>Ga0268262_10004204_pt1 | contig 15003 bp, 13 predicted proteins | sample TergutNc150P3_FD_190354 | JGI IMG/M metagenome (GOLD analysis project Ga0268262, IMG submission 190354) | Nasutitermes corniger P3 segment gut microbial community from laboratory colony in Florida, USA - Nc150 P3 (SPAdes) (version 2) | ecosystem: Host-associated > Arthropoda: Insects >... | reverse complement strand
ACGGGAAAAGTTCGGCTAAAGTGTCGAATAACGCTTCCGCCAGAGTGAAGATATCGTCATTGCCCGCGCAGAGAACATCCTCAAAAATGCCGAACCGGTCTTCCACGCGGTAAGGGCCGCCGGTACAGCCAAGACCCGGATACGCGGCGAGAATCGCGCTGGCGTGTCCGGGAAGATCGATCTCCGGCACTGTTTCGATATGGCGGCGGGCGGCATAGTCAACAATGTCCCGAATCTCCGCCTCGGTATAAAAGCCGCCGGTAAATTCACCATGCAGTCGGTGATCCCGCCGTTTTGAACCGATTTCAGTCAGCAGCGGGTATTGCCTGACCGGAAGCCGCCAGCCCTGGTCGTCGCTAAGATGCCAGTGAAAAATATTGATATGCTGCAAAGAAAGCGCGTCCAATATTTTTTTTATAAAATCTATTGAATAAAAATAACGCGAACAGTCCAGCATAAATCCCCGCCAGGGGAAACGGGGTTTGTCTTTTATGACACAGCAGGGAATGGAAAGAACCCCTTCATTATACTCCGAAAGAAAAAGCTGCCGCAGAGTCTGAAGGCCGCGGAAAATGCCCGTTCCATCCGCGGCGCTTATACGAATTTCATCCGAAAGAATTTCCAGTTGATAAGCCTCAGCGCCGGAATATTCTTCCGTGGTTATTAAATTTATTTTACCGGAATTTTCGGTACAAGCCTTATTGCCAAAAGTATTAATGATTTGGGCGTTAAAAATTTGAATTTCGTTTTGAATACTTATATTGTTTTCCGGTAATGACGGTAAAGGAATCCCACAATATTGAAAATCTCCGTTATGCTTTTGAATGAAAGCCGGTTCGGGGATAATTGCATATTTGGCCATATTTACTCCTTTTGGGTTATAGAATACTTCCGAAATTGCAAATTATCAATTGATAAATGGGTTTTAGGCTATTATTTATGTACAAATGAGGTATTTTCTTATGAAACACAGCGTTGACATAAGATTGTATTTGATGTACACTGGATCGAATCTAATCATTTTTAGGAGGAAATTATGAGATCCAAACTTAGGAACATAAGTATTTTACTTATGGTTTTAGTCGCCTTTTCTGTGCTTGTGGGCTGCCCCAAAAAAAAGGAAGAAAAAGTAACACTTAGGGTATTATACTACCTGGAAGCGACAGCGCCCAATGCAATTGCTGACGCTAACTTGTGGTTTGATACCTTCGAAAAGAACAACCCGAATGTTAAAATTGACCGGGAAAACCTTTTCGACGAACCTTTCCATGACAAGACCAGGGCTTACGCCGCAGCCGGAAACCTGCCCGACGTTATGTATGTCTGGCCGTCAGGACGTTCGGATTATCTGCATGATCAGAAATTGCTGAAGGATCTGACGCCCTTTATAAACAAGGACAATCTGAAAGGCTACTTCCTGCCCATGACAATGGATCCGGGTCAACAGCAGGCAGGCTACATGGCAATGATCCCCCAGAGTATTACCACTACCCACGCTTTCTTTATTAACATGGAAGTTCTTAATGACTGCGGCCTTCAGCCGGCAAAGACCTATGCCGAACTGAAAAGCCAGCTTCCTGTATTGAAGGCTAAAGGTTATGAAACCGTGATAATTCCCGCGCAAAGCGACTGGGTTATGCAGAGCTGTCTTTTCTCAATGATAGCCGGACGTTTCTGCGGAGAAGGCTGGGAGAAGAAAATTCACGCGGGCCAGGCGAAATTCACCGATCCGGATTTTGTGGCTGCTCTTAATTTTGTCAAGACCCTGTACGATGACGGCGTAATTCAGCGCTCGGCGGTGGGTATTGAGTACGGCGAAGGCCCCGGCCTGTTTGCCAACAAAAAGAGCGCGTACTATATTGACGGCGACTGGAGGACAGGCGCTTTTATCACTGATTCAAGCACCGGACAGGCCCTGATCAGCCCCTCAAGGCAAAGCAACATCAAGATTGGCGTATTCCCTGATATTGAAGCCGCGAAGCTCAATTCATCAAGCTCTGTTATTCTGGGTGTAGGCTACGGTATGAGTTCGTCAATCCCCGCCGGATCAGCCAAGGAAGCCGCCGCGTGGGAGCTTGTTAAATGGATGACCGGAAAGGAAGTATCCCAGTTAAGAACAGAACACGGCGGAACCCCCACTCCCTCAAGGACCGACCTTGACTTCAACGCGATGAAACTTGAACCCATGCAGAAAACAATCGCCAATATCGGGAATGAATTCAAAACCGCTACGGTAGTAATTGACGGCGTATTCCCGTCTGAAGCGTATAACCCCATTAATACCGGGTTGATTGAAATCGCTATGGGTAGAAGAACGCCCCAGCAGGTGGCCGCGGATGTTCAGAGGGCCTTTGACACCTGGAAAGCCAGCAACAAGTAAGAAAACAGGAACCAGGACGGGATATTATGAGAGGCAATTTGGTCAAAAAAAAAGAAGAAAGAATGGCCTATATTGTTTTAATAGCTCCCGCCCTGTTTCTTTATCTTTTTGTTATGGCTTTTCCCACGGTATGTTCAATAATGCTGAGCATGTCAACATACCGCGGGGGGAAAATGTTCGGCGCCAATAACTTCGGTTTTGGCGGGTTTAAGGCTTATACGAATATTTTCAGCGACCCCTATTTCTTTATGTCCCTTAGAAACAATATCTATATAGTGCTTGTATCTGTTTTTGGGCAGATTCCCCTGGGGTTTTTTCTTGCCTATATTTTATACCGCGGGCATATAAAAAGAACGGACTTTTTCCAGGCAATGATATACCTGCCCAATGTAATCGCCGCCGTAATTATCGGTATTCTTTTTAACAGGTTTCTCCTAAGCTCCAGCAGTGTTATGCTGGAAATACGGCGTTACTTTGATCCTGCTGTTGAATATATGCCCGGCAAAAATTATATGCTAATGATTCTGATAGTAATTCTCTGGATGTATACGGGAATTTATATGCTGATTTTTCTGGCAAATTTGCAGAAAATCGACAACTCTATTATAGAAGCATCCATGATAGACGGGGCTAGCGAAATGCAGACCCTGCGTTACATTGTTTTTCCGGCCCTTTCGGGTGTAATTGTCACCAGCGCGATCCTGGCAATTTCAGGTTCGCTTAAATCATTTGACCTTATCTATGTCATGACCAAGGGGGGGCCGGCGTACACAACCAGTGTCCTCTCCATCTATATGTACATGAAAGCCTTCAGCGGAGCGCCGAATTATCCTGTTGCCAACGCTATTTCAACAATAATGGTGGTTGTTTGTTTTTTACTTATCGGCCTTACACGCATGGCGGAAAAACGCTTTTTCTCGGGAGAATAAAATGGCGGATATACGCAAAATAAATCCTGCTGTCCTTTCTTGTATGTACGCATTGGTGATTTTGTTTACAATTCTTGCCGTTTATCCCATCTTCTGGGTAATAGTGAATTCCTTCAAGACAACGCAGGATTATATGCTTCACAGCAAGCTTGCTTTTCCGGAAACGTGGTTCTTAAAAAATTATCCTATAGCGTGGCGTGACGCGAATTTCACCGTCCTTACCTTAAACAGCATATTCTATACAACCGTAACAGTGGCTTCCATAATTATCTTAAGCTTTATGGCGGGTTTTGCCTTTGCCAAACTTCCGTCAAAAATAACGCCTGTTCTTCATGGCAGCTTTATTGTAGGAATACTCATAACCCTTCAATGTATTATGATTCCCCTTTTTATTTTAATCAGGGGAGTAGGATTGATTAATACAAGGCTGGGTGTGCTCATCCCGTATATTGGCATCGGGCTTCCCATGGCAGTTTACCTTTCCACTGAATATATCAGGTCAGTGCCTAATGAGGTAATCGAGTCCGCCCGTATTGACGGCGCAAAGTATCTGTATATTTTCAGAACTATTATTTTGCCCATGGCCGCGCCGGTAGCTACGACCGTCGCGATACTCACAGTTACCGGGACATGGAACGAGTTCATGCTCATTAGCGTCCTTGTCTCCTCCGAGAACCTCAAAACCATACCTTATGGAATGAGTATGTTTTCCGGCTCTTTGGCAACGGATTACGGTAAGCAGTTTGCCGCCCTTGTAATCGGTATGATGCCCATGATCATCTTTTATGCCATCTTCAGGAAACAGATAACAAGAGGCGTATCAGCGGGCGCTGTGAAGGGATAATTTATAGGACGCTAACTGTTGAGCGAATACATTATTGACGGCGGTGCTCCGCTGAACGGGATGGTAAAAGCAAGCGGCAATAAAAACGCCGCTTTGCCGTGTATTGCGGCGGCGCTGTTAACCGACGAACCTGTCATATTAAGAAATATCCCCGAAATAGAAGATGTGCAGGTGATGCTTGAGATCTACGCTTCATTGGGAGGAACGGTAGAAACTCTTGAGCCTAACGCGTTCAGGCTGCGGCTTGGCAATATCACCGATTCCATGATCCCTGTCGAGCAGGCAAGGAAGATCAGGGCCTCAATACTGTTCGCCGGCCCGCTTCTGGCGCAAACCGGCAAGGTTATGCTGCCGCCGCCCGGAGGGGACGTTATAGGAAGGCGGCGGCTGGATACACACTTCCTCGCCCTTACTGAGCTGGGCGCAAAGGTAAAAACCAAAGATACTTTTACCTTTACCGCAAAATCACTGACAGGGGCCGACATTTTTCTGGACGAGGCGTCTGTTACCGGCACTGAAAACGCCGTAATGGCGGCTGTGCGTGCGGAAGGAAAGACGATACTTACCAATGCGGCCAGCGAACCGCATGTTCAGGATCTCTGCCGTATGCTTGTTTCAATGGGCGCTCAGATCGAGGGCATAGGCTCAAACATACTGACTATAACCGGGGTAAAAAAACTTTCCGGCTGCGATTTTACAATAGGGGCTGATTACATGGAAGTCGGTTCCTTTATCGGGCTAGCCGCCGTCACCGGAGGGGATCTCCATATCGAAGGAGCCCGCCCGCAGGATATGCGTCCGGCGAAAATAGCCTTTGGCAAACTGGGCATTTCATGGGCGCATGAAGGAACAACAATACATGTCCCGCAAAAACAGCCGCTAGCGGTTAATTGCGACTTGGGAGGCATGATTCCTAAAATCGACGACGCGCCCTGGCCCGGCTTTCCCCCCGACCTTACCAGCATTATCACCGTTGTAGCCACGCAGGTAAAAGGAACGGTGTTAATCCACGAAAAAATGTTTGAATCTCGGATGTTCTTTGTGGACAAGCTCATCGGCATGGGGGCGCGGATAGTGTTATGCGATCCCCACCGGGCTGTGGTTTCAGGACCCGCGAAGCTGCACGGCTCCGAGCTTACCAGCCCCGATGTCCGCGCCGGCATGGCAATGCTCATAGCCGCCCTCTGCGCCGAGGGGAGGAGCGTTATACGCAACGTCTACCAGATCGAGCGCGGCTACGAGCGTCTGGTGGAAAGGCTGTCCGCCCTTGGAGCGTTACTTTTCCGGCAATAACATCACAATCGCCGGACCGTTACTATTTAAAAGCTGCCCGCATACCCTTTGAATGTCAGCCTGGGTTACGGCATCAAACAACTTTGGCCGCTTGTCCAGCCGCGACAGCGGAAGGTTCAGCAATACCGACGAATTGGCGTAACTCTGCGCGATATAGGCGTTGCTTTGAATCGAGACTTCCCATTCTTTCTTGGGGGCTTCCACGGCCTTTGTAAAAGTGTCGCGGTCTATAACGCCCCTCGCCGCCTGGTTCAATAACGCGATAACGGCGGTTTGGAGTTCCCGCGCCCGCTTTGGATCGCAGCTAAAATATACCTGCATGGAAAGCTCGCCCTGCGGAACGGGCGAGACAGAAACGCCTGAGGAAATCGAATAGACGCCCCCGAGTTTTTCACGTATCTCGTCATCCAGCTTTATATCAAGATATTCGTTTAGCACCTGGCATGAGGCGCTGAGTTCATCGCTGTACGGGGCTTTGGAAAACCATACCATGTAAACGGTGCTTTGTTCTTCCTTACCTTTATAAACGATATTTTCAACTTTTCCCGGGCGTGTAACATTAAGATCCGTCAGGGTATTCCAGGTTTTCCCTCTGGGAATCGAAGCCAGATATGTTTCAACATATTCCTTCATCGTTTTTAGCTCCAGATTTCCCGTAAAAATAAATTTATAATCGGCGGGGTTTTGGCCCTTGCGGATAAAGGCAAGAGCGGTATTGATGTCCGCTTTGGGAAGATCGTCCAATTCCAGCGGTTTAAAATGGGGGTGACCGTTGTAGATCGTTCTGTTGATCTCATAGGAAAAAACCGCATGCGGGTCTTCGCTTCTGAGCGCGAGGGATGTCTTGTACTGATCCAGCATGGCCTGTACGGCTTCGTTGTCAATACGCATGTCTGTGAAGCCGAGGTATATCATTTCAAAAAAAGTTTTCAAGTCGACCGTATTGGACGAACCCCTCAAACCGCGGTAATAACTGTAAACGAACTGCGAAAGAGATACCTGTTTTCCGGCTAGTTTTAGCGTCAGATCCGGACGCGACCAGGGGCCAAGACCGGAAACCTGGGTCATTTCTATGGCGAGGCTTGCGGATACGTCGTCTTCCAGAGGAACACTGCTTGTTCCGCCGAGGGCCATTGCGTGCATAACAATCTCGTCGTTTTTATTTTTGGTCGATTTAAGGATAACCTTTGCCCCGTTGCTCAAATCCCAGATAATCGCCCCTGTTTCAGCATCCATGGATTCCGAAACTACGGCGCCGCGTTCAGGCACAGATGCCAAAAGCCCGCCTCCGACGACTTTGGATTTAGGCGCGGCGAGTTTTATTTTTTTGCTTTCCGCTATCATCTGTTTGATTCGCGCCTCATCCGGCAGACTATCCTGTTCCGAATCAGGCGCAAAGATAAACACCTGAATATCGTCTGACACAAAATAATCTTTAATAACCGCGTTAATGTCTTTTGCCTTGATATGGGGCAGCATCCGCGAAACCGCGTTTAGTTCCCATTCAACATCCGCGTAATTTCCGCCTTTAAGGTAATAATCGGTCAGCGAGTCAATGTATTTCTGCGATTGCTGCTTGTCCTTTTCCTGAACCAGTTTTTGCAAATCCGAAAGCAGCATTTCCGCCGCTGTCGCTATTTCTGAATCTGTAAATCCGTAACGGATCATGGTTTCTTTTATTTTCAATATATCCTCAAGGCTTGCCTCTGTGCTGCCCGTTTTCGCCGTGGTCATAAAAACATAAAACCGCGAAGATGTCGCGTAACTCGCGATTCCCGCGTTAAGGCTTACATGAGGCGTTTCAGGTTTCAGAAGCGCCTCTTCAAAGCGCACGCCCAGCATAATGTCGATGAGGTAATCAATGATTTCGCCCCTGTAATATGCCAGATCGCCCCGCCTCGCCTGCGGGCTGCGTTTAATATACATGTAGACAGAGGCGGCTGTCAGTTCGGGGTCGGTAAGGGTAAGGACTTCCACGTTCCCTTTTTGGGGAAGGGGCAGATCGAACAGTGGCCGGTTTGTCGGCTGGGCCGGTTTCTCTATCAGGAAGTGATCGTTTAACGAAGCCTCAAGCGCCGCCCCGTCAAAATCGCCCACAAGGATAATGGCCATGTTATCCGCCCTGTACCATTTTTTGAAAAACCCCTCCAGCCTGGACGCCGGGGCGCCTTCGATAATTTCCGGCAGGCCTATGGCCATACGGTTTGCGTAAGGCGATCCCCTGAACAGCACCGGCAGCCATTTCCGTCTTAACCTTTCCCACGCTCCAAGCCGCGTACGGTATTCTTCCATTATTACAGGCCGTTCATCATCCACATCCGCCGGTGCAAAAGTGATTGCCCGCGTCCAGTCGTCAATAACGGCAAGCGCCGTATCCGGAATACGCCGGACGCCTGAGCCGTCGTATTCAACCGGCACTTCGATACCGTACACGGTCTGGTCAAATGAAGTGTACGCGTTTACTTCCGGCCCGAAACGCATTCCAAGGGAGCGAAGGTAACTTACCAGTTTCGATTCCGGAAAGCGCTCTGTCCCGTTAAACGCCAAATGTTCGACAAAATGGGCAAGCCCCTGTTCGTCATCTTCCTCAAGCACTGAACCTGCTTTAACCGCCAGGGTAAGATACGCGCGGTTTTCCGGCATGGAATTCTCAAGGATAAAGTACCGCAAACCGCTTGGCAGAACCCCGGTTCTGAGGTTTTCCATAAGCGGAACCGGATCGGAAGGCTTGCCCATCCCTCCCCACATAGCGGTATCCGGAAGAGCAAAAAAGACATACAGAAAAACCGCCGCCAGGGTGGCAAAGCACACGGTTTGGAGGAACTTAATCAGGAAATTGGATTTTGCTTTCATATGAAATAGTGTAGCATAGGGACTGGGGATTAGGGAATGGGGATTGGGAGGTGTTGCTGCCCTAAGTTTTTGAAAGATTTTTCTTCTTTTTTTCATTGTCTTTTGTTATATTTAAATCAAGGAGAAATCAATGAGGAGAAGAAAGTATGATTAAAACAATAAATATTAATAATTTTGGCTCTTTAATTAATTTTTCCAATGTTCAATGTAAATTTAATAAAGGAAAAACCATTATTCATGGGATGAATGGTACAGGAAAATCTCAAATCTGTTCAATACTTCACCAGGTGGAAAAGTTAAAAAATATTAAAGCGTTAACTCCTGAACAAATGGAAAATGAGGAAAAAAATATAATAAATTATATTCGCACACGATTATCAAAAGAAGCATCATCGAATAAAATTAGTATAAATATTGATAATTATTCTGCATTAATTGATAAAAACAAAATAACCCAAAATGGCAATGTACCGGATATATTCGTATTTAACGATGATTATGTAAATGATAACATCGGTGATTATTTGAAAATACATGATCGGGAAATCAGAATAGGACGAAAAAATGTTGAAAGAGATAAATTAATAATTGACAAACAGGATAAAGAAGAAGCGTTAAGAAAAGTTAATGTGGAAATAGATAAAATTGTCAAGAAAGCAAAATATAACAGCGGTTATTCCGGACAAAGCAGGACAGACAGAATAATCAGCAAAGAAAATTATTTAAAAGCAAATAATCCCGGAGAATCATGCCCTGATGGGAAAAAGGAATTAAGTGAACTTTCTAATCCGCCGGACTTAATTACAGAACATCAAAAGTATAGTTTTCCGTCATTATTATTTGACGAAGCGGTAAAGAACGCTATTAATGAAATAATGTCAAATTCATACCTGGAGCCGGAATTAACACAGGAATTTTATAAATCTTATTTAAAAATTAAAAAGGGTTTTTATGAAGATGGCGTATCTATTTTTAATAAATCAAAAAATATTTGTCCTTTCTGTTTATCTCCCAAGACAGTGGATGATTCATCAATTAAAGAATTGATAAATTATATTGATTCTGACTTTAATGATAAATTAAACTATATTCAAAATATTATAGAAGCGTTGGAAGAAAAAAGAAAAACGCTTCAAAGTTTTATTTCCAATTGGAATAGGTTAATTCCTGTTTTAAAGGATAAATCAAAGATTCTTTTAATTACTGATGACATAGAGAACATTATATTTGATGAAAGTGCCTTTAATAATTGTATTTCTTTGCTTAAAACAAAAGTTGAAAATATGGATAAGATATTGCCGGAAAAAGAACTAATTGTATTTGCAGATTATGAAAATTATATTAATAATATAAATAAAATATATTTTGAACATAATAAAAAAATTAACAGATTAAACAATAAAATAGACAAGATAAGAAGTTTAAAACAATCTATTGGAGAAAAGATAATTTAAAAATGAGATGTATTTATTGTGGGAAAACAGGAATTTAAGGGAACAGCACGAAGAATTAACCAGCGAAATGGCAATGCTCAACAAAAAGATAGAGGAATATTCAACTTCATTTTCAAATAACAGAATTTCCGATTTCTTTAATCAAATAATAAAGGAGCTTGGTATAACGAAATATGAATTAAATAATGAATCTTTATTGGTTTTAAAACTTGATAATAATTTTGATATTAGCAATGAAGGTTTTCGGATAAGCGCCGGTGAAAGGAAAATAATCGCTTTTAGTTATTTTCTGGCGGAAGTTATTTCATCAGCGACTTCAAATGCGGATTTATTGAAAAAAACAATAATAATTGATGATCCGGTGGATAGTTCTGATTATGAAAAAATTCATAATTTTATTTCTGTAATTGAGAAATTCAATAATATACTTGTTATAATATTTGGTAATCACGACATAAGTTTTGGGCAAATAATAATATTTACCCACAGTGTATTATTATATGAAAAATTGATTAATACAAAAGAAACTGATTATAAACAAATTACGCTGAAAAACAACAAAACAATAATGATAAAACCAAAAACCGGAATAAACCTTACAGCTTTTCTTCTTAATCAAAGCTTAATGAATTAATAATCTTTCTCATGATTCAATTGAGTAAATATCTGATTTTTTTATTGCTATTTGCTAATTTGTTATGCTATACTTAACTCAAGGAGAAATATATGCCGCAAGCACAAACCATGACTCTTGACGAAATACTTGCCCTATCAGGAAAAGTTGATGAATTATGGAAATCCGGAGATAAGGAAGGATTTATCAATCTTATGAAGACTGTCCCCATGCCCCCATATTTAGCAAAAATAATGAAAGATAAAATGGGGCCAGATTATTTATTAAATGGCGGCTGGAATTTGTCGGAAGCAGAGGCAGAATTTGGACTTAATTGGATTAGTAGATAGTATCAATGCCTCTGTGTTAGCTATTGACTCTGGTAGAAAGGGTTTTGCCACCAGAGGTAAAGCGGAAGAAGGACGCATTTTTTATGAAACAGGTATCGCTTTGGCGATGACAGCTTTTAAAGAAGCCCAAACCACCGCCGATCCTGAAACCATTATATTAGCCGAGTACACCTTTTTATCCCAGGAACTCCAATTTTGCGAAAAAACCGACAAAGATTCTTTAAGCAGCCTTACCCTAGCCATCCAAAGTTTTGATGACGCTTTTCTTGCCCTCGAAGTAGTAAAAGATAAGATCCATTATAAAGGCGTTGACAAAGCCATTCCCCATAGCGGTAAACACCGTGTAAAAGGTTTCCCTATGGACGCTTATCACATTGCTTGTAAAGGGCACAGGACAAGACTGCAGAACATACTCAAAACTCCCGGATTAGACCCCATAGAAAAAGCCCTGCTTAAACAGCGTTACGACAATCTTTCTGCTGGGCAGGGCGGGTATGTGGAGATGCAGAGGAAGGCGTTGGGATAAAAACATGGTAAAAAAGAATATCAAAAATGGAAAAACTAACCCCTAGAAGTTACGTTACAGGCGGCTTCGATATAATAAAACCTTCCCTGATTGACTTTATTGGCAAAACATTAAGAAAAACTGGAAAATCATGGTGGCATGATTATATCTATACCAAGCTAAAGAAGAATAACAGCAATATCGGTTCTACCGGAAATATAAAAGATTTATACAATTTATTTGACGAATTATTATGCTTAAAAGCCATACTCTACAATGAAGATATATTTATGAAACCATTGAAACATGAAGGAATAGAAAAAATAAAATATCTAAACAAAATACGGAACGATTGGGCGCACGCCCCGGGCAAAGGAATGAACGATAATGAAGCGGATGACGCTTTTCAGGTAATGATAGAGTTAATGGAAGTCGTAGATGAAGATACCATTGACAGGCTGTTTTCAATAAAAGACCAAATGCACAGGTATTACTATAATGACAAAAAAATAATCGCTTCAAAAGAAAACCTGATAAATTTCCTTGATCACAAAGTCTTATTACCTGCAATAAATGATGAACGAGAAACAAGCGTTGTAAAAGAAGCAAAAAGAAAGGCCTTGCATACAAAACAATTATTTGATAAAATGAATACTTCAGAGGAAGTTGTAAATTTTTTCTGGAATAATATTGTGAATAATCCCAGGGGATTGGATTCACACAAGGTTTTTAAGGAATGTGGTTTAACTACATTTGAAGATGTGAGAAGCGAATTTAATTTTTTGTGTTATGGGGAGTAAAATTAACGTTCTTTTCACCCCTTTTTTCATTTTTTTTAAGAAAAAACATTAAGTTTTTAGTTTTAAAGGCATTAATAAACTAAGAGAGCCACTAAAAACTCATTTTTATAAAGGGAAAAAGGAGATTTTATGAAGTATATACTTGGAGCAATAACAGGTGATATTATTGGCTCTATATATGAGTTTGATAATATAAAAACAATGGATTTTCCCTTGTTTTCCGAAGGTTGTTGTGCAACCGATGATAGTATTATGACTTTTGCGACAATTGATGTGTTAATAAATAAAGGGGATTATACAGAAACATACCAAAGATATGGCCGAAAATATCCAGATCCTTATGGTGGTTACGGAGAAAATTTTAATGAATGGATACAAACAACACAACCTCGCCCATATAATAGCTGGGGGAATGGTTCTGCAATGAGAGTCAGCCCTGTTGGTTGGGTATATAATACGCTTGAACAGACAATTAAAGAAGCAAAAAAAAGTGCTGAAGTTACTCATAATCACCCAGAAGGCATAAAAGGCGCGCAAGCAACAGCGTCGGCAATATATTTAGCTCGTAATGGAAAAACTAAAGATGAGATTAAAAAATATATTATTGACACCTTTGGTTATGACCTTGACCGAAAAATTGATAAAATAAGACCGATTTATGATTTTGATGTAAGTTGTCAAGGGTCAGTCCCTGAGGCAATTATAGCATTTCTAGAAAGTAGCGATTATGAAAATGCAATACGCCTTGCAATTTCAATTGGTGGTGATAGTGATACAATTGCTTGTATTACTGGAGGAATAGCAGAAGCCTTTTATGGACAAGTTCCTGATAATATCTTTAAAAAAGTATTGGAAATACTGCCCAAAGAATTTGTTTCATTAGCAGAGGCATTCTCATTAAAATATAGGAAACAATAAAATGCGGGAAAAAACAGTCTGGCATAAAGTATATAGAAAAAAGCAGTTTTTGATGATTTTCTGCTGACAAAAGGGTAAAATTGAAGAAAAGCCTTGCATACAAAACAATTATTTGATAAAATGAAAACATCGGAGGAAGTTGTAAACTTTTTCTGGAATAATATCGTGAATAATCCTAGAGGATTGGATTCTCATAGGGTTTTTAAGGATTGTGATTTAACTACATTTGAGAGGTGAATTTAACTTTTTGTGTTATGGGGAGCAAAACAAGTAGGTTTCCGATGAAAATTGAAGAAATAAAAAATATATATAATACAAATAAAGCAATGTTTGAAGATCGTCTGTCTTCATTTAGAAAAATTTGGGCAGATGGAGATGATTTAAAAATATTTGAGGAATTATGTTATTGTATATGTACACCAAGAGAAAAAGCAGAAAATGCTTTAAATGCCATTAATTCATTAACAGATAATAATTGCGAGCTTTTAACTAATGGTGATTATGATAAAATAGATAAGGTGTTATGTAGGAATGGGATTGCTTTACACCCTAAAAAAGCAACTCGAATAATAAATAATAGAGCTATGTTTTATCCAAATACAAAGGAACAATTAAAAGAAAGATATAATTTTGATAATATTATGGAAGTCCGTGAAAAACTTGTCCGTGATGTTGTTGGTTTTGGATTTAAGGAAGCGTCTCATTTTTTAAGAAATATTGGTTTTAGTTCTAATTTAGCAATAATTGACACACATATTAAAAATCAATTAGTAAAATATGGGGTGATTGAAAAAAGTAGCACAAAAAATACAAGCATTTCAAAAAAGCAGTATTACGCAATTGAAAAAAAAATGATAGAATTTGCTAATAAAATTGACATACCTATAGACATTTTAGATATGGTATTAATGTATTCTGAAAATAAAAAAATAATTAAATAACCCTCCTTATAACAAGCCTTAAACTTAATACATAGAAAATTCACACACCTAAAGAAATATCAAATACTTATAGAAAACCCCTTAACTTTCTCCAAACTTAGCCATTATAATAGTGTAGGAGAGCCAAAATGAAAACCGTAATCATAACCGTACCCATGAAGCCGCCTCACGAAATAGAAGCAATGCAATACCCCATGGACGGAAACAAATCTATTGAATATGAAAAACCTGTCCGCTGTCCGATACATGGTATACTTGCCAAAATGCTGGAAAAAGGCGAACAAGTAAAGGTTATATATATTCTTACAACCGGGGAAAACAGCGAATGTGAACAGAATAAAAAGACCTATATCGAAGAACTGGAAAATATCAACAGCGAAATCGGAGCTGTTTTAAGCTATGATACAATCGAAATTGACTTTGAACCTACCAAAAAGACGTACAACAAGCTAATCACCGATCTGGCTGAAAAAATCGCTGATAATGCCGAAATCTACGTGGATACTACTTTTGGCTTCAAAGCTATACCCCTGTCCCTGTTTTGCGCCCTCCGCTTTGTCGAAGAATTCCGTGATGCGGTCGTCCAGTACATTATTTATGGAAAAGTCGAATTCAACAAGGAAACCAGAAAGCCGGAAAAACCCATGCTTTATGACATTACTTCGCTCTACTATCTTTTCAAATTGATGGGTTCAATGGGAGCTTCAAACGCCGAAGACGCATTGGAAACGCTAAAAGTTTTTTTCGCCATGTAAGGGGTTTTTGTGAAAGAACCAAAAAGGACTGAAGAACAGCAAAAGGATTACATTTTTGATATTTTCTCCAAATGCCACAGCGAAACCGCATCTGGACGCTTACAGGTGTATTACCCAACCTTATGCGAACAAATATACCTATGGTATAGGGACTACCTTTCCATTGATGTGGACAAGATGGGGTTGGAAATAACAAAAGTAATTAACCGTTTTATTAAAGACGAAAATATATCAAAAATACCCGATGATAAAGACAGTTTTTTCAAATACCTCAATGCTTCGATTAAAAGAGAAAAAAACAGTTTTTATCATGAATATGATGAAGAAAGCACTATAAAAATTCCAAAAGAGAAAAAACGCAAGTTAAG
>Ga0268262_10004203_pt1 | contig 15015 bp, 13 predicted proteins | sample TergutNc150P3_FD_190354 | JGI IMG/M metagenome (GOLD analysis project Ga0268262, IMG submission 190354) | Nasutitermes corniger P3 segment gut microbial community from laboratory colony in Florida, USA - Nc150 P3 (SPAdes) (version 2) | ecosystem: Host-associated > Arthropoda: Insects >... | reverse complement strand
GTAACGCCCTACCCTGCTTTTCTTGAATATGTGGAAGAACTTTCCGACTATGACATTCTATGCAGGGAGAATGGGTCATCTGCGGAAATAAACAAATTGCGAGCCGTCAAAGATGAGGAAGAAATCGCTATTATCCGTAAAGCCGTAGGAATTACAAACGATTTAATTGATCAGCTGGAAAAAAATGTGGTATCGGGCAAAATAAAAACAGAAGCCGACGCGGCGTTGTTTATCGAAGTGGAAGCAAGAAGACGTGATTGTGAAGGCACAAGTTTCGGAACTCTCGCCGCAGGACCGGACAGGAGCTTTGCTATTCACGCTTTCCCAAACTGGACAACCGCCCCTTTCGGCGGACAGGGACTTTCCATTTTAGATTTCGGCGTAAAATTCGGCGGATACTGCACCGATGTAACTCTCACCTTCGCCCGTGATTTAAACGAAAAACAGGAAAAGATTGTTAACCTTGTTGAAAAAGCGGCTAAGCTCGCTATTTCAATGGCGCATAACGATTGCCCGGCAAAAGACGTTGCGGCGGCTGTAGATACGCTTTTTTCCAAATCAAGGAAAAAAATGCCGCATGGTCTTGGGCACGGTATAGGGCTTCAGGAGCATGAATTTCCTTTAATAAGAAACTCAAGCGACAATGAATGGGTATTGCAGCCGGGAATGATTTTTACTATAGAGCCGGGACTTTACGATCCGTTGCTTGGGGGGTGTCGGTTGGAGAATGATGTGCTTATTATCGAAAGCGGGAATGAAGTTCTTACTACGTCGCATATTGTTAGACTGTAAAGAGTTCTATCACAAATATCGCTAACTATATGAACCATGAAAAATGTAAGCTTTATAACGCTCTCTCTGTGCAGGCAGTAGACCTTGTTTTTTGCATACATTGCTAATATTGGCTTTTTGTTATTTTTGGGCTTATTATAGAATACTTGTAACTTCCATTAAAATGTGATATTTTCTCACTATGAACCTGAAAAACACTCACTATTGCGATATATTGTTTTATATGAGCAAAAACACCCATTTTAACAAAAATCCCACAATTTCGACGCAAAAAGTGCTGTTTGTAATATCCCCCCCCCCCCCCCCAATCAATAAGTAGCCATACAAATAACTTAATATCTCTTTTTTCTCGTGGTTGTAACAAATTTCCTCATACACGGTTACAATGCCGGAGAAATCCGGCTTTAGTATACACATTCGTTGAATGTGACGTACCCAAAGGGTACAAAGCACTCAAATGTGCGATATTTCATCAGGTTATTTTGCATAGGGCAGGATAACAAAACAGGAGATTTTATGAAAAGGACAGTGTTTTTAGCAGTGGCGCTTTAAAATCGTTCTGTGTTACTGTTTTTGGGTTATGATTTTTATAAACTGTTCAGAGGTTACTGCGGTAATAGAACCGGAAACAAAATCTTGTGTGTTTCTTGTGACTATATAGTCAACAGAAAGATCTTCTCCAACGACATATTGAACAGAATCTTCAAAATCTTCCCATTTCAAATCAAGCGCTTTATAGATATTATCGTCTGTTACAGTAGCCGGGTAAAAAATATGCAACAGATGATTTAAGGCTTCTCGCGCGATTTCTTTACCCATTTTTTTTCGGGAGATATAAAAGATATCTGTTATAGCAGAAGCGGAAATATATCCGGTAAACTGCTTTTGTTCAGCAAGTTCAAGAATTACTCTGGCATTGGTAACAAATCCAGCATTATTAAGTATTACATCTAAAGCAACATTAGTATCTATCAGAACTACCATTATAAGTGTTTAGCCAGCCTTTCTTCACGGATTTCATCAATATTAATATCACCCAAGTTGGAAAGTATATTTAAAAGCGCGTCTGTATGGGGCGTAAGGCTGTTATCTGTATTTTTAAGCGCGGATTTTTTTTGTTTGTTAACAAATGAAATTACCTTAAGCTCAACCTGTGCTTTGCCAACAGGTATCTCAATGGGAACTTCAAAATCTAAATGTAACCGTCGGTTAGCCGGTATTTCGACTGTTTTTCCAATGGTCATATGTACCTCCAGTACACTATCAATAGTAACATAAATAAAAACTAATGCCAAGATAAACGATAGCAAATATCCATGTCTGTAGCAGACATATTTTGAGGTCACAATTTGTGACCTCAAGTTTACCTGCCACTAGGATAAATTTTAAAAATACGCTAATCTATAGCCATGAAAATATGGGTTAAATTCTTAATCGGGTCAATTCTGGGTATGATAATCGGCTTCCTCTTGCCGGATAACGCAAACGTTTTTGCGGCTCTTTCATGGCTCGAAAAGTTTGCTATCGGCATAGGACGCTATACGGTCATTCCCGTTTTAGTATTTTCTTTGACGGTAGCGGTTTATGAACTCCGCATGGACGACCAATTTTGGTCAATCATTTTTAAAAATATCCTTTTTATACTGGTGTCGTCCGCTATTGTCATTTTTATCGGCATCGCAGTAACAATGATTTTTACGCCGGGAAGAATCCCGATAGGTACTATCGAGCAAATGGAAGTATTAAGTTTGAATGCCGGAGACAATTTACTGGATATATTCCCGTCCAATATGCTCAGCGTAATCTCGACAGGCGGAATATACCTCTTTCCGGCGTGTATTTTCGCGTTCTTTCTCGGCTTAGGGCTTGATTATGACCGTAACTATTCAAAACCTGTTATATCGCTCGTGGATTCGCTCTCGCGCATTTTCTACCATATCGCTTCATTCTTCTCCGAGATTTTAGGATTTGTATTAATCGTACTTGCCGCGTTTTGGGCAGTCCGCTTTAACGGCTTATTACAGGCAAAAGTTTACAAAGATTTAATTGTCCTTTTGGGCGTATTCAGCGTTGTTTTGTGTTTTGGCATAATGCCGCTCTTTTTATACTTATTAAAACCAAAAACAAATCCCTGGCATATTTTATACGGTTTCCTGGGACCGGCAATCGCGGCGTTTTTTTCCGGAGACGTAAATTTTTCAATTCCGGTGCTTATACGCCACACAAAAGAAAATTTCGGCATAAGACGCCGTTCAAGCTCCATATCCCTTGCGTTATTTACAACTTTCTGCAGATGCGGGAGCGCCATGGTGGCGGCGGCGGCGTTTATTGTCATTATTAAATCTTATTCGTATTTAAGAATCGGCACTATCGATTTATTCACTATCGGCTTATACGCCTTTTTATTTTCTTTTATTCTCGCGCGCCACCCCGGCGACGGAGCGTTCATCGCGTTAGCCGCTCTTTGCCTTACCTACGGCGGCGGAGCGTACAGCGCCGGTTACCTGATTTTAAAACCAATGGCTTTTTACCTTGCGGCAATAGGCGCTTTTATAGACGTAATGCTCAACTCTTTCTGCACCTATGTTCTGGCGCGGACAAACGGATTTATCGAAGAAAAAAATCTGGTGCATTTTATTTAAACGATGGACGGAAAAAATATTTTATCCGACGGTATTGATATCCTTTGTAAAAGCGATGAGGAAATAAAAAATCTCATCGCCCCCCGCCGCGAAAAAATTACCGCGCTCCTTAATAATTACATAAAAGAAATAGAACTTTTTAATTCCGCGTACGGACTTGTCGGCGTAAGCAATACAAATGAGCTTATCATTAAACATATACTCGATTCACTCGCGCCGCTTGGAATAATTATTAAACTGATTAAAAATATTCACGCGGAAAATACTCCGCAAATAGCGGACGCGGGATCAGGCGCGGGACTGCCGGGTATTCCACTGGCGATTGCTCTGCCGCAATGCGATTTTACTCTCATTGAGCGAATGGGGCGCAGGGCGGGTTTTTTATTCAACACAAAGGCGGTGCTGTCTCTTTCTAATATCAATATAGAAGAAAGCGAATTGGAAAAAGCGGGAAGCAATCGTTTTAACCTTATAACTTTTCGCGCCTTTAAACCGCTGGAACCAAAGCTGCTTAAAACGCTTTTTAAAATTTGCGCGCCGGGGGGCGTAATCGCCGCTTACAAGGGCAGGCGCGAAAAAATAGAGGCGGAAATGTCGCCCTTAGAAAAAAACTGCAAAAATTGGGAAATAATTCCATGTACAACGCCGTTTCTTGAAGAAGAACGGCATCTTTTGGTTATCCAACCGTCTGATTAACGGCGGATACTGACTTACGCGGAAAAATATGTTATATTAATCCCAATAAATACCGATAATCATTTGAAGGGAATAATGTCATATAAAAACGCGTCATCATCATATAAAGAAGCCAAAGTAAAAACTGCCGGACAGGGGCAGCTTATAATCATGCTGTATGATGAAGCTATAAAACAACTGACCAAAGCGACAGAACTTCTTGATTTGAATATAAAAGAAAAAAAAGATCCCGGCAGAATTGAACAAATATCCAAATCTGTTTTAAAAACCGAAGAAATCATTACCGAATTAACTGTCTCGCTGGATTTTGATAACGGCGGCGAAATAGCCAAAAACCTTTTTTCCATTTACACATGGTTTAACAGAGAGCTTGTAGAGGCTAATATTAATCAGGATTTAAACAGAATGTTAACTGTAAAAGATATGCTTTTGGATCTTAGAAACACATGGAGTACGATCGCAAATCAAAAGACAGCCGAAAATCCAAATCGCGAAACGGCAGTAGGTCTTAACATTGCCGGATAAATGTATTGGGAGGAAATATGCCAATCATTGCTGAAGAAGTAACCGCAACAACGGACATTGATTCTGCGGAGCTCGCCCAAAGGGTGGCGATTTTAAAACGATTTAAAATCCTGTTATCACAGCAGAGAGAACGGTTTAAATCATATCTTGATTTACTTGATAAACAACAAAATGTAATAGAATCCGGCAGCGCCGAAGATCTTTTAACTTATGTAGAAATCGAAGAAAAAATCGTCGCCGATATTTTCTCTATCCAGAAAGTTATCGACCCGCTTGAAGAAATGTACAATTCGGTGGTCTCCGGGCAAGACCAATTACAGTTGGCGGCTAAACTGGAAAATTCAGGCAATCAGGAAGAAGTGCCAAGCCTTAAAGCGTCCCTTGAAAATTTGAAAAACGAAGCGGTTATGAGATCGACCAAGAACAAAGAACTGCTTTCCAAACGTATGATTGAACTTCGCCAGGAAATTACAACCCTGCGAAACAACCCCTACGCCGCAAGCGGCAGAAACGCCTACAGCAACTCAAACAAAGCCTCAATAATTGACGTACGGGGATAAATCAATTTTGTGGGCGATACTGGGATTGAACCAGTGACTCCTACCGTGTGAAGGTAATACTCTCCCGCTGAGTTAATCGCCCACAAAATAAACTTTTCAAAAAACTTCATAACCACGAACCACACGAACACCACAAACTTTTTGTCCGATATCTTGTCGTCGTTCGTGTTGGTTCGTGTGGTTCGTGGTAAAAAAATTCAAACTATCTACTCCGATTTCTGTCCGTCATCGGCGGCATCGGAGGGCGAGAAGTTTATGTTTCTTACAAATTCGCAGGCTTCTTTCGCGCCTGTTTCCCTGCTCATTCCGGCGTCTTCCCATTCAACGGAGAGAGGTCCTTTGTAATTAACCGCGTTTAATTCGCGGATAATATTTTCAAAGTCAACGTCTCCGTGTCCGGGCGAACGGAAATTCCAGCCGCGCCTTAAATCGCCGAAAGCAAGATTAGAGCCAAGCAGTCCCGCCTTACCGTCCAGAGTTACTGCGGCGTCCTTAATATGAACATGGATAATCTGTTTATGAAAATCCCTTATAAAAACCTGCGGACTTACACCCTGCCAGATAAGATGGGACGGATCAAAGTTAAAGCCGAGCGTTTTGCGGTTTTTAAATTCTTTTAACAGACGTTCCGCAGAGTAATAATCAAACGCAATCTGAGCGGGATGAACTTCCAGCGCGAACTTTATTCCGTTCTTGTCAAACTCGTCAAAAATGGGCGTCCATTGCTTGACTACCGCGGCGTAAGCGTCATTGATCATTTCTTCCGTGGTTTGGGGGAAGGAGTACCAGTAAGCCCAAATGGGACTGCCCATAAAACCGGTAACCGTTTTTACGCCGAAATTCTTAGCGGCGACCGCGGCATACTTCATTTCCTGAATCGCCCACTTGCGAATATCTTCGCCCTTTCCGGCAAGGTTTGAGGGCGCAAAGGCGTTCAAACGAGGGTCATGGTTGTCGCTGACGCACTGCCCTATTATATGAGTTCCAAGAGCCAAAACCTTAAGACCGTAATTTTTAAGTATATTTTTCCTTTCTTCCACATACTTAAGATCAGTCGCGGCTTTTTTTAAATCCAGATGATCGCCCCAGCAGGCAATTTCAATCCCGTCATATCCAAACGCTTTTGCTTTTTCGCAAAATTTCTCAAAAGGTATATCAACCCACTGTCTAGAAAATAATGTTACCGGTCTTGACATATATTCCTCCTAACCAATAAATACATTTGACTAAAGCCATTTGGCTATAATAGAATAATAACAAATAAAATTCAAGAGAATTGAGTATGAATACGAAAAACAGCCCTTTTTTATTTCCTGTTTTACCCGCTATTTCAGCCTGTTTAATACTGGCGGGCTGCGGGTTATTATCCGGCTGTTATACGTTAAAACAGGGCGTAACCTTGCTGGGGTATCTGAACCGGGCAGTCCCGCTGGAACAAATTGATAACGAAGACTTTATTAGGCTTGTTACGGAAATCCGCGCCTTCGCAATGGACGAATTGGGGCTTAAAGAAAGCCTTAACTACACGCGTTTTGTGAAACTTGACAGGAACTACCTTGCCGCTGTTGTTTCAGCCTCGGCTAAAGATTCATTCCGCCGCCACGAGTGGAATTTCCCGGTTGTAGGACGCATGCCCTACAAGGGTTTTTTTAATATTGAGGACGCGCGTAAAGAGCGGGCAAAACTGGAAAAAAAAGACCTTGATGTCTGGATCCGCGGGGTAGACGCTTTCAGCACTCTGGGCTGGTTCAAAGACCCCCTTTATTCCTATATGCTGGATTACTCTCCCTCAAGAATGGCGGATTTGATTATTCACGAACTTGTTCACGCTACAGTATTCATAAAAGGACAGGTTAAGTTTAACGAAGAATTGGCAGAATTTATCGGCAGCGAGGGGGCAAGGCTTTTCATAGTGAAGCGGTACGGGGAAGATTCAGAAGAATACCGGCAAATATTTACATCGGACAAAGACAGCCAAAATTATGTCGCGTTTCTTCAGAAATTGATCGCGGAACTTGACGTTCTTTACGCAAGCGGAATCGGCAGGGAAGAAAAACTAGCGGAAAAAGAGCGGATAATTAACGCCGCGAAAGAGCGGTTCAATGCCGAGTACGACAAACGTTTTTCCAACGATAATTACAGAGGTTTTGCGGAACTACCGGTAAACAACGCGTATCTGGAACTTTTCAGGCTATACCACACAGAAGATAATTTTTACACGGAACTTTACGAGCGTTCGGGGAAGAACCTTCCCGCTTTTATTTCCGCCGCAAAAAAGATCACAAAAAAAGGCAACCCCCGCCTTCAACTTGAAAACGCTCTTTTCAGCGATAATTAAAACTATTGATCCTTGTAATACAACTCATGATAAATCTTTGCAACAGCCGGAACCCTCTTGCCGTAGTCTCTGGTTTCGTAAATTGGAACTGTTTCCACAAACAGATCAATTGGCAATTTGCTGTTGGCGTTGCGCAATCTGCGTATCCTGTTTTGTCCGCCATTGTAAGCCATCAGCGCCAATATTGGATCGTCAAAATAATCCCTTAAATATTTAAAGTAATAAGTGCCTATATGAACGTTCAACGCAGGGTTTGTAGAGTCAACAACGTCATTCTCGCCTAAATAATCATGCCCGCCCTGGCGCTTTATACGCTCCGCCATATCTTTCGCCGTTCTAGGCATTAACTGCATTAAACCAACCGCGCCCGCGCGCGAAACCACTGCGGCTCTAAACGCGCTTTCCGAGCGAATAAGCCCGTAAAGGAGCGAAGGCGCAAAATCGAATTCCTTCGCGTACCTCTCTACTAGTTCAAGATACGGACGCGGGAACAATAATTCCCAATCGTACTTGTTCTTGCTGTAACCGCCTTTGAAAATATACAAGTTGACAACTTCCATACATTTAGGATAATTACCCTCGTTATGAAGAGCCCGCGCTACAACGCGCAATTCATCGACAGTCAGTTTATGCTCCAACTCTTTGATATGCGGAATCATAAAATCGACGGCTTTATTATCAAAAAAACCCATAATAAATTGCATATATTGGGAATATTCCTTTTTTTCCAGTTTGGGTTCCGTTCTTTCGGTTAAAACAAATAAAGGTTCATTCAAGGCGTCGGCGCATTGCGAGCGGTAAATAAAAGACGGAAGAGAAGGAACAACGCCTACGTCATAAGCGGCGCGGTAAAAAGCAGGCGCGTTCGCAGATTCAATGTCAATTGTTTTCGCGGCAAGACGCAGATCCGCGGCTGACAAATAATTATTTTCTATTGAACGGGCTATTACCCTTGCGTAAGCGACTTTGGAAACAGACGCGCTTGTGTTTTTTATCAGATCATAAGTTCTTATAACTTTATTCCAATCGCGTTCGGATACAAGCTTATGTAAAAATCTTTCTAAAATATCGTTATAATAACCGCCCTTGTGCCACCCGGGAACATATTGCGTCAGCTTTTCCAAAAAACCATTAGTCGGACCTGTTATCGTTAAATCAAGAATATACCAAATACAGGCGTCAATCTGATCCATGTCCGGAGCGAAAGTCAACGAATGTTCAAAAAGAGCGATAGCCTTTGCGTTCTGATTGCCCATGCGGCGCGCGACTCTTCCCGCGTAAAAATTAAGCCTGTACTGCAGATCAAAAGACATATCCTTATTTGTCAGCCATTGTAAATAAAGAGTATGTCCTTCCCCGCCCGATTGCGTATATTGAAAAGCCTTGCCCAAATCATTTATAAGAATCGGGTAATTAACAAAAAGATATGGGATTTGCTCCGGCCATTTATCTTCCATTTTAAAAACACGAAAATAATTCAGCGCCTCATTGTAACGCAGACATGATACGGAATGATGTCCCATAATAGCGGCTAATTCCCAATCTGTAATAAATATTTCTTTTTTTTCGCATGCCTTAAGGACAAATCGTCTGGCTTCTTCATAAGACGGCGAATTTTGATCATGACCAAAAAAAAACAAAAGCGCCTTCTCTTTGTCAGGCGCGGAAGCAATTTTAAAAGCCTCCGCCCAAAAACCGGTTACTTCACTGCGGACGCGTTCCGTTGTTTTGCGCGAAAGTTTTCTTCCCTGCGACATTAAAATCGCAAGCTCTTCCGCCGCCGCCTGCCTGATATACTCATTGGGACTGGAAAGAGATCTTTCAAACATCTTGACTTTTTCGGGAACTGAATTATCCAACAACCCCAGATAATAATAATTATTACTTTTAGCCTGCGACGCGCAAGAGAAAATAAGCAGGGAAAATAAAAAGAAAAAATGAATCCTTAATAAGCGAAACAAAATTAATTCCTGGGAGGAATCCGTATCGTCCGTCCTGAAATAATCAAGTTCGGGTTTCTTATGTTATTATATCTGGCAATTCTCGGATACAGCCAGGGATTACGGTAAAACGCTTCGGCAATATCCCATAACGTATCGCCCCAGCGAATCCTGTAATTCACACCCTCTCTTGGAATTGTAGTAGGAACTTTATACGACGCGACAGGAGCCGGACTGCGCTCTTTTCCCGCCTGCTGCGGCTTTTGCTCAGGCGCGGTAACAGGCGCTTGAATCACGGGCGCGGGTTCAACTTTCTGCTGAACAGGTTCTGTCTGCTTGACAGGTTCAGGTTCTTTAACAATTTCCGGTTCCTGTTTCTTTACCGGTTCCGTTTTTTTAGCCGGCTCCTGTTTTTTAACAGTTTCCTTCCAAATATATTTTCCGTGAATGTTATTGTTATAGAATGAACGAACTGTATCCATGCCGCCATAGAAGAACAGCCAGCCGGCAAGAAGTCCTAAAATAAGCAATATGATAAGCACGACCAATATCCATGCGTTAGAGCCTCTTTGCCGCACTTCTTTAGCATGTTGATAAAGACTTGAAGGCGGCTCCTCGTTTGATTCCAGCGCAAAATCGGGAAGATCAACGCCGCGGGAAGATTCATCAAGGGATCTTAAGGAAACGGTCAATACGCAATGTTCTCCGCCGGCTCCTGTATCAAGATCGACAGCTTCCGCGACAATTTCACCGCTGGAATCGGAAGCAATTACCATCTCGATTGACGGCTCTCCCTTGGGTTTTGGCTTTATATTTTCAACAACCAGACTGCCAATATATTGAGCATCCGGCATAGTATTAGCCGGACTCCTGTAAAGGTCGATTTGAACGCTGGGTTGGTTATCATGAACAGTGGTAAGTATTATCCTTTTTTTTATGGAGGAATTTTCCTCCATTATGGGGTAAAATTCACCGTTGGCAATTTTAATGCCAATGTTTGATGCCATGTGACCTGCTCCTTTCAAGCAAACTTAAGAAGTTCTTTTTTAAGTTTAATCTTGAAATTTACCTTCTGTCAAGGGGGTTTTTCATGGTATTTTTTATTTTTTATAGCGAATTTATGCTGTTTTTATATAAATTTCGCTTTTTTACTGCCAAATTTACTGCTAAACATATATCAGAAAAGACAAAAATATCCGATAATTATAAGTATGGTTCCCGTAGTACTAGGGGTTGTCGCCATTTTCTTTGTTGGGGCGATCGTTTTATTTATAGTAAATTCTTCTCGCGGTCCTTCATTAAGGGGAGGAAGATCAGCCAGAGACCGTGAAGCGGCGATAAAAGACGCAAATAAAAGACTTGCCCAGAATCCAAATGATCCGGAAGCATTATATGTATTAGCCGGCGCTTACTTTGAAGATAAAAACTGGGAAAAGGCGATGAAAATTTATGAAACCCTGATAGACCAACTTACTGTAAATAAAAATATAAAAGGCATTGATAATTTTGAGGTTTTTCTAAGATACGGTCTTACAGCCAAACAACTCAATATGCTGGATCAGGCTTACAAAGGCTTTTCTACGGCAAGAACTTACAGGCAGGATAACTTTGAAGTAAATTACGAATTAGGCTCCCTGGAGTTTGAAAGAAAAAATTACGAAAAAGCAATCCAGCTTTTACAACAGGCGCGCATTCAGGAGCCCGATAATCCTGCCGTCTTACGCAGTTTGGGGCATTCTCTTTTCAGAATAAAAAAACCCAAAGAAGCGATGACTTTTATCCGCAAAGCGATAGACATTGCCCCGGACGACAAGGAATCGCTTTACACTTTGGCGGAATGTTATCACGAAGCGAATCAAATTGAACAGGCTCTGCGCATTTACAACCACCTGCGCGCCGACCCGGTAATGGGACCCACTTGCTGTCTCAGCGCGGGAACAATACATCTGGATACAAGACAGTATGAGTTAGCGATTCAGGATTTTGAAATCGGTTTAAGGCACGTGAATATTAAACCTGAGACTTCAGCGGAATTACGCTACAAACTTGCCTCAACGCTGATTAAAACAAATGAAATCGGCAAAGCGATTCCCCACCTAAAACAGCTTCAACGCGACAATCCGTCATATAAAGACGTTACCGTTCTGTTAGGCAAATATATCGAATTAAACGCCAACCGCAATCTTCAAACATTCCTGATGGGTTCATCCGCGGACTTTGTCGCCCTTTGCAGAAAAATCGTTATGACCTACTACGGCAAAGCAAAAGTAAAAATAGCGAATATATCCGTTAACAAAGCCGAATGGGCTGATATTCTTGCCGAAGTTGACACAATAAAATGGCAGGATCTTATTATGTTCCGTTTTATCAGAACTCAAGGCTCCATAGGCGAATTAATTGTCAGAGACTTTCACTCACACTTAAAAGAAGTAAAAGCCGGCAAGGGAATTTGCATTACCGTCGGTCAATACACGGAAGAAGCCAAAAGATACACAGAAGCGCGTCTTATCGACTTAATAGAAAAAGAAAAACTTCAGGCAATCCTCAATTCCCTTGACGCAAAAACCGCCGCGTTAAAAAAGTAACTTTATCGTCAATATCAACGGAAAATGATCGCTTAGCCCCGCGCCTGTCTTTGTGTTGTAAGGAATCGGTATCCCTCCTGAACCGGCAAAGGGCTCAAAGTTACCAATCATTACTTTTTCATATTCCCATCCTGAATTATCAAAGAAATGACCGGAAATTAAAAAGTGATCGATTGTCTCCCAGTTGTATTTGTAAAAATACGAGCCGTTTTGTAAATCGCACAGCCACGGTGAAAATAAAGTAATTGTCTCCTGAGGAAAATTAACAGGCAGCGGCGGTTTATTTCCGGTAATTACAAAAAAGTCTTTTTGCCCCTCAACATTTACATTGGACAATTTAACGCAATACGCGTCGTCGGGAACAAGGGCGCAGATTACGCTTGCTTTCCGCCGGAAAAACTCATCGTGGTTTTCATTTAAATCGCCCGCAATAATAAAACCTATGTCCGGTTCATCTTCACTGATTTCCCGTATCCGGCGAAGGAGCGTCCTGACTGAAGACCTGCGGATACTTTCTGTAACGTCATCGTCGCCGAGTTTGGATTTCCAATGGCAGACAAATAAAATGATATCCCCTCCTTCAGTTTTAACCCTCGCTTCAAGAACAGGACGCGGCGTAGTTTCCCCTTCAATGCTGATGGAATGGGTTATTGTCTCTGTTAACGGCAAGCGGCTTAATATGCCGATTCCCATCGCCGCGCCCGGATTATTGGCAAAATGACTGCAAACGTAGTCTTTTTGTAATGTTTGCGCAAGGTCTTCAAGAATCACATTGGATTCGATTTCCTCCAGCATAAGGATATCCGGCTGCGGCTTTAAAGAGCCTATAGCAGCGGATATTGCGTTAATCCTGCCCATGTACTTTTCCTGCGACCAGCCAGCCGATTGCAGGAATTCGTCGTATTCATACCCGTCGTCTACGCCGTCGCACAAATTGTGGACATTCCACGTCATCAGGGTAAGGATTCCCGGCTCATCGGGGGGTACTCCGGGTTCAGTATTAGAACAGCCGGGCAGAGCAAAAACAAGAACAAGTAAAAAGTAAAGATTTTTCATAGCAACCTCCAAAGTTTATTTACCTATATATGGCGCGAGGTATGCGTTTTGCTTGACAGAATTTGAAAAAATTTTTACTTTTTTTTACCACGAACCACACGAACTTTTACTTTGAGGGTTTTGAGTACAAGTGAAGGTTTATTCCGTTATTTCGCTGTCTATGCTGCCTGTAGTGTACTCACTTCATGTAAGTACACTACAAAAAAATGATGACAGGCGCGCTATTGCGTCTCCCAGACGACTGTTATTTGCCCGGTGAAACCGCTATTTTACCTTCTTCGCAGCCTACGACAAACTTGCCGTTGCCATAGGCGATTGCGTTGATATCGAAGAAGTTTAATCCACGTACATTTGTCCATTCTATGCCGTCCGTTGAAGTCACCATTGTACCACTATACCCGCCTGCGACAAACGTGTCGTCGCCATAGGCGATTGCGTTGATGTCGGGGAATAAAAATTTTCCAACTGTCCATGTTTTGCCGCCGTCCGATGAAGTTGTCATTTTACTGCCTTCGCCGCCTGCGACAAACTTGCCGTTGCCATAGGCGATTGCTTTGATGTCGTCGGATTTTCCGAATTTGCTGTCATCTACGGCTGTCCATGTTTTGCCGTCGTCCGATGAAGTTGTCATTTTACCTTTTTCGCCGCCTGCGACAAACTTGCCGTTGCCATAGACGATTGCGTAGATGTCGAAGGCTTTGTTATTGTTGAAGAAAGGGTTGTTTTTGTCTGATACGGCTGTCCATTTTACACCGTCCGTTGAAGTCGCCATTGTACCGTATTCGCCGCCTGCGACAAACTTGCCGTTGCCATAGGCGATTGCGTAGATGTGGCAGGGCACCGTAGTATCATTGTCGTCGACGAGGAATATGCCGCTGACATCTACGTCTGTCCATTTTATGCCGTCCGATGAAGTTGCCATTTTACCCCCTTCGCCGCCTGCGACAAACTTGCCGTTGCCATAGGCGATTGCTTTGATATCGTAGGCGAAGGCTTTGCTATCATAGAAGAAAGGGTTGTTTTTGTCTAATACGGCTGTCCATGTTATGCCGTCCATTGAAGTCGCCATTGTACCGTATTTGCCGCCTGCGACAAACATACCGTTGCCATAGGCGATTGCGTAGATGTCGCTTAAGTTGTTTATTAATGGCCAACCTTCTTCCTCTTCGCCGTCAGTATCGCCGCCTTTACCGGCTCCGACACTATCGGTAGCGTTGTTAACAAGTTTGTCAAGGAAACTATTGCCGCCGCCGCCACTGCCGCTGCCGCCGCCGTCTTCACACGCAGCCATTGAAAACCCAATTACAGCCGCGAGTACAATAATACCGATTAGTTTGAAAAACTTTTTCATGTTAAAACTCCTTCTTGTTTTTGGTGTATATAAAAAAAGCCGTTCCTAACAGCGTTTTTACGATTTCTACCATAATGAATTAAAGAATACCGTAAATTGTAAAATATTGCAATAGCGTGTATTTTAGGAGGAAACCCCGAATTTGGAACATTTTGACACAATTTAGGCGACTTTTGATTTTTTGGTGTCAGGCACGGTTTGCGTATTCCGATACTATGCGCTACCCTTCATTTCACCTTCCATTAGCCAGAACTTGACGGGTGTTCCATTGCCTTTCATTGAGATATATTATCCATTTCGCCCTCCGCCACGTAAGGGTGTTTTTAATATAGCATACCAAATGGCGGTTTGCAATGAAAAATACCCCAAAAACTCGCTTGACACTATTTCATTTTTTTAATATTCTTAAATTCCCGTTACAAACAAGAATTTTTATTGAAAAGGTGATTAAAAGGTTATTGATATGAAGACAGTATTTGAAAAACCCGCGTCGGTGGAACGTAAATGGTACATTATCGACGCTAATGGGA
>Ga0268262_10004202_pt1 | contig 15015 bp, 5 predicted proteins | sample TergutNc150P3_FD_190354 | JGI IMG/M metagenome (GOLD analysis project Ga0268262, IMG submission 190354) | Nasutitermes corniger P3 segment gut microbial community from laboratory colony in Florida, USA - Nc150 P3 (SPAdes) (version 2) | ecosystem: Host-associated > Arthropoda: Insects > Digestive... | reverse complement strand
GCAGGTTAACGGATACGCCGCGATTACGGCGACCGGCCAAACATTGAAAATCTGCAATACGCCCGGAGTTTGGAGTAATAATCAGACGCAGTCGCAGTCTATGGTGATGCCGGGCGCTTCGATTACGGCTATGGTTCAGCAAGGAAACAACCCGGCGGTTACATTCGGGGCCGCCGCCGGCATCCGCTGGCTGCAAACGGAAGGCCTTACCAGGACGGGGGTGCAAATGGGCAACGCGACGGCGACCTACACCATGCCGACGCTCTTCAAGTCACTCACATCGACAAACGATAATTTTCTCGTTCCGGATTGGGACAACCAGTTCGTCAAGGATTACATAAAGAATAAGGGCTGGACGGCCGCCGGCATCCGCAACAACGACGGGAGCATGGCCGACCTCGGGGCCATTCCCTCCACGGGCGTCCGCCAGACCACGGTCGCACGGATTTTGCCTAACGGCGTGGTTCTCCTGAGCGGCGGCGGGGCCAACGCAGACGCTAATTTTACTCTGAACGTCAACAGCGGCGAAATAAACAGCCCCAAAATCAAATTGCTGCGCTGGATCGCGCCGGTTCCTGTGAATACTAAAAACACGCAAATCCCCGGTTACAACGGAAAAGACTGGCCGGGCGACGTAGAACCGGTCGGCAGCGGATCTATCACCGCCATAACCAATACCGCGTCGGTAAGAGTCGGCAACAATTCGTTAAAATTCGCGACCCAAAAGACCACCGTCCCCGACTTCGGCTTCTTCGAGGTGATAGTGGAGGGCACGGACAAAAACGGAAATCTCGTCACCTCCGATGTAGGCTTCCTGCCCTACCGTCAGTTGCAGTACTTTTTGGATATAACGGTGCTGGACGGTACCACGGCCGTCACCACGGTGACCGCCGGCAAACCGTACACGATACGCGTCGCTACCCGTTGCGCTACGGGTACCAGTCCGTGTCCGAGCACCCTCAACGAGATCGAGTACCGTCTGCTCTCCGACCCGACGGCGTTTATACGGGACAAGAATACGGGCGATACGCTCAGTTACTTTAGGAATGTGACGTTTCCCCAGACTTACAGCAATAAGTATTTCAGCCGCGCCGGCGACGAGACGATATTCGCCGCCGGGGTCGCTTCCGTCAGCGGACAGAGGGTGACGTACAACGGCACTTTGAACATTACCGTAAAACCCGGCGATCCCGAAAAAGCGGTCTTCCGCGACCCGAACCCCTTGGCCCAGATGCGCGACGCCCCTGCCCAGGTGATAAACCGAGGCATCACCAACCAGGAAGTCCGCGTTGAGGTGCAGGACGGGTACGGCAACGCCGTAGATCAGAGGGTGCAGGTTACCGTCGCCATCGACCCTGCGGTCTATTGGGTCAACGCCAATAACGATTGCCCCGACTGCGGCTTGATAAACGGGGGAAAATCCGCGAACGCGACTACGGACGCGGCGACCGGCATAGCCACGTTCCTCGCGGGGACGTCGAACAGCGCGGCGTCGGGCAAAACGTTCGACATGACCGCCACGCTCGCCGGCAAGACGCAGAGAGATACGTTGAACGTGGGCCGTTTGCGCATAGGGCGTTCGCTCGACCGTCTCATGGTGTTCTACAGCGACACCGGGGCGTCAAAGAAATGGCAGACGTATTATGACGAGAACGTGAAGATAGAGGGTAAAGCGAACGTTTACCCCAACGGCGACTGGTTCAAGATAACCGTCAAGGTCGTCATCGGCGACACCGTCAAAACCTCCCATCAGAAGGCTTGGATATCGGTTGAGGGGGACGACGACGGTTTGATATTCAGCGCGACGAGCGGCGGGGCGTCCGCCAACGTGTTTGAGCTTAACAACGGCGTCGCGACATTCTGGGTCAGCACCGGGGCGAACAAGGATATCAACGCCGGCATATCCGTCAGAGCTCTGGTGAACAGCGGCGGCACGGTGGACGGGAGCGTCGCGGCCGGCAACAGGGCCGACATCAAATTCAGCAAAATATCCACGGCCGTCGAGTACGCGGTCGTGTACGGCGACGGGCAAGGGCGTCCTGACAGCGTGCGCGTTCATTATAGGGCTGGAAGCGTTCAGCTGAGCGACGCCACCAAGCCCGCCTCGGTGACGCTGGATTGGGGCGGGAGTACTTTGACCGCGGCGTCGATAAACGTCCGTGGCGACGCGGTGCTTCAGGCTTCGTTTACGGGCGACAGGCCGACCGGGTACACGAGCGTGAGGGGTTTGGGCACCGGGCTTGTGAAGCTCACCGCCAAAGACGGCGGGGTGGAGGAGGGTTTTGACGTGCACGACGGCGTAGGGCCGGTGCTCGGCAACGGCGCGGCCGGCGACGGGGCGGGCGGGAGCCCTAGGGTTTACAGCCACGACGACCCGAATTCCGATATAGACACGCTCGACGTTTTCGTCTCCGAGGCGCTGCGCAACGCGAAGCTGTCCGGCCTTCTGTATTCGGCGGGGCCGGCGGAGCCTGCGGCGGGGGCCGCCGGGACGCGCCTTGACGTGATCGAGGTGAGCGGCGCGGGCGGCCGGCCCTACAAGCTGGTCGTGAGACCCGCCGCCGGAGGGCCGCAGCCTGCGGTGGGCGGCTGGATACGTATCGACGCGGCCGGGGACGCCGCCGACGAAGCGGCAGACCATCCGTCGCAAACGGTGACCGCCGACAATCCCCCGCGCCCGGACAACCGCTGGGTGCAGCTGAAGCTCAAAGAACTGCCTCCCGATATCGCGGACGCCTGGTACACCGGCGACGTGGTCACGGGCAAACCGAACTTCGTCTTCGTGGAGTTCAACGGCAGGGTGCTTGATAAAACCACGCCGGGCGATTGGTTTAAGGGCGGCAGCGTTCGGTTCGCGGACAACAAAAGCGGCGCGACGCCGATAACGGACGACGCGAAGGTCAACAGCGTGTTCGACATCGTGGGGACGAACACGTTGCGCATAAAGCTCAGCGAGGTGCTGTCTTTCGACCAAATCAAGACCTCCGGGGGGCTCCGGTTTACGCTGACCTACGGTTCCGGCGACTCCGGCGACAGGGATTGGCCGCCTAAGGATTACGGCGCCAGGGACCGCTCCGCTCCGGTGATGGCTTTGGACGCCGAGCTCAGAAAGGGTTCGATCATACCGGACGACGATGCGAGGTTCTACGACGACACGCTGGTGGTGTACTACAGCGAGCAGCTCGATCCGGCGTCGGCGGCTATTAAAGGGAAATCCGCGCCTTTGGAGTTGAAAGGCAGCTCCAAGTGGCCCGGCAACTTTAGACCTGATTTGGAACTGGTGAGTTTCGGGTACGACAGAGGGTTCCAAAAGGCGGCGTACTTGGTGCCGAACAGCGGCGACAAGGGCGCGGCGGGTTACATTTACGCCGGCGGCGAACCGGAGACGGGCGATTCCGTCCACATAAATGTGCAAGCGTCCGTCGGGGACGATTTGAGTCCGGAGAAGTATCCGTCCAACATTCAGGATTCCACCCACAACAGGTGGGTGGCGTTGAAGGTGACGAGCACGCCGACGTGGACGGTGAGGATCAAGAACAACCCGTTGATAGACGCAGGGGTTGCCGGCGGCCCCCGTTTGGGCTTGGAAGTGTCGCCCAACGTGCCGAGGGCGGAGGTGAAGGCCGTTATAAGACTGTTCGACAACGTGGGTTCGCTTGTTCGGGATACGACGATCAGCAACACGAACAAGATAGAGTGGACGTGGGACGGCTCCAACAGCAAAGGCCGTTTGGCGGGAACCGGCACCTACCTCTTGAAAGCGACGTGCGAGTCGACGCTTGGAGACGACAGGAAAACGTACCGGATGCAGCCCAAGCCGGTGGGCGTGGTGCGGGGCAAGGGCAAGTGAGATCGGGATAAAGATTGAAAAAATTTGGAAACGGGCGGGGCGGCGAAGTACGGCCGCCCTTTTTTTTTGCGGAAAAAACAGACAAAAATCTTGCTTTTTTTCGCGGAAAGCGGTATATTATATTAACGCGGCTTTTTTGCCGCGAACTTTATAAACGCGCCGGAAGGGCGCCGTTATGCTTAAAAGAGGGAGGATAATATGAAGATGTTCGCTATCCGATGGGCGAAACTCGCGGCGGCCGGTGCGCTGGCGGTTATGATGACGGCGGGAGCGGCGGGGGCGGCGGATATCACCGTATGCAAGGCCACCTCGGCGGAAGACAAGTGCATGTACACGACCATACAGGAGGCGGTCAACGCGGCCAAGTACGGCAACGTTATCGAGATTATGGACACGGAGATTTATGCCGAACAGGTTACTATAGACGGGCGAGGCGCGTGGGACGCGCCGTCGGTGTGGGACGGCAAGAACCAAGGGCCGATAAAGAGGGTCATGGGAGGGAAGAACGGAATTACCATCAGGTACGCGCCGACCGGGGCGCGGATGTTCGGGAATCACGATCGGCCTACCATAAAATGGAAAGATACGGAGAACACGAGCCCCAAAAACCAGGCCGAGTCTAAAGTCGAAGGGCAGATGCAAGGCCAGTCCGGCAACTTCGAGACCAACGGGGCTCTGCGCATCCTTTGGGCTCAGGGCGTTACGATAGACGGGATAAAGGTTGACGGCGGGGGTATGGCGCCGTTCGAAAACAAAGCGGTGTGGGACGGAAGGTATCCGCTTTTCCACGGCAACGCCGCCATTACCCTCGCGGTGGCGGGGGGGACGGTCATACGGAACTGCGACATAACGAACGGGTACTTCGGGATAAACGTGAAGGACAGAAACACCGGCGGCGTCTTCGGAAACCCGAATCCGGCCGACAACGACAAGACCATCCCACTGTCGGGATTCGGCAAGGTGGGCAACCATCTCTTCGAGTACAATAAGATACACAACAACTTTACGGGGATGTTCTTCGAATCCTCTTGGGATTTGGGGTCGTCGATCCGTTACAACCTCATTTACAGCAATATACACACAACCTCGGCGCTGCCGGCGTTGGAAGATCCGAGCAACGCCGTCGGCGGGGCCATACTCTTCAAGGACGTGAAGTATACGCCCGTGGCCATCTACAACAACACGTTTTGGAACAATACCGGCAATATTATGGGCGGGTGGAAGGTCGGCGCTCCGCACCTGCTTTTCAACAATATATTCGGCAAGCCGAGCTACACGCCCGGAGCCGCCGGAATGCCGCCCAACTCCGTCGGTAACGCGATGTTCGAGCACAGGTTCCCGTATAGAATGCACAACACGCTGTTTGCCGCGACCGCCGAAATGAAGTCGGAGACGCGGTACATCAACGGGTGCAGCAGGCCGGGAAATTGGAACGTGACTCCGCCGATAGAGCAGATATCCGGGCAGCAGATTTTCGGCATCACCCAAGTCAGGATATCCAACAATATTCCCGATCCGGCGAGCGGAGCCACCACGGTCAACTGCATCGGCGAGCTTGAGGGGAATACGGCTACTACGACCGAATTTAAAGCGCCGGGCGGATTGATCACCGGCACGTTGTTTGCGGCTACGGCCAACATCCGCTGGTTGGAAACTACAAAGTCGATCAACGGCACGGAGAACTTGTTCGTCTCCGTCGACCCTAACTCGGCCGATTTTCTCCGGCCTATTTGGGATCATACCCATGTCAAAAGTTTCATAAAGGGCCAGGGGTGGAAAGATATAGGTATGAAGAACTCGGACGGAACGGACGCCGACATCGGCGCGATTTCTCCGACCGGCCGCGCGCTGGGGACCGTCGCGCGGATCAAGCCGTCGAACGTCGTGCTCGTCAGCGGCTCCGGCAACAACACCAAAGCCAAAGCGAGTTTCTATGTGAATGTCGACGGCGGTTCGATGAACAACGCCAAGATCGGGTTCCTGCGTTGGATCGCGCCTCTGCCCACCAATCCGCCCGAACCGTCGGGCAACGCGGCTCCGCCCGTGCCTACGGGTTCCATCGCCAAGCTGACGAATCCGGCCGGAACGGTGACGCTCAACGGCAACTACACGACGGAGTTCGGCATTCCGGCGCTGCCCGGGCTCGGGGCGGCCGACTCGGCGGGCCAATACGGCTTCTTTGAGGTGGTGGTCTCCGGCAAAGACGCGAGCGGCAACGACGTAGCGTCCGACATAGGCTTCCTGCCCTACCGCAAACTTGAGTACACGCTGCAAATAAAGGTGCTCGACGCGAGCGGCAAGGAGACCGCTACGGTGGTCGCCGGTCAGCCGTACACCCTCAGCGTAAAGCCCTGCAAGGGTTCCGACCCGGCGAACTGCGGGACGTACGGCGACGGAGCGCTCACCGAGATTTCCTACGAGCTTCAATCCAACGCCGCCGCGTTCATGTACAGCGACGCGGCCACCACGAAGCCGTTTATCCAAGACGGCCCCAGCCCCAGCGCCAATATGACCAGCTCCGGCAAAACCTACACCGTCTACTTCACCCGCGCCGGGGGGGAGACGATAATGGGTTCCGGCATAGCCCCTGTGGGCAACGGCGGACGTTTGGTCTTTTTGGGCACCGCCGACATAACGGTCAAGCCGGGGGCTCCCGACCACTTGATATTCACCGACCCGATCCCCGTAAGCCAGCTGGGCAACGCTTCCGCCCCGCAGATAAACAGGGGCGTGGACAGGGAGGTTAAGGTCGAGGTTCAGGACTATTGGGGCAACGCGGTAGACCAGCCTGTGAACGTCACCATAGCGATAACCGCCGGCGCGAGCGTAGGCGACGCGGGCGCGCCGGGCAACATCAATAATAAGAGCGTGAGCACCGGAACGACCGGCGTGGCCGTGTTCGCGGCGAGGGTGACCGGCGGCACGGTGGGTCAAACGTTCGACATGACCGCCACGGCTTCGATTTCGAACGGCCATCAGAAGCAGAACGATAACGTGGGCCGTCTGCGCGTAGGCCGCACGCTCGACCGTTTCGAGGTGTTCTACAGCGACGCCGGGTCGTCCAAATATTGGAAAGACGATTATGACGAGAACGCGAAGATAGACGGCAATGTGGGCGATTGGTTCAAGGTGACCGTGAAGGTGGTGGTCGGCGACTCGGTAAACAACGCGAGCGCGGGCAAGTTCGTGCTGGTCGGCACAGCCGACAAGCTGACGTTCAGCGCTACCGAAGGGGGCGCGCCGGCCGAGGTGTTCCCGCTCAGCGGCGGGGTCGCGACCTTTTGGGTGACCGGGACGGACAACGTCAGCGAGGGTTCCATAACCGTCGACGCGCTGAGTTCCAACGATCCTACGAGCGTCGACGCGTCCATACGCCAGGGCAGCAGGGGCAATATCTATTTCAAGAAGCCGACGTCTTCCATCCATTACGCGGCGGTATACGGCGACGGGCATGGGCGCCCGGACAGCGTGAGGATATATTACCAAGCCGGCAGCCCCTCGCTTTTGACGGCCGGAGCGGCGCCTTCCGAGGTGAAGCTCAAGTGGAGCGGCGTGAATTTGACGGCGTCGTCGGTGACGGCGCGTAGCGAGCTTGTGCTTCATGCCGCGTTTACCGGGGACAGGCCTACGGGGCGGACTTCCGTCGTCGGTAAGGATATTTTGGAAGTGATCGGCGGCTCCGGCGGGGCGACGGCGGTTGAAACGCCGTCCGACGTGCGCGACAGCATAGGCCCGGTTTTAGCCAACGGCGATCCCAACGACGGCGCGGGGGGCGGCGGCGCGACCATATTGGACAACGCGGGCGGAACCAACGCGGATACGCTAACTTTTACGCTCTCCGAGCAGTTGGACGACCCGGACAAGCTGAAGTCGCTCCTGTATACTTCCGCGGCGGATCCCGGCGAGCCGGCCGGGGCGTCTACGGGCATACAGCTTACCGTGCTCGCGTATGAAACCAAAGACAACCGCACATTCAAGGCGGCCGTGAGCCACACGCCCGACGGGCCGGCCCCCAACGGCTGGATACGGCTTAACCCCAGCGGAAACGCCGTTACCGACGGGAACGGCAACAGACCGCACGACCGCAACCGCTGGGTGCGGCTGAAGGTGCGGGAGCAGGCGCCGATTGTCAGCGGCGCGTATTACACCGCCGACGTAACTACGGGCAAACCGGATTACATATACGTGACGTTCAGCAACAAGGACGCTATAGACTTGGATTGGTGGTTCATGGGCGGGAGCGTCAAAATCGAGGAAAACAAGGCCGTCGCGGCGCCCAACCCGGAAAAGGTGAAAGAGCTTTTCGACAATGTGGACGGCATGCTTAGAATAAATCTTAACGCGGCCGCTTCGTTCGACGCCGTCAGGACGTCCGGCGATATGAAGTTTACGTTGGAATTCAATCCGTCTCTCGCGAATGACGAGACCACGCCTTGGGTTAAGCAGAATCTTATAGCTAAAGACAAGGCCAAACCGGTGATAGTCAAGGCGGTTTTGCTGACCGGCTCGCCCAAAGGCGACGTGAATTGCATGGTCGACTGTTTCAACGACGACACGCTGATGATTTACTACAGCGAACCGCTCAACCTATCGTCGAAAAAGCTGTCGCCGAGTCCGGTGACGATGCAGGCTAAGGACGGTTTAAGGTTCGGCTCGAACTTTGAACCGGCGCTGCTGGAGTTGGTCGGCGGGGATCTCGTTTACGATAAAGGTTTCTACAGGGCGAGCTACAGGGTGAAGTTCGACGAAGACAAATATCCGTCGCCGGGCGACTTAGTCCACATAAACGAGAACGCGGGGATAGGCGACGACGCGGACGATAACGTGCAGGACCGGCCCGACAACAGATGGGTGGAGCTGGAGATGGCGCGCAGGTCCAACTGGATAGTCACGGTCAAGCGCAACCCGTTCATAAGCGGCGGGTCGGACGAAAGGAACAAAGTTGTCGTGGAGCTGTCGCCCAACGCGAAGGGGGTGCAGGAGGTAGAGGTGCTGAAGGCCACGATAAGGATAGTGGACAACGTAGGCGCGTTGGTGCTGGATACGACTATCGATAGAAACTTCGCCGATCCCAACGTGAGAACGGTCACGTGGGAGTGGAAAGGAGCCAACAGCAAGGGCCGTTTCGTGGGTACCGGCACCTACTTGTTTAAGGCGACGTGCGAGTTTAAAGCGAAGGGGGACGATAAGGCGGACGTTTATAAAATGGCGCCGAAGATGCTGGGGGTCGTCAGAGGGAAGAGCTGAGGTTTCCGACGCTTTAAAATCTTTTGGGAAAACGGCGCTCCGTTTGGAGTTTACCGTTTTCCCATATTATTTTTAATCATTAGAATCTTTTAACCGTTGATAAAAACATATTTAACGCAGAGACGGAAAAATGGGAAAAAAGGCTATAGGGATAGACATAGGCGGGACGGCCATAAAGGGCGCGGTCATTGACGAAAATGGGATTTGCGGGAGCGTCACCCGCGTGCCTACCGAGGCGGCGAAGGGCGGACGGCGCATCATGGAGAACATACTCTCGCTTATCGGCAAGCTGATAGACGGGAACGGCGGCTCGGCTGAGGCGTTCATCGGGGTCGGGGTGGGGACTCCCGGATTCGTGGACGCGGACGGGTCGATTCTCAACGGCGGGGCCAATATGCCGGGGTGGACGGGGACGCGGGTGTACGAGCCTATAGCGGAGCGGTTCGGCCTAAAAGCGTCGGCGGCCAACGATGTGACGTCGGTGGCTTTAGCGGAGCTGATGTTCGGGGCCGGGCGCGGGATTAAGAACATGGTCTGCTTCGCCCTCGGAACCGGCGTGGGCGGCGGCATAGTGACCGACGGGCGGCTCTACAAGGGCAGCCACGGAATGGCGGGGGAGATCGGGCACATCGTGGTGGAGACGGACGGCGAACCGTGCCCGTGCGGCCAGTACGGGTGCGTGGAACGCTACGCCTCGGCCACGGGGATAGTGAACGCGGCGATCGAGACGGTAACATTGGGCAAAGGCTGGACGACGGAGCTTACCAAAATCGTCCGCGAAACCCCGGGCGATCTTACCAGCAAGATCGTGTACGAGTACGTGGCGAAGGGCGACGCGCTGGCGCTGCACGTGCATGAGAAGGCTTGCGACATGCTCGGCAGGGCGGTGGGGATAGTAATCAACACGTTCTCCCCCGACAGGGTGGTGATAGGCGGCGGCGTGATGATGGCGGGGAACGTGGTTATCGAGACTGTGAAGAAATACGCGGCGCGGCATTGCTGGCCGGAGATATATAAGTATTGCAAAATAGTGCCGGCGGAGATGGGCGAGGACGCGGGCGTTCTCGGCGCGGGAGCGCTGGCGCTTGAGGCGTTCGCGGGATAAACGGGTTTCGGAGATACGGCGCGATGCTTAAAGAACTGCTTACACCGGAGATAGTGCAGCTGATCCGCGAGCGTCAGTGGACCGACATGCGCGACGCGCTCGTCATCTGGCCGCCGGCGGAGGTCGCCGATCTCATAGGGTCTATAGACGAACCCGCGCGGGTGCTGCTGCTGCGCTTCCTGCCGCGCGACTACGAGGCGGAGGTCTTCGCCGAACTCACGCCGGGAATGCAGAACGACCTGCTTAAGGAGCTGACCAACCGCGAATTGCGCGGCCTGCTCTCCGAACTCAGCCCGGACGACCGCACAGCCCTCATAGACGAGATGCCCGCCGAGGTGACGCGGCGGCTCTTAGGCCTGCTCTCGCCGGAAGACTTGGCGGAGACGCGGCAGCTGCTCGGATACCCCGAAGGAAGCGTGGGCAGGGTGATGACGCCCTGCTTCGTGGACATACGGGCGGACATGACCGCCGCCGAGGCGTTGGAGCGCATAAGGGAGCGCGGCTCGGAGAGCGAGACGGTGAACGTGGTGTACGTGACGGACGCCGCCGGCAAACTTTGGGACGAGATTTCCCTGCGCCACCTGATATTGGCCAAACCCGAAAAGTTAGTGGAAGACATAATGGACGGCAGCTTCGTGTCGCTCAGCGGCTACAGCGACCAGGAGGAGGCCGTGGCGATGATCAGGAAGTACAACTATCTTGCGCTGCCCGTGGTGGATTCGGCGGGAGTGCTTATAGGGATAGTGACTATAGACGACCTGATGGACGTGGCCGAGGCGGAGGTGACGGAGGACTTCCAAAAGATGGGCGCGGTGAGTTTGCAGGCCGAGGGCGGGGGGCCGATAGAGAGCATCCGCGAAGCGGCGGTCTCGGTGCTCTTCCGCAGCCGTATAGGGTGGCTCGTGCTGCTCGTGGCGGTCAACATCCTCTCCGGCTTCGAGATGTCGTTCTTCACCGACACGATAGCCGCGACGGTTGCGCTGGTCTTTTTCCTGCCGCTCTTGGTCGGCAGCGGCGGCAACGCCGGTTCGCAGTCGGCCACTCTGCTTGTGCGGGCGCTGGCCACCGGCAACGTGAAGATGGGCGATTTGCGGCGTATGTTCATAAAGGAGCTTGCGGTCTCGGCGCTGTTGGGGGCCACGATGTCCGCCGCCGTCTGCGGTCTGGCGTTTTACAGAGGCGGGGCGCGGGTGGGCATAACGGTGGCTTTGGCGATGGTTGTGATAGTGACGGCGAGCAGTCTGGTCGGGCTGCTGCTGCCGTTCATTCTATACAAAATGGGAAAAGACCCCGCCGCCGCCAGCGCGCCGCTCGTGGCGAGCATAGCGGACATAAGCGGGATATTGATATATTTTTCGATAGCGTCGTGGGTGATTTGACTTTAATCCAATGCGGGAGGTTTGCATGAGAATCCGTCATAGCGTATATGTAACGATATTTGCCGTCGCCATGTCAATCTCTCTTTGTTCCGCGCAAACGAAAGCCGTGGAGAAGCATGCGGAGACGCTCTTTGAGGGGCGTCCGTTTTTCACCGACTCCGCGCTTTACAACCTTTACGATCTCGGCGGATCTCCGCTCGGGATTTTCGAGAAGGAGGTTCCGCGTTTTGGCGCGCGGGTCGGCTATAGGTACGGCGGCGTCGGCGATATGGCGGGGAATTATTGGGACGCGCCTACGTTTTGGATGGGCGATCCAGGGAAGTCGGCCGTTCAGATTTACTACCGTCCGAACGCGCTCTCTTATGCCGACGGCGACAGCGGCGCCATAGCGAATCTGCTTCTGCATAGGTTCGGATTCGTCGCCGCCTCTCAGGGCACGTCGGGGGCGGTACGCGCCGCGTTTTCGGCGGGAGGTTTTTACGGCAAGCAGGAGTGGGATAAAGGCGACAGCGCGAGGGTGATTATGGGTATAGAAAAATTGCGTTTGGACGTGGGTTCGCAGGTGCATCCTCTTGTGCGTATAGGGTTTTACATAGGCGCGAATCTGCTGTACGACACGCTTTACAACAGCGCCGTTACGCCGCATAGGGATTGCTCGGCGCATACGAACCTGCCGGAGTTCGGCGGCAGCGTGGACGTGGGCGGGGAGGAATTGCCCGTGCGCGCCGTTGCGGATTTCTCTTACGCGTTCAGCGGTTTCAGCTATTCGCTCTACCCGGGGCAGTATAACACCCCGTTGAGCGCCGGTTTCGACGGCGGCGACGCGAACGCGGTTAAGAACGACAGCCTCAGCGTGTTTTTGACGGTGCGGTCGCGAACGCTCCAGGTCGCGGACGGCAAATTCGCGTTCAAACCCGGATTGTTCTTAGGCTATACCGGCAATTCGGGCGAGATGCGCGAACCGGATCACGGGGATAATTATCCCATCCCCCTTCTTTTCGGCGGCGCGAGGGAAGGATTGCAGTACAGCCTGAACAGTTTCCGTTTCGGCGTCGGGAGCGGGTTTGAGGCGCTCGGCTACGTTGACGCGCATGTCGAATACTCGCTTGCCGCCCTATGGTTAAATTGCGGCCCCCGATATACCGGAACGGCGGTGGAAAAATCGCGGACGCTTCACAACGTCGCCGTCGGCGTGTCGTCGCGCATGAACAAGTACATAGATATGCCGGCGGAGATTACACCGCGTTTGGCGTGGTTTACTACCGGCAATACGAACGCCGCCGGCGCGGCGCTTTCGCGTTTGGGCTTCGAGCCGCTGAACGTAGAGCCGGGCATGAGCAAACATAAACTCTACGAACCGCAGAATTTTTTGGACGGTTTTACGAGAACCTCCGGGTTTACGATAGGCGCGGACTGCTCGGCGCTTGAAGGGAGTTTCAACGTCGCTGTCTGGACGACGTTTTTGTCAAGCGGCGCGGACGACGGAGACGGCGGTATAGAGTTCGGGCTGAGGGCGGAATTTTTGTTGAAATAAATAGAGCCGAGCCGAAAGGCCGCTGAGCGAAGTCGAAGCGGTCTGACGCAAGATTTAAAAAATAAATTGTTAAAAACGAAAAAATACGAAGGAGATTGTGAAACGGAAATGGAAAACGAAGCGCATAAAGATGTGCAGATAGACACGCGTTACGGCGATCCGATGTGGCTGTACATGAACAGCTTGCGGCGGGTGCCGCTTATAAACAAGGGGCAGGAGAGCGTGAACGCGATTCTCATGCACCACGCGCAGCGCAAGCTGATGGACATGGCGTTTCGGGAGCCGTTCGTGCAGAAGATAGTGTACCGCATAGGCGAGAGGCTCGGCGACGCGGAGATCGCCCCGGCCGACGTGCTGCGCGTGCAGGAAGACCAAGTGAAGGATCCGGCGCGGGTGGAAGAGTTGCGGCGGGCGTTTTTAGAGAGCGTGAAGGAGATAAAGGCGCTCTCGGAGGAAGTGGAACGCTTACGCGCCGCGTCGGAAGGGACGGCGGACGCGGCGACGCTCGAAAAGATATCGGACATGGAGGATAAGTACATAGAGAAATGCCAGCAGCTGCGCCTCAACACGCGCCAAATCCGCGACATCCTGAACAAGTACAAAGAGTATCTGATAGAAGGAAAGCACGAGTCGCTCATAGAGAACTTCATCCACTGGGACAGCGTTCGCAACAGGGCAAAGTGCGACATGATAGAGGCTAACGTGCGTTTGGTGGTGAGCATAGCCAAACGCTACACGCACAGAGGGTTGGAGATAAGCGACCTGATTCAGGAGGGCAACAAGGGTCTGATAACGGCGGTGGATAATTTCGACTACCGCAAATACTACAAATTTTCCACATACGCTATATGGTGGATACGCGAGGCCATATCGCGGGCTATCCACGAGAAATCTAAAACCATCCACCTGCCGGCCAGCACGTTCGACCTCGTGAACCGGATAGAGCAGTTCAGCAGAAAATGGAGCGTGGCGCACGGAACGCCGCCCACGCTGGAGACGATGGCGGAGGAGCTCAAATGCTCCGAGGAAAAAATAGAGTCGGCCTTAGAGTGCGCGGCCATACTGATCTCCTTAGACAAAGAAGTAGGCAGCGACGACGGCACGACCGTGGGCGAGTACATAGAAGACACGCAGAGCGAAGACCCGTTCAAACGCCTGTCGCTCAACAACCTGAAAGAGTGCATATCGGCCGTGTTGGACTCGCTCGACTATAAAGAACGCGAAACGGTGATAATGCGCTTCGGGTTAGACGACGGGAGGATAAAGACGTTGGGAGAAATAGGGGCGAAGCTCAACTTGACGAACGAGAGGGTGAGGCAGATAGAGATCAAGGCGTTGAGGAAGCTGAAGCAGTCGAGCATGGTGCAGGAATTAGAGTCTTGGAAGGAGGATTTCGGGGGGATCGACGAGAGCGGGCTGGAGGAGAGGAACGAGGATTAGGATTAGGATTATAGGATTATTAAAAAAGATTATAGGATTAAAAGTCAAAGTCAAAAGACTGGATCGCTTCGCTGCGCTCGCGATGACCGTCATTGCGAGGAGCGAAGCGACGAAGCAATCTAGAAAAACAGATTACAGGATCAAAAAGCATGGATATGCGTATCGGCGGCGCGACTAAGGTTATTTGTTTATTGGGCGATCCGGTGGCCCATTCTATTTCGCCGCAGATACATAATAGGGCGTTTGAGGCGCTTGGGCTGCCTTACGTATATATTCCGCTTCGGGTGGAGGCTCGGGGGCTGCATTCGGCTGTAAGCGTTTTGAGGGGGGGGATGGGGGGGGGGAACGTTACCATTCCGCATAAAGAGCGGGCTTTGCGGTTTTGCGACGAGGCGTCGGCGGTGTCGGCGGCTGTTGGGACGGTCAATACGCTCTATATGAAGGACGGGAGATTGTGCGG
>Ga0268262_10004201_pt1 | contig 15019 bp, 12 predicted proteins | sample TergutNc150P3_FD_190354 | JGI IMG/M metagenome (GOLD analysis project Ga0268262, IMG submission 190354) | Nasutitermes corniger P3 segment gut microbial community from laboratory colony in Florida, USA - Nc150 P3 (SPAdes) (version 2) | ecosystem: Host-associated > Arthropoda: Insects >... | reverse complement strand
TGCAGTCTCATTTCGTGGGTCTGAAAATTGTGCCAAAACCTAGTTCCAGGTTTCAGCACAATTTTCCTAGTTAAATAACAGGGTAAAAACGTTTAGATGGCGGGGACACGAAATGAGTATTATGCCCGGAATGACAAGGAGGTTAGCCCGAAATAATCTGCCTATGAGATTGCTTCGCTCCGCTCGCAATGACAATAAGATAGTTATACGCAAAACGAGGAGTTATTCATTCGGATTCGTCGTGATCAGACCATATTCGGTTTCGGAAGCGATGATTTGAATGGCGACGTGGTTTTGACCGGCGAAGAATAGACCTTGACCGATCGGAAAGTTCGAGAGGCGTTTTAATTCTTCTTCGGTCAGTTTGAAAACTTTGCCGAGAATGTCGACCGCTGATGGCGATTGTTTGAGCAGGATTTGCATCGAGGCGTTGGCGACGATGGCGCGACCCATTTCTGAACCCATGAAGTCCTCGACGTCCTGGGTGATGGTGGTGAGACCGAGGTAATATTTGCGCGCGCGTTTGGCGAGGCTGAACATAAAGTTCGCGGAATCCGGATATTTCATAAGCTGCCACGCTTCGTCGACGATCAGCATGCGTTTTTTGCGCTCGGTGCGGACTTTGTTCCAGATATACGACAGCGTGATATACATCGCAATTGGGCGCAGTTCGTCCTCGAGATCGCGAATATTGAAAACCACCATGTTGTTGTTGATTTCCACGTTGGATTGCTGGCTAAAGATACCCGCGAAAGTTCCAGTGGTGTATTGACGCAGGCGCTGCGCCAGCTCCGGACCATTGCCGCCCATATGCACCAAAGTGTCGTACAGATCCGCCATCACCGGCGGAGTGGTGTTGTGCGTCAACGGATCGGACGTGATGCCGACACGCGCATAAGTGTCGATCAGGGCTTGATCGAGATCTGCTTCTTCGCCCGGGGTTAGAATATTGACGATTTCACCGCTGGCGGCGACCTGACCCGAACCCAGCATCAAGCGCAACAGACCATGCAGAGTCACCAAATTCGCACGCAGGGCGTCGGATTCGTTATCTTTATCGTCATCGGTATCAATAACGCGTGGCAGGTCGAATGGATTGATGCGTGTGTCGGAATTTAGCGCCAGGTGGATATATGCCCCGCCAACCGCGTCACAGAGCTTCTGGTACTCGTTTTCGGGATCGATGATCAAAATGTCCGTTCCCATCATCATGGTGCGCAGAGCCTCTAATTTCACGGTAAAGGACTTACCTGCGCCGGATTTGGCGAATACCACCATGTTGGCGTTTTCCAAATTATAGCGATCGAAAATTACTAAACCGTTATTGTGCAGGTTTACGCCGTACAAAATACCGTTGTCCTGGGTTAGATCGGCGGAAGTGAACGGAAATGACGTCGAAACCGCGCCAGTGTTCATATTGTGGTGAATTTTCAGGTTATCCAGCGATTGCGGCATGGTCGCGTTTAGACCCTGCTCTTGTTGCGACGAGGCAACCTTAGTGAGAACCATATTTTGACCGAATAAAGTTTCAATTTTGTGCGTAATGTCATTTAGTTCGTGTTCGGAATCCGCATAAATCGTGACGTACAGCGAAAAACGGAAAAATTTCTCCGCGCCGACCTGTAATTCGTCGCGCAATTCTTCCGCGTCGCGATACGCCGCTTCGAGTCCCGGATCGCGCACCTGTCCATGTTCGGCATTCAATTGCATCGAGGCTTCCAACTGAGTCACCTTCTTTTTCAGGTTTTTCATGACAATATCAGTACCGACCGGGTGGATAAAGATAGAAATATCGATCACCTCGTCGAGGTTGATGATCGACGATAACCATCCCGTGTAAACCGTCGCCGGATAAGCATAAGTGTACAGCGTGCGGCACCACTTCGTACCCAATGTGAAATAGTTGTTTTTGAAATCGATCGATGCCGGCGCAACCAGATCGCGCAATGTGTTGATACCGCGCTGGAAGTCATCATAAATCGCACTTTCCTCGTTGGCTTTTTGCTGGGCGGCGATTTCCTCGGGGGATAATTTTTTTGCCATTTTAATATCCTCCTGTATTTTGATCTATGTTTGGATTGTCGCCGCGGCGCGTGAGGGTGTTTACAAAATTACGAAAATCCCCAATCGGTTCGCGCGTAGCGGTATCAGGATTATAAACGTTATAGAGCAATTCGCCCAACTCCTTTGTCTTGAGCCGCACGGCGTTGATGCCGATTTGCGACAACATATCAATGGTTTCAGATACACGATTATTCAACTCATCGCGCGCGCGGTTATAAATATCCGCCGGGATCTTCTGTCGCTTGTGGTAATTTGACGGCATAAACAGATTCGTCAACAAATTTTTGGTAGTATTGGCGCTGGTTGCGCCGACCGGTGAATGTTCGTCGCCCGGATAATGTTGAATGACGATAAAGAAACTTTTGTCCATGATACTGGCTTCGCGCGACAGCATATCGATGAATTGGATATAATCATCCATCAACACGCCGAGCAACATATTGTCCTGCTCTGCCCGAACTTTTTCCAGTTTGTCCAGGTATGGTCCGAGATCGACCCTCTGTGATCGAATGTAAATCTGAATCGGAAATCTTAGCGAATTCAAGAAGTTTTGGTACGAATATTCGATCCCTTCCCTCTCGCGCTCGCTCATGAGGTCAAAGTTTACCGATTGCGCCGCAACCACCGCGCGGAACGAGGCGTCGCCCATAATAATCATGTTATCGCGCAACTCGTCGAACATGAGAGTATTCTGGGTCGAATTCGGATTTTTCAGTGTGTCCGCCGGGGCTTTTTGTGCCGACCCAATGCTGGGCGAAGCCTCGTAAGCCTGTGGCGGCGGTGCCGCTGGCATCGGCGGCATTGGCGCGGGCGCGGGTGTAAATTGCGGCGCGGGCGCAATCGGCGGTTCAACATTCAAATGCGGTGCGGGTGCTGGCGTCGGTTCGGGCGCGGGCGGCGGGGTTTGTTTACTATCGCCAATCACCGAGGCGTCGGTCGTTTTGATCGTTTCATTAGGAATAAATTCGGGTTGCGGCGGTACAACAGGAGCAGCGGGCGCCGCTTGACTGAGCGCCTGTGCGATTACGGGATCTATCTGTTGACTCGGATTCATAGTTGCCACCCTTTAATGCAAATCAATTTCCACCTCCCCACTGTCATCTGCGCCCTCGTGTCCGATAACTTCTTCAACTTCGGCGGGTGTTTTGGCGGTTTTAGCATTACTGCCTTCAATTATAGCAGGTTTTTTCAGTTTTTCCACGACCGGTTTGGCGGGTTTGGGCGGAATTTTTGGTTCAGGTTCAACTTCCGGCTCTTCCGGCAATAAATCTGGCACAGGTTTTTTCGGTGCAGCCGGTGCGGGTACTGGCGTCGGTTCCGGTGCGGGCGGTTTTGGTGGAGCGGCTGGCGCGATCGGTTCCAGCGCGGGTTCAGGTGGTGTGGGCAGTGTGACCTCGTCCGGCGATTCGATTGGCGAATGATCCTCGTTATAACGCATTAATTCCAAGACATCTTGATGCGCTTTACGCTCTGACTCCACTAATTTATCCTCCAACTCCTGACCCAACGAATCATTTTGCGACAAAACATCGGTCACATTAGTGGTCGAGGCGACAAAATCCTCGTTCAGATTGTTGTTTATGGCGCTGTGCGCCGACCGACCTTGAGTATCCTCGACCTCCGACAGGAACGACAGACGCCGCACCGCCTCGTCGGCGTCGAAATCCTTAGTCTTCGGACTATCGTCGACCACTGGTACGGAAATTTCAATCATATCTTGCGTACCATCGGATCGCCAGGTTCGCAAATGCGGTTTGAAATAGAACTTGATCAGCGCTGCAATATACGTTTCCATCGGTTGATCCTTGCGCGGGATCGCGAGCAAGATCATAAAACCGCAAACCGGTATAGTGAGCAATATCACTATCCAACTGACTGGATTATTGATACCAATACCCGCACAAATAAAATATGCCCCCGCCCCACACGCCAACGCGATGAGCAGGTAAATAAATTGCCGAAACGCAAACGGACCGACGAGTTTGTCATCGGCTTCGACATCCTGCGGAACTTTATACTGCGCCATATCTTCTCTAATCTCCCCGCTTTCGTGGAGCTAAAAACATTATACCATTAACGTAATAAAACCGAAATAATCCAGCAATTCCCCAATTTCCGTCAGTCAACTGACGGAAATTAGACTATTTGCGTCAATTAGTTGACGGAAATCAAACTTTTCAGATTGGAATGTGCGAAATAACATGACTATTTTGGAATCCATTCCGAAAAATACATGTTATCAGAAAGGTTGGACGGCGTGGATGAGAAGGCAAAAAGAAGTGCTTTTTCCCATAAAAGGGTGACACCCTGAAGACTACCCTGAAGACTACACCCTGAAGACTCCGAAGATCAGTCTGCCGGATACCACCACTGTTCAATGTCGTAGATTTTCCATGTGTTACCTGATTTTTTAAAGATTATAAACCAGTTTGAGCTATCGGTGAACGAGTTGTCGTAGTTATCGGTATGGGTTATATTTGTTGATGCATATACGGTTACCTGCGACTCTGTGACGTCAGACCACGATATATCGCCAGAGATTTCTACGGTCATTTTAACTATGGCTGTTGGCGTGTTTGCGCTGATATTTGATACCATAGCGGGACGATTGATGATCGGACTATCGTCAGTTAAAAACTGTGAAAAACGTTTTTTCCAGTCAGCATCCGACTCATTGGAATCTTGTGCCAGATATTCACGAATCATATCTTTTGAGTATTTAAGTACATGAGATTGTTCTTCTTGAGACAACAAACTTATCATGATATCGTCGCCGTCAGTCCCGCCGTCTGATTGATTGAGCATGTTATGAAATATTAATCCGACGATTAATATAGTAACTGCTATTCCGATTATAATTAGACGTTTCTTTAATGTCTCGTTCATTTTGTGCAATTCAACTTATTAACTTTTGGTGGTAGTGGTCCCATGTATGGGATTGGATTTACTTTCCGCTGGTAATCGGCAGTCTTATTAACCTCAAAGTGCAAGTGTGCGGCAATCGATCTTCCTGTGTTGTCGCTTTTGCCTAAATACTGTCCTTTATGTACGGTCTGGCCTGCTGATACTGCGGCCGAACCGCCTTCCATGTGCGCATATACCACCGTTTTCCCTCCGCTAATCTCAATTTTGATATTATATCCCCATCCTACGCCACGCGTAGTATATGTCTTTCCATCAATCACTTTTTTACTCCAACTAGAATCGCCACTCTGCCAGCCGACAGACCTTACCTTTCCGTCTATCGTTGAGTATAGTTTTGTTCCAGATGGCATGTGAAAATCTATTCCACCGTGCCCATCTACGTGTACGCCACTTACTTTACCAAAACAGACAGTTGTCCATATTTCTGGTTGTTCGGTAAGATTAAATGGTAGTCCATCGGTGAGATTGTCTACGTCGGGTGTGTCGTCATCGTCATAATTGCCAGGAACGCAGTCTTCCATCGTGCTGTCATCGTCGTCGTTATAATCATAATCATCTAAATTCGCTGAGTTCGACCCTGGCACGCTAATATCAGACCGGTTTTTAAAGTGATTATAAACTCGCCATGCCATACCGAGCCGACCGCCGGCGTTTTTCCAGGTATCGTTGTAATGGAATTGTTTTGAACATGAGGAGCTGCTCAAACCGCATTCATAAGCATCAAAAAAGAAAACTACAGCGGCACCCATATCAGATGTACTCTTAAAACTGTCCCAGAATTTTTGCCCAGTATTATCCGGCAACTTCTTCTTTGCGTCCGTCGGGACATCTGGTTGAGCATTGGCTTTTGATGTAAGGGCGCGATTTTTGTATGATCCGTTTAACTCTTCCAAAAAGAAGTTAAGTTGTGTTTCGAGCGTATTGTGATTAGGCTTTGCAAACAGTGCGGTTTTTCTACTACCGAGCCATTGCGCCAGACCATAGGCGCCAGAGCTGGGTTCTGTAGCTGTTGGATTAAAATCCGATTCGCCATACCAGACACCCATGATAGCGGACGCTTGCACTGCGGTAAAGCCTTTTCCCGTCAAGAATTTATAGATAACCTCTGCGTTTGCTTCGTTCGGTAAGCCGCCGCTACCAGGATTAGAGCTAGTGACGGCACATGTCGCTTTCATATTGGTAGCCCAACTACTATTACTTTCCAATCCCCAGCATTCGCCAAAGTCTGCCGATGGAGAATACACATTGCATTTGCCGATGCCGCCACTCTTGGTCAAATCGACATCATCGCGGCAATAGCCCACTTCTGGCTTTGATGGATCCCGTTTCCAGATGCAGACGATTTTGCCTGCTCCTGTATTCGACCCGCCAGTAGCGTTGCCGACAGCGAACTGCGCAACGTTACTTCCGCCTAAAGCCATATCAATAAGTTTCTGGTCTTGTGCCGTTATGCCGCCCTGTTTTTCTGTCGCGCATTTTGTGGCTCCATTCTCCATAAATAGCACACAATACCCATTGAGCCAGCCGCCTAGCGTCCCGTCATTTTTACCCGTATAACCGCTTTGATATTTTGATATGACTTGGTTCATGTATGCCTCTACAGCCATTAAGCCATAATCTTCTTTTTCGACGACGTGCATAAAACGTTTTTTATCCTTGTCTGATGCGCTATTCCACATTGCAGTTCGTAATGATGCTAATTTTGCACAACCACCCGGTGTAATATTCGCATTATTTCCGCTTCCGTTATATTCTGCACACGGATCAATGACCCCCTCGTCCTCCACTTCATCCACATCATAATACGGAATTCCGAGGTCGAAAATGCGGCGCTGTTCTTCGGACATGGCGGTAACGGCGGTTGGCAATAGCAAAATTGCCGTCAATAATATGACGACAAAAACCCTCGCAATCGTTCCCCAAAACAGCTTCTCCACACGTATCATAATAATATTTTACCACAAACGTTTTGAAAGTGGCAAGCGAATTAAACCTGAATTCCTAAATCTCTCATTTCCTGTCATTCTGCGCGAAGTCGCAGAATCCATCGCTGTTTTTCTGGATCCTGCGACCCGTATACACTCGCGCAGGATGGCGCAACAGTTGAGCGAGCCAAACGCAAGCGAGTGAGCATGAAATCTCACGGGACGAATTTCATCGTAGCGATTCGTAATCGGCGAACGAAATTTTACAGATTCATCCCGCATTTTTCGAGGAATGAGATTTACCATTTCACTCGCGGGTCGTCGATTTTTTTCAGGAGTCTTACTGCGCCGGGGGATATAGGCATGGTGTAGATCGGACTGTCGCTCGGGAGGTTTGCCAGCGCGCACCGCAGCAATGCTTCGCCGATGCCGCGCCGGCGGTGGTTTTCATCAACTTCCATGGTTTTAAGCCAAGGTTTGCCATCGAGAAGGTCGTGTTCGACATAATGAATCCAACCTAATTTTTTTCCCTGATCATCGACCGCGATATTTACATGATCGCCGCCCGCCTTTAATTTTTCCTCGAAACCCGGCATTGACTCGAATAGCATTTTCGCAACCTCCTCAAAACTGCCGCCGCGGTAAATGTCGCTGTGGTTGCCTTCGATAATTTGGAATTCGGGATTTTGCGGGGTGGGGTTGTTTATCATTTCGTGATCTCGAGTTCGGCGACTAATCGTTCGACGAGTGCCTGTTTGTCGGTTAAGTCCTGGCGGCTTTCCTCGACCAGGTGTGTCGGTGCGCGATCGATGTAACCTTGGTTGCCGAGGCGCGATTCGAGTTTCGCGATGTCGGCGCGGGTTTCGGCGAGGCGTTTTTCGAGCCGCGTTTGATGTTCGTAAACCATCTCGTACGAGAGGTCGAGCCATGCTTCGCGGTCGGTGCTGGCGATGCGCAGACCTCGCCCTGCTGTGACCTGCTGAACGGATTTCAGACCCGCAAGTGTTGTAATTAAGTCAACATTATCGGCAATAATTTCATCGCCGATATATAACAAATCATACTTCCCTGCCGGCAACTGTGTCGTGACGAGGCGGATTTCGTTGACTAACGACTGAATCGATTCAAATTCCTCGGCTTCGTCGTCATGATAAGTCAAATCATTAACCCATTGTTGTGAAACCAACAACGATCCGTCACTATGGAAAGTAGTCCAAATCGCCTCTGTTACAAAGGGCGCGAAAGGATGGGCGATTTTCAGGACATAATCCATAATTTCCATTAATACTGGAACATTTTTCGTCAGTTTTTCCGCCTCTATAAACCAATCGGCGACATCGTCCCAAATCGTGTGATACACGGTGTCGATGGCTTCGGCGAAGCGATAATTCTCGATATGATCGGCGATAGTTCGCTGCGCCTGATTGAGTTGTTTTTTGACCCATTGCGCCGCCAAATCGTCGCTAATTTCCGCTTGATTCGGATTTTCATCGATAATTTTCTGGACCAAACGCGCCATATTCCATAATTTATTACAGAAATTCCGTCCCGCAATCACCGTTGCGTGCGAAAATGCTTGAGGTTGACCGGCAGAACGATTCATGGAGATACCCATGCGCAGGGCGTCACTGCCAAATTCCGCCACAAAATCCATCGGATTGATCACGTTGCCCTTGGATTTACTCATCTTGCGACCCTTTTCATCGGTCACCATGCCGTGCAGGTAAACTTCCTTGAATGGCATCTGATCCGTGCGATAAAGTCCCAGCATAATCATGCGTGCCACCCACGGTCGCAACAAGTCCGTCCCCGTTTCCATCACCGAATTCGGATAAAAACGCGCCAACTCGCCGCTGTCCAAATAATCCGTCGTGATAAACGGCCACTGCCCTGACGAGAACCAGGTATCAAAAGTGTCGCTGTCGCGGCGATAAATATGCCCCTCGACCTCTATTTCGGTTTGGTCGACGCGTGTGTCGAAAATCCAATCATCGCCGTCGTCAACGTTTTGAAACGCCGGAATCGGAATCCCCCACGGAATCTGCCGCGAAATATTCCAATCGCGCAACTCCGTGAGATAATGTACCAATTCCCTGCTCTTCTGTTCAGGAACGAATTTAATGTCGCCGTTTTCGATCGCGGATTTCGCCCGTTCAGCGAGCGGCTTGACGTTGATGAACCACTGTTTCATCAACATCGGTTCGATCATTGTGCCGCATTTATAACAGCGACCAATGCGTGTTTTGTAATGCTCGTCAATTTTTAGGATCAAGCCCATTTCCTGCATCGCCTCGACCACGGCTTTGCGCCCATCGAGGATTGTCATGCCGGCGAAACGACCAGTTTTATCATTCAGTTTACCGTCCGGATCGATCACGCGCACCGCTGGTAAATCGTGGCGCTGCGCTACTTCCCAGTCGTCAAACGAATGCGCCGGTGTAATTTTTACAACACCTGTGCCGAAATGCGGATCCACCATCTCGTCGGCGACCACCACGACGTTGAAATCGCCGTTAACGCCATGGATCGTCACAGTTTGCCCGACCCATTCCCTGTACCGGTCATCATCGGGATGCACCGCCACCGCGGTATCGCCGAACTTGGTTTCCGGTCGGGTGGTGGCGAGTTCAAACGGACCGTACTTGATGTAATACAGAGGTGTTTCCTCTTCATCATAAACCACTTCGATGTCGGCGAAAGATGTCTGATGACGCGTGCAATAGTTCACCAAACGTTCGCCGCGATAGATCAGACCATCGTCCCACATTTTCTTGAACGTCGAATAAACGATGTTGACGACTTTTGAATCCAACGTGAAAGTATTCGTCGACCAATCGCAACTGATACCCAGTGATCGTATCTGTAATTCCATGTTGCTGCGATTTTTCGCCACGAAATCCCAAACCATCTGATACAGTTGTTCGCGCGGAAAATCAAAACGCGACTTCCCTTCACTCTCGAGGGATTTTTCAAAAACCACCCAAGTTTCGAATCCAGCGTGATCCGCACCCGGAATATACACCGCATCGCGCCCGCTCATACGATAATAACGGATCAGAATATCCTTAATAACCTCTAAACTATGCCCCACGTGCAGGTTCGCATTGGCGTTCGGCGGCGGCATAACGATTGAATAGGGATCGCCTGCCCCGCTCGGTTTGAACGCGCCGGCGGCCTCCCACATGGCGTAAATATCGGTTTCGTATCGATTTGGTTCATAAGTTTTTGGTAATTGCATTTCACCTCTTATAATATTAAATTTTGTTCATATGAAAAAGACAACATGAAAACTCATTAGATTTTCACACCCTCTAATTAACACTTTTTGTTTTGCATATCCATTGTATCATAATGATTTAGCTACGTATATATTGACACGGAGGCGAAAGTGTGATATAATGGTAAGATGAAGGCGAGAAATATTGAAAAAAGCGAAAGTCCGCGACATGGCGAGATACAACTAGACACGCGACCCCCGTTAGAGCGCTACGCTGTCGATTACAAGACTTGCGCCGAGTGCGGCGGTCGATGTTGTGCAAAACAACCGTGTCAATACATATCGACCAATTTTTGTGGGGGGGAAGAGGAAATACGGGAAATAGTGGCCAAGAAAGAAGCGATTATCGACATCGAAGAAGAGTCCTTGAACGTGATTTTGCGCCCCTATGGTCTGCGCGACAACACGGAATACGTGCGATTTGCACTGGGTGCACTCGAAGATAACCCTTGCGTGCATTATAGAGCGGGGAAGGGTGGCGGTTGCCAAATAAAATCGCACATGCCAAATGGCGGCAGATTAGTCATACCAAACCAGCCATGCTTGCCCGGAGCGGAAACTATGTTCGTGATGGCGAATCGACAACCAGATTTCAAAGCGCTACTATTTATGATCGCTTGCGAATATCGTCCCGGCCTAACGCAACAATGCCTTACCGGTGTAGAGCGTGTTTATAAGAGATATAAAGATTCTTTTGATCCGCGTTATTTTGCCAAATTCCTTGAAACTCTTGTGGGGATATATAGATTAAACTCGACGGATTTTTATGTTACAATATTTTTATGTATAAAGTTATGAATCGGGAATATTGGGATGATTTAGTGTTGGAGCACGGGGGGCATCCGTTGCAATTATGGGCGTGGGGCGAGATAAAGGAAAAAAACGGGGCGTGGACAGCGACGCGGATTTCGGTGCAGGATGGCGATAAAATCATCGGCGGGGCACAGATTCTGACGCGCAAATTGCCGCCGCCGTTCGGAAAAATGCATTACATTCCGCGCGGTCCGTTTTGTAAAGCACAATATCGCGAAAAGGTTTTATCAGAGTTGGCGCAATGGGGTAAGGAGCAAAAAGGCGTGGTTTTGAAGATTGAACCGGGCTGGCTTAACCATAAAAACATACTTCACATGAAACCTTGGAAAATGTCAAGTAATCGCATATTGTTGGCGAAAACGATGGCGGTCGACCTGACTCAATCCGAGGATGATATTTTCAATAATATGAATTGTAAGGTGCGTCAAGATATCCGCCGCAGCACGCGCGAGGGGGTGACGATGCGCCTGGCGACCGAAAAAGATCTGCACACGATCATGAAAATTTATCACGAAACCGCCAAACGGGCGGGATTTAACCTGCACAGCGACGAATATTACGCGGATATTTTTCACAAAATGGGCGAATATGACCGCTTGTATATCGCAGAGCGAGAGGGCAGGATTCTGTCGTTTACTTGGGTAGTTGCCACGCCAGAGGTGGCGTTCGAGCTGTACGGTGGAATGAACGATGAGGGGCGCAAACATCGGGCGAATTATTCGCTCAAATGGTTGGCGATGCGGGCGGAGAAGGAGCGCGGGACGAAACTTTATGATATGAACGGATTATTACAGGGTGGGGTGAGCGATTTCAAGCGTGGTTTTGCGCCCAATGAAACCGATTGGGTGGGAACGTACGATCTACCTCTGTCGCCGCTGTATGTGCTGTGGGAAAAAGTCTTGCCGACCGCTAAAAAAATCCTACACAGGATCCAGCGCAGGAAATAACCCCCCGTCGAGTGTCTTTCGGAATCCCCCTCCTTGTCGTACTTAATTTGTTTCAGCATCCAATCGGAATCCAGAGGAGATCCTGAAACGAGTATCGCCTTCGGCTCTTCCGGCTCATGATCCGTTGAAAGTGAATTTTCACGGATTATTTCACCTTCACCAGGATGACATCGGGGCTATGCCCAAGATGACAAATAACAGATTAGAAATTATGCTTGACTTTTTAATAAAAGTGTGCTACAATGGTTAGGTTATGACACAATTAAACGCATTATACAACAGCAATGCCAGCGCTTCAGATTTAAGAGCTGGAATCGCGGCAGGATTAGAAGAATTAGAAGTATTAACAGATTTTGGATTTGACAGCGAGTCAAGGGGTTTTGACTCCGCAGCGGACGAAGGTCGTTATTATGATTTGGACGCGCTCCGTAGAAAATCGGCACCAGAGCAACCGCAGGGCGAGTCGCTCGAATCAGGTGTAAAACTTCCTATCTCGGATCTGATAAGAGGTTATTTTAGAGGAGATCTCGAATTAACACCAGAAGAAAAGAGAAGGTTGGGTCTAATTGTAGGTGCCGGCGCAGTTGCGACTGTTGGCGCATTCGCCCTTATTGATGGCGTAACCCACGGCGCAGCGGGCGAAAATTTCAATAACGCCGTGTACGCTATTGGTGAAGCTCTTAAGAGTTTAGTCAGTCACTAATTCAGTTTCCACGCCGTTTTCGTCATGGAAATCGATGGAAACAGTTCGACGTCGCGCGGATCGGTCGGTTCTGATCCAGTGGCGACATAATATCCGAGTGTAGCGACCATCGCGGCGTTATCGGTGCAAAATTGCGGATCAGGGAAGGTGATTTTTATCGGCAGGCGCGCGGCGAGTTGCCGGCGCAATTCTTGGTTGGCGGCGACGCCGCCGGCGATCACCACCGATTTCGGGGCGAATTCGTCGAATGCGGCGATGACTTTGTCGACCAAAGTTTCAACCGCGACGTGTTGGAACGATGCGGCGAAATCATTGCACTGTGCGGGCGTCAGGAGCGCGGAGAGCGCGTTTGACGGGTAAGTGTGGTCTTTTCCGCATTCCGACTGTACGGCGCGCAAAACGGCGGTTTTAAGCCCGCTGAACGAAAAATCGTATTTTCCCGCCATTTTTGCCTTAGGGAAGGAATATTTCAGCGGATCGCCGTGTTCGGCGGCTTTCGCAATTGACGGACCGCCGGGATAGGGCAGGCCGAGGATCTTAGCGACTTTGTCGAACGCTTCGCCAACAGCGTCATCCGCCGTTTGACCGATCAATTCGTAATCGCCATGATCGCGGAATAACACGATCTGCGAATGTCCACCGCTGACGATGAGGGCAAGGAGAGGAAAACGCGGTGCATCGCCATCTAAGAAATTCGCATACACGTGCGCCTCGACATGATGAATCGGGTAAAAAGGTTTGTTTTTCAGGAGCGCCAACGTTCGCGCGGTCAATGATCCGATCAGGAGTGAACCGATTAACCCCGGCATCGTCGTGCAGGCGATGGCGTCGATTTCGTTCCAACCGCCGGCGTCCTGAACTGCTTTATCGATCACTGGTAAAATAACTTCGAGATGCGAGCGTGCGGCGACCTCTGGGACGACGCCACCGAAAGCGGAATGAATGTCGATTTGCGAATTGACGACGTTGGAAATCAGATGGCGACCGTTCTCGACTACCGCGGCGGCGGTTTCGTCGCAGGAACTCTCGATGCCGAGGATTTTCATGCTATTTCCCCATACGCCGTTCGCGCGACGCGAAATCGGTTAGAATTTGAGTTAAATGATTAGGGTTAAAATCCGGCCACAGCGTGTCGACGAACGCGTATTGCGTGTTGTCGGTCAACAGAGATAAAAATCCCGCCGAATTATGAGGATCATCCTTCGATCCTGTGCGAATTATGAGGTCGACATCCGGCAAATGTCCGGTCCAGGAATTTTGGCGCAAGAGGTTAGCGAAGTGTTTGGCGTCGGTAATGTTATCCCGCCAAACCTTACTCCCACGCCGCTCCTCACGCTTGTACGGCGATTTCTTCGAAATCGCGTATAATGCGCCTTCTGTCGCTTCGCTCCGGGCATTATCGTCACGGGGTTCGTCACTGACTCTCTCGCCGTTCTTCGATAGTCGCGCGGAAGTAAGGTTTGGCTCATCTAATATCTTCTTTAGTGCCACCCCGCGCTCATCATTACCATCATAACCGATCAAAACCGTAAATCGGCGCGAATCGGCGGGGAAGTGTGCTGTGGCGGCGACGGCTTTTTCGATGACCGCCGCTGTTTCCGGTTTTAATAGCTCGCGCCAGCGACCGATACACTCGAGCATAATCTGATTTTTGAGCGCATAATCGAGATTTTCCTGATTATTGAAAAAAATTCGGTATGCTTTATCGAGCGCGGCGAGTTCCGCGTGATCGCGCGAAGTGAGATTTGATATACTGCCGATCCAAACACTGACGTTTTGCGCTCCTTGCTTGAACGCTGCGATCGCAACATCGCGCACGTTGAGACCCGCCTCTGAATAAAAATCCACGCTCATTTTCTTTCCATTCAACCGTCCCCAACGCCGATTGCCGTCACAAATAATAGCCAAATGTTGTAAACTCAATGATTCCATATCTTACTATTTTACCACATTTCCGCTAAAACCGGTAGAAATATATCAAAAGTTGTGCTAGAATAATTATCACTAGGGTGTCGCCAAGTGATAAGGCACCAGCTGTCCGAGCGCGGATGCGCGAGTTTGAAAACGATTGTCCTGGACCAAAACCGGTAGAAATATATCAAAAGTTGTGCTAGAATAATTATCACTAGGGTGTCGCCAAGTGGTAAGGCACCAGGTTTTGGTCCTGGCATTCGGGGGTTCGAATCCCTCCACCCTAGCCAAACTATGGATTTTTTCAATTTTCCCGTCCGCAAGACGGGATTTTTCATTACATTTTTTCAGTTCAGCAAATAATTGACAAAAACCATGCCCCGCCCCAGTTTCGGGGCGTGATTTTTGGGTTATTAAATCGGGGTTTTGATCGCTTCTCACGATTAGGGTTTTG
>Ga0268262_10004200_pt1 | contig 15024 bp, 9 predicted proteins | sample TergutNc150P3_FD_190354 | JGI IMG/M metagenome (GOLD analysis project Ga0268262, IMG submission 190354) | Nasutitermes corniger P3 segment gut microbial community from laboratory colony in Florida, USA - Nc150 P3 (SPAdes) (version 2) | ecosystem: Host-associated > Arthropoda: Insects > Digestive... | reverse complement strand
TTACATGGAATGTCGTTCCCGTACCGTATTCGCTTTCCGCCGAAATTGAGCCGCCCATCATCTCTACAAACTTTTTGGTTATAGCCAATCCCAGGCCTGTGCCTTCAATGTTCCGGTTTGCCCGAGTGTCCAGCTGTTTGTATTCGGAAAAGAGTTTTTTTAAGTCTTCCGTGCGTATTCCGATACCGGTGTCGCTGACAACAATTTTCATCCAAAAATCATTGTCTTTGCGCTGGCAGGATATACTTAGTTTGATGGTTCCCGCATATGTGTATTTTACGGCGTTGCTCAGCAGGTTGTTGAATATTTGCTTTACCCTGAGATCATCGCCGTACAGATCATTCGGCAGATCCTCGCTGATGTCCAAAAAAAACGAAATTGGTTTTTCGCCGATACGTGTAACGACAAGAGTAATAATATCATTCAACAGGCTGGACATCTGGTAAACGACAGGCATCAATTCAACCTTGCCCGATTCGATTTTGGAAATATCGAGAATGTCGTTTACGATATTCAAAAGTGTGCTGCCCGCGTTGCTTATCTTTGCAAGATTATCAGCAATATCCTTGTCCAGTTTGTCATTTTCCAATATCGAATCCGTAAGGCCGATAACGACATTAAGCGGCGTTCTGAGTTCATGGCTCATGTTCGCGAGAAAAGATGTTTTGGCCAGCGAAGCCGCGCGCAATTCTTCTTCCATTGCCTTGCGCTTGGTTATGTCACGCGATATGCCGACAAGACCGATTATAGCCCCGTTCAGTACAAGCGGCGCCCTTATGGTTTCAAAAATTGTGGTTCTGCCGTCCCGGTAGGGATATATTTCTTCATTTATAATCTTTACGCCGTTATTGATAGTGATTCTGTCCGCTTCATTAATCTGTTCCGTTATATCGGCGGGTAATCCGAGAACGGTAGCGCCGTCATTTCCGAGTATGTCTTTCTCGCTGCTGCCGATGTAATCTTCCATGACTTTATTGAATTGAGTATATTTTAGCTCAAGATCCTTGCAGAATACCACGTCGGGGATTGAATCAAAAATTGCGTGAAGCTTGGAAGTCTGAAGCGCAAGTTCATCGGTTTGCTCCCTGACAATTTGTTCCAATCCATTACCGGTATTCTGGCTTCTCATTAAAAAAAGTGATACCACAATAAGCATTAATAAAACCAGAAATAATCCTGTCGTCAATGGGAGCTTAGCTTCAGTCAGTTTGGTTTGGTAATCATAGGACTTGTACATCCATGGATTTGCGATATTATTGATGTTGATAATGCGGAGAGCCTTATCAACAATTGATTTTAGAATATAGGCATCTTTGTTGAAACCAAACGAGCTATCCATTGTTTGATTGAAGATCAAATTTAATCTATAAGATGAATTCCCATAATAATTGGTGTAAATAATCAGCCTTCGCTGGCTGGAGAAAAGCACTTCAATTTCGTCACGCTCCAGGGCGCTCCATTGTTCTTCCATGGTGTCATATTCACTTAAATTCCAGTGGCCGGGAAACATTTTTTTAAATAGTTCTGAATATGCGCTGTCCCTGCGGACACCGGCTTTCAGGGAGAAAACATCGTCTATTCCGATGTTGCGAAAATTTGTTTTGGTTATTAACGCGTAATTATCTTTTAGAACCGGAATCTCCGACCATAAAAATCGGCCTTCATATTTTTCTATGTGAAACAGTTCGGGTACAATCAGCGCGTCTCCGTTTTCAAGCATATTAATCAGGACAGGCGTTTTTGTGTTTTGTTCATTGACAGGTATGAAGGTCAGGGAGCAGAGCTTTGAGATTTTATCGAGTACTTCAAAATATATTCCTTGCCATTTGTTTGTATTGGTGTCAAAAAAACTAAGCGGATAATTGCTGAACTCCGCGGCTATGGGTATTATCGGGTTATTTTTTATATATAAACGCTCTTCTGCTGTCAGCATGTTGTATAGTTTTTGTTCCAGGTATTGTTCATGCCCTTCGTAGTACAATTCGGTCAGATAGCCGATAGTGCGCTTATCCAACGCTTTTCCCACGGCTGAAATTATTGGCTGTAATTCCGCCTTTTGAGTTGACAGGCAGGACGATTTGAAAATGAAAGGGAAAAAATCTTCGCTTGTTATGTCACCGTATACGTCAAAGGCGAATTCGGCGGTGTCCATGTCTATTAACGCGTCAACCTCGCCGCTTACGAGCAGGCGGTAAGCGGTACTGTGGTTTTCAGTGATGACGGTCTCAAAATCGTATCCGGCATTTGCGGCGAAATCGGCGCTCAGGGACGAGTTTTTCAGAAAGGCAAACCGGGGCGGCCGCGAATCAATGATGTTCTGCAGGGGTTTGCTGCCTTCTGTCCGGTAGATTTTTACCGTCCGCCGGATTATTGGTCCGGTCATGAAATAGGCCGCCTGGTATTCGGGTGCGTTCGTCAGTTCGCCGGTAAAATCAATCTTGCCTGATTCTAGTCCTTTTAAAAGATCGTCCCATCCATAGAATTGGAGCTCTACCGGCATTTCCAGGAGCCTGGAAAGCCAATCGCAAAAAAGGGCGGCGTATCCCCGTATCTCCCCGTTTTTCCCGACGAAGGCTTCGGTTGACGCATCCATTCCGTATGTAAATGATATATGTTTCTTTTTTAGAGCCTCAATGGCGCTTATTTCGTTTTCGGTTATGCCTGGTATATCCCGAAATGAACTGAACTGAACCTGCCCATTGTTTTGACTGCCCTTCTGTTCTGCCGCCGCTTTTTGACAACTTGAGACGGCTGCCAGGAATATAACGGCAAGCATTACATACTTTACACGCTTAAGAATCATATTCTTCCATAATAGGTTTCATAATAGCGTCATTATAGCCGGATAGTCTTATATTAGCAACTGGAAGCGAAATCCAACCTAACCAATGACCCTTAGCTCCCTGGGATAGTTATGCAGAACCTCGTTTCCATTCTCCCTGATAGCGACCAGGTTTTCGATCCGCACGCCGAAACGGCCCGGAATGTAAATGCCCGGCTCTATGGAAAACACCATGCCGGGTTTTATGGGAACCTTAACCCCGGTATTGACGGAATCCCCCTCGTGGATGTCGATGCCCAAACCATGGCCGGTACGGTGGGTGAAGTATTCCCCGTAGCCGTGCTTCGCGATAATACGGCGGGCGGCTATATCGACATCTTCAAGCAGGTTTCCGGGCCGGGCTATGGCTTCTGCGGCCAGGTGCGCTTCTAAAACAAGGTTGTAGATTTTCTCAAATTCTGCTTCCGGTTTGCCGAAGTGAAAAGTCCTTGTACAGTCCGTATAATAGCCCTGGAAACGGCCCCAAAAATCGCAGAGCAGGCATTTTCCCCTTTCAATGACGGCTCTGCCTGTAGCGTAATGGGGTATTGCCGCGTTTGAGCCTGCCTGTACGGACGCTCCGAAATCGTATACGCCGTTCCTGCTTATTTCCGCCGAAAGCTCGCCAAGGAACGCAGACTCGGTCTTGCCGATCCAGTAATCGCCCTTTTCAATTAACACGCCCAAAGCGCGATCCGACTCCTTACATGCCCTGCGGATGAGATCAAGTTCGGTTTCGTCCTTGCATAGTCGGATAGGGTCTATAATGGAAGAGCCAAGTTCAAAACCGGCTGACGGAAAGGTTTTGCCCAGGGGCAGGGAAAAGAGGGCGGGTATCTTTGGCTCCAGGGCAATTTGCTTTAAGCTGATATTTCTTTTTTCAATCACGGCTTTTAAGAGGCCAAACGGGTCTTCCCCGTCTTTCCAGAATATCTGATCATTTAAAGGTACAGGAAGGGTTACGGTTTGCTCTTTATACAATAGATTTGCCAGTAAAAAAGGCGCGCCCTTAACGGGCAGTACCAAAAGAAACAGGCGCTCGTCCTGGCCCAGCGCGCAGCCTGAAAGGTAAAAGAGATTTGAGGAGGGGCTTACAAAAAAAGCGTCGATTCCGGCTTTCGCCATTCCCTCTCTTACTTTTTCCATTCTTTTAGAATAAATAACGGCGTTCATGAAGTTTGTTCCTTAATACGTAAGCGCTTCGGAGATGCTGTAGCAGTAATCTCCGAGTTTTTCTATTCGACGGACTATGTCGATAAAGAGCAGTTCGGTTTTTACATCCTTACCCGCTTCTATACGCTTGCGGCCAAGCTTACGCAGCCTGTCACGGGATTCGTCAATCTGGTTTTCAATATCCAGCGCCCACTCGGATTGTTCCTTAGAAATCACGCTCCCCAGTTTTATATGCTTAATGAAATTCAGGAATCCTTCCACCAGGGCCACATAAGGTATAAGGGCTGTTATTTCCTTGCTCTTTAAGGCATGATCCTTACGCACGCTTCTTTCAAGGAGCAGACTGATGCTGTAACAGTCATTTGTCATGCCTTCCAGATCCGCGACAATTCGGAGCAGCCTTGAGACCCTTTTTTCGGAATGTGGGCTTAGCCGTTCCCTTGCACATTCTACAAGAAAGTCCGTAAGAACTTCCCGCATTTCATTGGCGTAACTTTCCTTTTCGGTAAAATTCACAATAAGGCTGTCCACAACGTCTTCTGTTAAAGGAGTTTCCTGCATGGAATTTAGAGCGACGCTGAATTTACCGAACATATCCGAGACAAGGCTGACCATGTCGCCAATCTCTTTTTCGGCGCGTAAAATGTTTAGTTCAGGGGTTTCCCGCATTGTGCCGGAAATTACTTCAAGCCGGTAATGCTTGTCCTGGATTTCTTCGACTTTCTTGTCTTTTATGATAAGAGAAACCAGAGCGGCAAATTGCTTAACAAAGGGCAGGAATATAACGGTATTTGTGACGTTAAAAACCGTGTGAAGCATGGCAAGATGGGTTGGAACCATAGGATCCTGGAACGCGCCGGTCATGGTTCCTGGAGTAACGAAGTTTACCAAAGCCAAAAGAGGTTTTAAAAGCGGAAGCGCCCAGCAGGTTCCGAGTACGTTGAAAAGAACATGAACCAGGGCCGTCTGCCTTGCTACGGTTTTGGTTCCGATGGCGGCCAGAGCCGCGTCAATGGTCGTGCCGATATTCGCGCCCAGAATCATTGCTGCGGACAATTCATAACTGATTATGCCGTTATAGGCCATCGTTATTACAACGGCGGTAGAGGCGCCTGATGAATGGATGATCAGGGTTGTCACAAGCCCGACGCTCATGCCAATAAGGGAGGATGTGAACCCGTGGCCTGAAACTGAAGAAATAAAATTGAAACTGTTCCCAAGCTGCGGCATGGATTTGGTCAGAAAATCCAGACCCAAAAAGAGCAGGCCAAAACCAAGTATGGCCTCTCCTATAACGCGGTACTTCCACTTGATGGTTGTACAAACAAACCCAATTCCAACCGCGGGCAGGGCAAGAAGTGATATCTTGACGGTAAAACCAATCAGGGAGACGATCCACGCGGTTACGGTGGATCCGATATTGGCCCCCATTATTACGCCTATGGATTGGGTAAGCGTTAAAAGGCCTGCGTTTACAAAGGAAACCAACATAACCGTAAGTGCCGACGATGACTGAATAATTCCGGTAACCACAAAGCCGGTAATAACGCCAGCGACGCGGTTCCTGGTCATGAAGTTAAGAGCCCGCCTTAACCCGTCGCCGGCGCCTTGCTGAATTCCGTCGCTCATCACCTTCATCCCGTAAAGGAAAAGGCAAAGGCCGCCCAGAATGTTAAAGAGGGTACCGATGATTCCCATAGACTGCCAGTTTAGCTCATTTTGCTGATTCAATATAGCCTTTACCGGTATATGGACAAATTTTTATTTTATCTTTAGAATGCCTATAGTTTTAGACAAATTGAAATAAAGGTTATTTTTAAATTAGAAAAGAATGAGGAAAAGATGGCATTAAAAAAGAAGAAATCCATAAGAATAGGGATTTATTACGACGGGCATTATTTTTATAAGGTAAGCAATTACTACAAGTTTGATCACCCCAGACAGGCGCGTATCAGCATCCAGGGACTGCATAATTATATTTCCAAAGAGCTTTCTCAAAGGCTTGATGCGGACGAAGAGGATTGCAAGGTTGTGGAGGCCCATTATTTCAGGGGCCGGTCGATAAAAAGCGGGAACGAAAAGGCAATAGTAGGGGAGCGTTTCTTTGAGGATGCCCTTACCAAAGAAGGGGTGAATCTCCATTATCTCCCGCTAATAAGGGGCGCCAATAACGAGCTGAAAGAGAAAGGCATTGACGTGTCGCTTGCCCTGGACGCTTATAAAAAGGCAACGGCCAAAGCCTTCGATGTTTTAGTGCTGATTGCCGGGGACGGGGACTATCTGCCTTTAGTAAGGGAACTCCAGACCATCAGCGTACCAATAGATGTAATGCTTTTAAGCTGGGATTTTGAATGCGCCAACGGGGATGTGACCATGACCTCCCAGGATCTTTTGGAAGAGGTAAAATACCCAATTCAAATGGCCAATGTAATTGACGACAGGCTGAATCTGAAAAACCCTGTCATATTGGGGCTTTTTGAGCCGCGGCAAATCGAACCCCCGAATATTCAAACTGGTTTTCAGGCGGTAAACCCGATTCCTGCCAGTCTGGCGCAGCCCATCAGCCCTTTCCCGGCTCAAGTTCCACCTTTGCCGACTCAGCCGGTTGCTGGCGGCTTTTCAAAGCGAAAGGCTCTGACAGAAGCCGAAATGGCGCAGGAGCGCATTTCAACCATACTCTCTCTTAATGGCACCGGCGGCTGGATAAGGGATGTTGAATACAACAATTTTTATTTCTTTTACTCTGATATTGTAAATAAAAAGCCTGAAGAATTATCAGCGGGCATGACCTTGCAGTTTCGTCTGAGGTTCGACAGGAAGAAGACTGAGCAAAAGGATAATGGTGAGCCCAGCTATAGGGCAATTGGGCCTATTTACGTGGTAGATTAGCCGATGAAGCGTCGGACTTACTTAATGACCGAGTCCACCAGGTTTTTAAAGTCCCGGTTAATAAATTTCTCTTCTCTTTCGTCCGGATTAAGGGCGTCCGCGCTGATAAAAGGGAGACCCTCTTTCTCTTTTATGACATTACTCCGGCCCGTTGAACTTTGCTCTTCATGAAGGGCTTCCAGGGTTTCAATTTTTTTTTTGCCGACTGTGTCAAATGGCTTTGTGATCAGTTGCTGGCCCAGGTTTTGGATTATTTCAACATTCTGCGCGGGCTCATCATTCGCAGAGTTATTCTTGTTTTCATCTGACGGGCCGAAGATCTGTTCCAGGGTTTCTTCTCCAATGGATGAATCTTCATAATCAATAGTGTCCGTAAAATCATCGAGCATTGCGGAGAAAGGAGATACTATTTCTAAATCATGCTCGATGGAATCGTCCTCGGTTGATTCTTCTTCCGGTCCGGAACTAAACTCAATTTCACTTGCCAGGGCTGCAAGATCCACCTCCTGAGGCGCAGGGGAAGCATACGGCACTACCTTTGGTTCTTTGGCCTTCGGCAAGTTTGCCGCCGGCTCTTTGGCTGTTGGTAATTTTGCCGCCGGCAAGTTTGCCGCCGGCTCTTCGACGGCTTCTAAATCTTCGACTTCCTCAAGCTCTTCAAGTTCTTCAACCAGGTCGGTTTCTTCAAGTTCTTTGACTATTGCCGATGCCCTCTCCAGAAGGCCGGTTTTTGCTTTCTTTGGCGGTGTTTCGATGCCAGAAGGCAGATCCTTGCCTGCTTTAGGCAGGGCAGCCAACATGCTGTATAGGGCGGATCTTAGTTTTTCTTCATCAAAGCCAGGCTCCCTGCGGCTTCCCAGCAAAGAAAGAAACTCGTCCCAGGATTTATTGACGAGGATATCAATCTCTTCATTAAGATTGTTGGAAATGGGCCGAATACCTCTTTTTAAAAGGGTATTTATCTCTTCCCTTCGGTGATCCATTTCCCTTACCCAGCGGCTCCAGTCTTCTTCTCCTTTTAATTCGTAAAACTGTTCCAGGAGTGATACTTGCAGGTGTTTCAGACGGTTTTGAATTATTGTGACCGGCTCTTGTTTTATGCTCATAAGCAGGAAAATCGTTAGGTACATCGTTGAAAAGAAAGAAACCAGGAGAATTAGCTTGGCGCTCCACGGGAACAGGTATAAAGCCTCATCAATGATGGTTCCAATGAATAAACCCTGGGATGTTTTGGTTGAAACGAGGACATATGAGATACCTGACTCGGAAGAAGAGATCCTGGCGGCTTTTAGCCCTGTTGTTTCCCATATGGATGAAATTTGGCTTGGTATGATCTTTTCACCGGCGGCCAGAATCCCAAACACGATTCCCGGCGGATTTTGAATTAGTATTATATCATGGCCCGATATCACCCTTCCCTCAGAAAAAAACTTCTCTAATACGGTATCTATAGAGAGTGAAAATAAAGCTGTGCCGCAGTAAATATCAAAAGTATCGTACAGTGGGAAGGAGAAAAAAATTCTTCCCGATTTACCGTCGAGAGTGTATTTTGGCATTCCCCCGTTTTCAACTGCAATCAAGTCATAAGGGATATCCGGATCGTTGTAACTGTGGTAAATGGGACTTCCGTAATCGTGATTTATAATGTCCAGACCATAAGTGGAAAAATAAAGCCTTGTTCCGCTGGAATCAATAAGGCGAACCCATTGGATTTTGCCAAAAGAATCCCCAAGGAGGCTGAAAACATTATAGAGGGCAGAAAAGTCCTCCTGGTTTTGCTCATACATTAAACTGCGCCGCACAGTGCTGTTTCTCAAGGTTTCTGATAAGCGGCCCTCAATGGATTTGAAGAAATCTTCCACAACTTTGGCATTCCGGTTGTTTTCGCTGACCACATGGGCGGTGACGGAGGGATTGTAAAAGCGGGTTTCTATCAGATCAAAGAGACTAATGGACGCAACAAACGCAAAAGCAGTAAAGAGTATAACGGTTATTAAAAAGCTGACTAATACCTTTTGCGAGGTTAACACTGTTTCGGCCCTTCTATTATTTATCGGCAATTATATGGCGGCAAAGAATGCCTTATAGCATTAAAAGAATATATTAGATTCCTATTTTATGCTATAAATAAATCATGGATAGAATGGTCGAGACCGAAGAAGCACGCAAGCGTTCTTTTTTGGTAGGTATCAGGGATGAAAAGATGCGAATTTCTGAGGCGGATTCTCTTTTAAAAGAGCTTTCGAATCTGTCTAATACCCTGGGTTTGGAAATTGCGTCGATGGAAACAGTTCATTTGCGGGAAAACCACGCCAAATACGGCATGGGAAGCGGAAAAGCCGAAGAATTGGCGCAAAAAGCCAAAGAATTGGAGGTTGACTGCATTGTTTTCGACAGGGAAATAAGCCCGTCCCAGCAGAGAAACTGGGAGGAACTAACCGGAATCCCCGTCGTTGACCGTCAGGAGCTTATCATTCAGATTTTTGCCAGCCGCGCCCGCACACGGGAAGCCGAGCTTCAGGTGCGCCTGGCAGACCTGATCTATTCCCTGCCAAGGCTTCAGCATAAGTACATCGATCTTTCCAGGCAAAGGGGGGGGCGCTACGGTACCAGGGGTTCCGGCGAAACCCGGCTGGAGACGGACAGGCGCAGGGTAGAAAAGCACATTCACCAGCTTGAGGATGAACTGGAAATATTAAAGCGCCAGAGGCAGGTTCAGAGGAAAAAGCGCGAGCGCAGCGGCATACCTGTCTGCGCCCTGGTCGGCTACACAAACGCCGGAAAATCCTCGATTCTCAACACATTGACCGGCGCGGGGGTTTTGGCGGAGGACAAGCTTTTCGCGACCCTGGATTCCACATCGCGCAGGCTGCACCTTCCCCTAGGCACGGAGGTTCTTCTTGTTGACACCGTCGGGTTTATAAGGCGTCTTCCCCACAGCCTGATAAAAGCCTTTCGTTCAACCCTTGAAGAAGCAAGCCGCGCTTCTCTTATCCTGAACGTCCTTGACGCCTCGGATCCCGAGGCGGAAATTCAGTATGAAACCACCCTGTCAGTACTTAGAGAGCTTAACGCCGGTGAAATCCCGATGATCACGGTTCTGAATAAAGTTGATAGAATTGAAAGCGCGTCGGATCTGCGGTCCGCGGCGCTTTTAAACCGCTATGCAGGAAGCGTTGCGGTATCGGCGTTAAAGGGCGACGGCCTTCCGGAGCTTCTCGCGCGGATAGAAAGCTCTCTTGCCTCACAGAAAGAATTGCAAAATGCCGATACAATGAATAATGTATAGTTTGCAAATTCCTCGTTTTCCACATGACCAGCACATACATTCAAAAAGATTTCACGCAAAGGCGCAAAGTACGCAAAGAAACGCAAAGGGCGAAGTTTTATTTGCTCGTTTCGCGGCTACAACATATTTTTTCATAAATATTCTTGAGAAGACTAAGCAAGAAAGAAGATCAGGTTTTCTGATCACCTCTAACTCTTCGCGCCTTGGCGCCTTGGCGAGATTTTATTTTCTCTTGACCGTCTGTGTGCTTATTATTTGCGCTTCCGGCTGTGCGAAAGCTGGAAAAGAGCCTTACCGCATATTGCTTGAACCTGGGGCCGTGCTTCCGGCAATTACCGCCCTTGCGTGGTCTGACGACGATTCCCCAAACACGCCTTATTTTGCCTTTGCTGGCGATGACGGCTTTATCAGAGTGGTGGATGTTTTTAGCGGCAAGCCGCTGGCTGTTTTTTCTTGCGAAGAGAAAATAAGTTCTCTTGTTTTTAAAAGCGGGACAGAGCTGGTCTCGCTTTCAGAAAGCGGGAATAGCGTTACGTATTCGCCGTTTGAAGACGCAATCACTGCCGGGGGCGGAGAAAAGCCTGACATCAGCGGGATATCTTTTTCCCTTGTGGATGGAGCTATCTGCATGACTGACAGCGCCACAGAAAGTGAAATAGCAAGGTATTACTTTTTTAGCCAGTCGGACGAGTGGGTTTGTATTGTGCCTGAAGGCTTCTATAACACATCCATCGGAGGCGCAACCCTTATCGCCCTGCAAGCCGGTGAGAGTCGTTTCCGGCTGGACAGGCTTTCCGGCGCGCTTTACAGGCCGGATCTTTTCGCCTTGTTGGTTATGAAAGAAAAAGTTTCCGGACTGCCTTTTACTTTGGTAGATCTTTTCAAGAAAGAGCAGCTCTCCCCGCTTGTGTCCCTTTCTTTTGACGAAACCACGGGGGAGCTGCGGATTAAAGTTATCGAACAAAAAGGAGGCGCAGGTTACGTTGCCCTTTACCGCCGAGCCGGTAGAGCGGATTCTCTTTTGGAAATTCCCTCCGGACTTTTTGACGTAAAAGACGAGGCGGTAAAAAAATACTCGGAGAAGGGCAAGACTTGCTACGAGATCAACGTGAATGTCGATTATATCGACACTTCCTTTCATGAGATAGGAGTTTCCGCCTTTAATAAATCATATACCGTTGAATCCGAGCGCTCCTGGCTGACGCTGCCTTCTCCGCGGATTTCTTCCGTTCAGGCTCAGGCAGAGCCGGTTCTAAGGGCGCTTGTCGCAGCGCCAGGCAAAGGTGCGGAAGACGCTGAAGAGCTGGCAAATATATTCTTGCTCCAGAGAGAGGGGGATCTTTATTCCGATGTGGAAGCGATAAATCTTTTTGGCGAAAATTTTTCGAAGGCGGCTTTCATTGCCGCCTGTGAAAGATTTTGCGCTCAAACTAAAAAAGACGATGTCCTTTTTATCTATCTGCATGGTACCGGTCATGCTGACCATCTTGGGAATCTCGGTATTTCTTCGGGAATATCAGGTGAGAACGAAAACCGGATAACAGGGGAAGAAATTCTAAAATCTATCTTGAGTCTTTCTTCAAACTCCCTTCTTTTGCTTATGGATTTGGACTCTGATTTACCAAGCGCGAAAATAGAAACTGCCCTGCGTAGATTTGCCGGAAGGCTGGGGCCAAAGGCCATGGCCGTTTCTTTTGGAGCAGGCAACGGCGCTTCTCTTTTTACTTTTATTGCGGATGGACTAAACTCGGGTTTCGCGATGGCCGAGCCGGGAATAAAAAATTTATACGCGGAAGAGCTTCTGACTTATGCGGCTATGAGTTTCAAGGATACTGAAGGGCAGGGGAGTCTGGTTTTTCTCCCCGCAGAAGATTTCAGCCTGATAGATCCTTTTATTAACACCGGAGAGCTAAGGTTCCAGGCGATGAGCTCAGGGATGCTCAGGATCGATCAGGTGGACAAAACTCCGGTCTCGCTTGCGTTTGGCGATACCATGATCCGTGTTCTGCCGGCGGGACATTACATAATCGACTTGACCTACAGAAACGGATACAAGGAAACCCGCACAGTAGATTTGCGCAGAAAGGAAAGCCGTTGGGTTATTTTTAGTTACACCCTGCCGTATTTGGCGGGAGATTTTTCCGCTCTGTCCGGTCAGGGCGTAAGGCTCCCAGGCGGGATAAACATTTCCGAGCTTAACCCTGCCAGTTACCAGAAGGTAAACCGCGAAGCAATGGAAGGCATGGGGATGGCGCCGTATTACGTTGCCTTTCTTGGCGGAGAAAAGTTTTACCGTGACGGGGAATACGACAAGGCAATTGCCGAATACAACCGCTCTATCTCATTGAAAGCCGATTACGCGGAAGCCTACGCTTCACGCGGCAACGCTTACCGGAAAAAGGGCGATGTAAACAGGGCAATCGAAGATTACACCCGCGCAATCGGCCTGAAAAGCTCTTACGCGGATGTTTACAATTACCGCGGTTTTTTGTTTGCCCAAAGGGGAGATCTTAGAAGGGCTGTCGAAGACTACACCCAGGCCATTCGCTACAAGAGCGATTATGCCGACGCCTATTTCAACAGAGCCCACGCTTACGGAAAGCTAGGAAACTGGGACTTGTCCATCGCCGACTACACCCAGGTAATAAGGCTTGAACCCAGGAACTGGGCTGCCTACAACCAGCGGGGCAACGCCTGGTACAGCAAGGGCGATAGGGCTAAAGCGGCGGACGATTATGCGGCTGCTGAGAGATTAAAGTGAGCCTGGAAAACTTCTGACTTGACAATCACATACAAACATTGTATATTCCTAATAACGGGTTATTATATGGCAGTTACAACAGTAAATATATCTTTTCAGGAAGATTTATTAGATCAAATTGATAAAATCGCTCAAAATGAGGCAAGAACCAGATCCGAGTTAATTAGGGAGGCAGCAAGAGCATATATAGAAAATAAAAAGAAATGGGAAAGTATTTTTGCCTATGGGGAAAGTATATCTTCAAAATATAAATTTACAGAAAAGGATGTTAATGATGAAATACAAAAGTATCGAAAAACAAATGAAAATAGTGCTGGATGCTAATATATTTATATCTGCATTTTTCTGGGGTGGTAATCCACGGTTAGTTTTAGAGAGAGTTATATCAGGAAAAGATGAATTATATGTAACAAAAGAAATATTGGATGAAATTGAATCGGTAATGGGAAGACCAAAATTTCATATGAATAAAGAGAAAGTAGATTATCTTATTAGTTCTATTGAAGAAATTGCAAATAAAATTGTACCAAAAAGAAAAGTAATTAATGGCAGCAGGGACAAGACTGATAATAAATATATAGAGTGTGCAATAACGGCTAATGTTGATTACATAGTATCAGGTGATGTTCATTTACTGGAATTAAAGAAATATAAGAATGTGAAAATAGTAACCGCAAAAGATTACTTGGAGAACAGGGAGCAAAGTACAAAGTAAGAGGCTCGGCTGGAATGAGGGAAACCGACCGTTCAGAATGAATGGGCGGCTCCCCGAACCAGCCTTCCTTCACAGGTTTACTTAAAATACCTCGCCAAAAACCCCTTAAAAGCCGCGCAGTGCCTGGCTTCGTCCCTGGCCATTTCGTGAACTGTGTCGTGAATCGCGTCCAGGCCCTTTTCCTTGGCCCTCTTGGCGATGTCAGTCTTGCCGGCGCAGGCGCCATGCTCTGCTTCGACACGCAGTTCAAGGTTTTTCTTTGTGCTGTCGGTTACCACCTCGCCCAGGAGCTCGGCGAACTTGGCGGCGTGTTCGGCCTCTTCGTAAGCGGCTTTTTCCCAGTAAAGGCCGATTTCGCCGTAGCCTTCGCGGAACGCAACCCGCGCCATGGCAAGGTACATTCCAACTTCGCAGCATTCGCCGTTAAAGTGCGCCTGCAGGTCTTTTATGATGTCGGCGTCTACGCCCTTGGCTACTCCAAGCACATGCTCGGCGGCAAAACTGCCCCCCGCTTTCTGCTCGCTGAACTTGGAAGCCGGAGCTTTGCACTGGGGGCAGGCTGCCGGAGGCTCATCGCCTGTGTGAACATAACCGCAAACTGAGCAAACCCATTTCTTCATAACTAATCTCCTAAAATTGAATTGTAAACGGCCCAAGGTCGTTTTTATAATACCTTAGTAATTATATCATGTATTTAAAATTATGCAAGCCTCACCATGTTCCATGATGCCGGAGGCAGGCTGACTTCAAGGCGCATTGAGCCGGATTTACCTTCAATCTTGCCGCCCTGCTGAACAATCGGCTTTACTTTTTCTTCACTGGCGGAGTTGCAGGCGGATAGATCCGCGCAGGAGAGGACACGATGTTCGGCAAGTTTCATTTCCCCAAAACCAGAGATTTCCGCTTCAAGATTAATGGCGCTCTCCAGATTCCGGTTTACGGCGAACAGGCTTATTTCGTTCTTTTCCTGGTTGTGAACGCCCACTGCTTCAAGGTAGGGCACGGCGCTGAATTCCCGTGAATCGTATTTGTCAACGGTAACCGGGCAGCGAAGTACCGTCCCGCGCCCGTAGCGCGACACGTCCCTGAACGGGTAGAAGATCGTCTGCCGCCACGCGCTGCCTCCCTTTTCGGTCATTATGGGCGCGATAACATTCACAAGCTGCGCAAGGCAGGCGACCTTTACGCGGTCGGCGTTTTTAAGCAGGGTGATAAGCATGCAGCCGGCGACCAGCGCGTCTGCCATGTTGTAAATGTCTTCAAGAAGCGGAGGCGCTTCCGTCCACTTTTCTATTTTTTTGTCGGAGTTGTTTGAGTGATACCAGACATTCCACTCGTCAAACGACAGATTGACAGTTTTCTTGCTGTTCTTTTTT
>Ga0268262_10004199_pt1 | contig 15024 bp, 9 predicted proteins | sample TergutNc150P3_FD_190354 | JGI IMG/M metagenome (GOLD analysis project Ga0268262, IMG submission 190354) | Nasutitermes corniger P3 segment gut microbial community from laboratory colony in Florida, USA - Nc150 P3 (SPAdes) (version 2) | ecosystem: Host-associated > Arthropoda: Insects > Digestive... | reverse complement strand
TCCGTTGGTTTCTGAGCAAGAAACTTCTTTATACCAATAATCGCTTATGCTGTTTGCTTGCCAAATCCAAGCCTGTTCGCAGTCTTTTCCGCGGTCTGGATTGCAGGTGTAGCATTTGCCATCTTTTTTAATGCAAGATTTTACGCCGCTCGGAGGAAGACCAAACGTTGGTTCCACGCAAGTGCTTGTGCTGGCAGCAATGGAAGAAGAAGATGCAGTTGATGCTCTAGAAGAACTGCTTGTGCCCGGAGCTGGACTGCTGGGGCAAACAGGTTTGCCGCCAGTTGTTTTGAAATCTTGCCCTGCCCAAGCCGGAACATAAATGTAATAACCGCCGTCTGCTTTTGCAACATTGGCAAATTTTGTGGCGCATGCAGAGTTATCGCCATATTGACCGCCGCCGCATCTTGAAGCAGAACCACTTGCGAATGTAGTGCCATTTATAGAAATTCCACCGCTTTCGTTTCCGATTTGGGTAATTACTGTTGCATATATGCAATTAGGGCGGTCTTGTCCTTTTTCTGTGGCACCAACATCTGTTTCGTTGAAATTAGTTGTTTTCACTTTATCAAAAGTTATTCCGCCGCACCAAGTTGGCTTGTAAGCACAGTTGGCACCCGGGTCGGTTACCTCAGGAGTGTGGGAGCTACTAGAGGATGTTCTTAAAGAAGAAGACGAAGAAGAAACCGAAGGCGAAGACGCGCCGCCTGCGGAGCTTTGGTCTTGTTGTGAACTGCTAGACCCACCTGTCGTCTCAACGCTAGAGCTGCTAGATTCTTGATTTTGCGAATCGCTGGAAGTCTCTCCAGAATCACTGGAATGATTAAAGGCACTGGAACTGCTTGAATGAGAAATTCCTTCGCTGGAACTGATGCCAACACCAGAGTCTTCTTTTATCTCGGTGCAAGCAAAAAAAGCCACGCACATTGCGAAAACAACCAAAAATAAAGCTTCTGGTCCTCTTTTCATACAGCCCCCTTAGTTTAAATATTTCTATTAATATATATTATTTATCTGACAAAAACCTAATTTTTAGCAAAAAAAGTGGGTTTTAACCATATTTTAACCATATTTTAACAAAATAAAGTGATATTTTCCCTTCCCTTTTATTTAAATTCAGTTTCCAAAATTACTTCTTCCATTTTAGTGCCGTCCATTTTCTTCACCCTAAATGTGTAGCCCTGAATTTGAACTGTGGTTCCAGTTTGGGGCAAAGAACCCAATGTGTGCTGTATAAGCCCAGAAAGGGTTTCTATATGCTCGTCTTCTTCTATTTCAAAATGAATGCCCATGCGGTCTTCCAAGTCAGAAAGGGTAATCAGAGGGTCTAGCATATATTGCCCCGAAGGTAATTTAACAAAACCCATGTCTTCTGCCGAATCGTCTTCATCATTTATTTCGCCCACAATTTCTTCTAAAATATCTTCCATGGTGGCTAGTCCTGCGGTGCCTCCATATTCGTCAACAACTATAACCAAATGGTTATTGCTTTCCCTAAGCTCGTGCAAAAGGGAATCCAGCCTTTTTCCTGTTGGCACAAAAAGAGCGGGGCGCGCCAGCTTTTCCAAATCAAAAGGTTCGTGTGCTCTCTCGGTGTACCACTCCAAAAATTCTCTGTTGGAGAGAATGCCTATTATGTTGTCTATGGAGCCAGAATACACAGGCAGGCGGCTGTATCTTTCGCTGTTTAGGAGTTTTATAACATCCGGGAGCGGGGTTTGAACATCTATGGCGTGCATTTCAACTCTAGGGGTCATTATTTCTCGCACGGGAGTGTCTCCAAAATCAAAAATATTTCGGATCATCTGCTTTTCCTCTTCTTCCAAAGCAGAGGGAGAACTTTCGTTGTTCATAGCCGCTTGCATGGACTCTGGCAAAAAAGACAGCCTGCTGTCGTAGCCCAAAATGCTTAGGAATAACTTTTGCAATAGCAACTTGATTTTTGCGCTTGGCCAAAAAATGTATTTGAGAATTTTATAGGCTTTTATACAGAATTTTAAAAGGGAATCTGGGAATCTGAGTGCTATAATTTCGGGTATAAAGAAAATTAAAACATATATGCCAAAGAGCAAGGCAATCCAGGTGTAGCAGAGATAATCTGCAAATTTCAAATCTAAAAGGGCAAAAGCTACTAAGCAAGGTAATAAGCGACCTTGAAAAACAATTTCTTTGAAATCTGCACTTCCAAGAATATCGTTTAGCTCGGTTTCTGTTTTACGGGTTAAATGAAAAACATGGCTTACAAGAGAATAAATAAAAGCCAAAAACAACAAAGCCGCCGAAGCGGCAAGGATTGAAATACTACCTAGGTCCATCAGTATTGGCCTACCAGGACTCGAACCTAGGCAAACAGAGTCAGAATCTGTTGTGCTACCACTACACTATAGGCCAGGGTTTTCATTTAGTTTATTCTACCCTGCAAACGTGCGGCAAAAGATATATCTTTTGTGCTGTTTTCGCTCTGAATGCCTGCGTTCAGAGTGAAGCGGTCGTTGAGTTTCTTTTGAGCATAAAAAGAACCCTGCACTTTTTGTCCGTCTTTTCCAGCTTTGTCTTTTCGTTTGCCATCGTACTCAAATTCAAACACAACTTTATCCAAGCCGCGGTAAAGGGTGAAATCCAAGCCTCCTAGTATTGGGAGAGCAGCATTGCAAGCATTTGGGCTTCCGCCTCCATCTTCACGTTCTAGAGTGCCAATTTGGTCGTCCAAGCCAATTAAAGCTGCTTCGCCGAATAAGTAAAGGCTTTTCAGAATGTTGATTTCTTTAACTAGTGGCACGCGGAATCCAAAATCTACAGTGTGGGTAACGTCTCCATATTTGCTGTAAATTTCATCAAACAGATTGGAGCGATATCCAAGACCTATATCCCAATTTTCCAAGCCTGCAAGGTCTTTAAAGGCAAAATACACTCGCAAATCACCTCTGTTCAAGTGGTTATCACCGCTGATCAAGGCTATATCCAAGGAGATATTTTCAGAGAAATTATTGAAACCAAATTGCACGGCGTTTTCTGGTGTATAGGTGCTCATAAAACCAGCTGTCCTTATGCTAGCTCCTCTATTGGTGAGGTCTATGTCTTTTTTAGCATCTATATAGCCACCGAATGTTTTGCTTCCAAAGCGGGTGGTGTTATCCCAGCGACCTATTTTTAAATTTACATAGTCGCCTCTGTGCCAAGCCCAAGCTTCGTAAAGCTGGAAGATGTCTCTGGCTTCTAGCGCACCGTAGCGATCTTTTGAAGAACCTACGATATAGTTGGAATCCGGTTCGCTATAAAGACGTCCAGGATACATGCGCAAATGTACTTTTCCAATAAAATTTTCAGATTCTGTTAGAACCATAAGGTTTGCCCTGCCCCACCAAGTGTCCAGATTATCTTCGCCCCAGTCAGAAGAACTGGTTATAGGCATAACTTTTCTGGCTTGAATTTCAAAATTCGCAGGAACATCCACAATGGCAAAGTCATTTTTTGGAGGGCTGCTTCTTCTTTTTTTCTTTCTCGGTTCTCCAACAAGTAACACAATGTTGCTATCTTTAGGAGCTTGAACTTCTGCAACTGGTGCTGCTGCTGAATCTGCTTTAGGTGCTGTAGCCGAAACAGGTGCTGGCGTTGCCGCCGGAGCAGGAGTTGGTGCAGGTGCAGGTGTTGCAACGGGAGCAGGTGTTGGTGCAGGTACGTGTGCTGCTGGAGCAGGAGTTGCCGCAGGTGCAGGCGTTACTGCTGGAGCTGCTGCTTTAGGAGCTGCCGCTGGAGCAGGTGCTACCGCAGGAACAGGAGTTGGTGCTGGAGCCGGAGCTGCTGCTTTAGGAGCTACCGCTGGAGCAGGTGCTGCCGCTGGAGCAGGTGCTGCCGCCGGAGCAGGAGTTGGTGCTGGAGCTACTGCTTTAGGTGCTGCTGCTGGAGCCGGAGCTGCCGCAGGAGCAGGAGCTGCTGCTGGAGCCGGAGCTGCCGCCGGAGCAGGAGTTGGTGCTGGTGCCGGAGCTGTTGCTTTAGGAGCTGCTGCTGGAGCTGGAGCAGGTGCTGCCGCAGGAGCAGGAGTTGGTGCTGGAGCTGCTGCTTTAGGAGCTGCTGCTGGAGCTGGAGCAGGTGTTGCCGCAGGAGCGGGTGCTGCTGCTGGAGCAGGTGTTGCCGCTGGTGCTGCTGCCGCCGCTGCCGGAGCAACTGCTGCCGCTGCTGCTTTTGGAGTGGCTGGCACTTCTACTTTTGGGGCAGTCACTTCTACTTTTGGAGCAGCAGGTGCTTCTGCTTTCGGGGCAGTTACTTCCACTTTTGGAGGGGTAACTTTAACAGCGGGTTTTTGAGCATTGGCAACACCAAAAACAACAAGAACCGCAATAATAACAGGTTTTAAACTCTTGTTCATCAACAAATCTCCTTTTAGGGTACGAGGTTCAAATATAGAAAAATTATGGGAATAATGCAAGGGATTTCTAGATTAACCCTTCCTTGAACTATTTTGTAATATCTTATGGTTGCCAAATGAACGAGTACGATTCCGCTCGTTTGGCTGCGATTTTGGAGCTTAATGGCGCATCTCAGGCTTTTAAGCCCGAAAAAGCGGATATAATTTTGGTAAATACCTGCTCCGTTAGGGCAAAGGCAGAAGAAAGCGCGATAGCGAGGATTTGGGACCTTAAAAAGCTGAAAATTGAGAATAAGGGCTTAAAAATAGGTGTTTTGGGCTGTATGGCAAAGAATAGGGGAGAATCTTTGCTAAAAGACCTGCCTTTCTTGGATTTTATATTGCCACCCGATGAATATCAAAAACTCCCCGAAATTCTATTCCAAAAAAACGAGCCTGCACCCCAAACTCCTTTTGCCAAGCTAACCAACAAATACAGTGCCTTTATTGCCATTCAAAGCGGTTGCAATATGCGCTGCGCTTATTGCATAGTACCTTATGTACGTGGCAGGGAGCAATATAGGGAACCTTCTTCTATTTTGAAAGAGATTGAGGTAGCTACAGCGGCAGGAGTTTCGGAAGTTGTGCTTTTGGGGCAGACTGTCAATGGCTACCGCTACAAGGGTTTAAGTTTTGCAGAATTGCTAAAACAAGTGGCAAACATAAAAGAGATAGAGAGAATCCGCTTTTTTAGCCCGCATCCAATTCACTACACAAGTGAGCTTTTGGATATTTTGATGAGCGAAAAAAAAATAGCACCACACGTGCATTTGCCCGCTCAAAGCGGTTCAAATTCGGTGCTTAAAAAAATGAAGCGGCAATACACAAGAGAGGCATATTTGAGCGTAGTAGAGGCTCTGCGTTCTTTTAATCCTTTATACGGCATAACAACAGATATAATATGCGGCTATCCTGGTGAAACAGAAGCTGAATTTGAAGAAACGCTTTCGCTTTTAGAGGAGGCTAGGTTTGATGGTGCCTTTATGTTTGCTTATAGCCCAAGAGAGGGTACTCCTTCTGCGAGCGAAAAGGAATTGATTACAGAAGAAGAAAAAAAATCCCGCTTGCAACGCGTGATAGATTTGCAACATTCCATAACACTTGAACGTGCAAAACTTATGCTTGGCAGGCAAGAGAGAATTTTGCTTGAAAAACTATCTAAAAGGAATACCAACGAATGGGTTGGGAAAACTGGAAATTTCAAAAAGGTGATAATTCCGGCACACCCGTACTTTAAAGAGGGTATGTATGTGGATTGCGTTATTGAAGGTCTAAAGGGGCATACGTTATTCGGAAGGACTATCCTCTAGTCTTCACTGCTTTGCTCACTGCTTGAACTGCTTAGCTCATTGCTTTGCTCACTGCTTGAACTGCTTTGCTCACTGCTTGAACTGCTTTGCACATTGCTTGAACTGCTGCTTGGCGCATTGCTTGAACTGCTGCTTGGCGCATTGCTTGAACTGCTGCTTGGCGCATTGCTTGAACTACTGCTTGGCGCATTGCTTGAACTGCTTTTTAGCACGCTGCTTGAGCTGCTTGGCACATTGCTTGAACTGCTTTTTGGCACACTGCTTGAACTGCTTGGCACATTGCTTGAACTGCTTTTTAGCACACTGCTTGAGCTACTTTGCGTGGGCGAGCTAATACTAGAGGAACTTCTTTGGTTACTGGGACGAGACGAGGAAGACAGTTTGGTGCTGGAGGAGTTGTTTTGCTCTGAGGGTAGCGTATCAACTTCTGGAGCGCAAGAGAAAAGCAAGGCTACGCAGAGCAGTGCTATTAGGGCGTGAATAGGGAGAGTTTTCATCAGTTAGCCTCAGAACTAGAGGAACTTGAAAATAAAGAACTTGAACTTCCAAGCACAGAAGATGAACTTCTAGCCACTGAAGATGAAGATCTTTTGGAAGAAGAAGAACCGAATTTTTCATCTGGAGATTCTGGCATTTCAAGATTGGATTTGCAAGAGAAAAGCAGAAAAACGCAAAACATAGCTACAAAGGGCAGGGCATAAGAGAAAAGTTTTTTCATTGTTTGGTCTCCGTATTAAAAGATGAATGTGATTAGTCCAATAAAGGCGAAACCGCCCGCACCTGCGCCAAAAAAAGTTCTATTTGTTTCATTTTTTTCAGTATCTTTTTTGTATTTTTCCAAATCTTTGTAATTCTCATTGTACCATGTCTCGTATCCAGCCTTCGTTTTAGGTTCCTCTTTTGTTATTTTATTGAAATCCTTTTTGTTTTTCTCCGCATTCAAATGCGATAGAACCGCTACTGTTCCAAGCCCTGCCATTGCGGTGAATGAGACAATCCTTGTCCAGCCACGCCAGCCGAGGCCGCCGCTAGATTTAGCTTCGGTTGTTTCAGTTGCTTCTGCCACCGCTATTTTTGGTCTTTCGCCTTTTAGGGCATAGTTCAAATCCAAGCCTTGTGGCTTGAGCAAACCGCTCAAAAGAGAATCTTTGTGAATGCTCCAAGGACCATAGCCTTCCATAGCTTCAAATTTGCCAATATTCTTAAAGGTGCCATTCACTTTTAGAGGCACAGCCTTGCGAGAAATCAAAAGCTCTTTCATGGCTAGGTTATAGGAAATATAAGAAGAATCGCCAGATATTATAAATGGGTAGTTAATGTAGCTCACTCCTGCCAAAAAGCCTTCTATGCTGCGGTTCATAACTTTTGCTGTATCGGTTGGTATGCTCACTTTGCCAACAAAATGGAATGGGCTTTTGGCATCTGCTGTGTCTTGAACATCTATTTCAAAAGCCTCTTTATCTGCGTCATAATTGCCTAGTGTTATTTGAGCAGTTGGGCGCATATCTGTTGTTAGCAGGCTCTCTGTTGTCACTATGTTGTCTTTAAGGGTTTCAACCGAGCGCACAAGTTTTGCTTTGTAGGCATCGTACTTTTGTTTTAGCGCATTGGCTTGCCTTTCGCCTTCGTATTGCCAAGAGTTTCTTCTGCGTTCAAAATCTTGAAGTGTCTCTTCTGGTTTTATGGGTTCAAGGGCTGGATATGTGTTTGGGAAATTTGCAAAGATTATTCTTATCTCAGATTCAATTTGTGCAAGCCTTGCGTTTACCCTGTTTATTCGCTGGTTGTAGCCATATATGGTGGTGTCTTTAGCGAGGGTTCTAAGGAGGTTTATTTCGCCCTCACTGCTGAAAATGCTCTTCTCTTGGAGCGCGATGTTCAATTTCAGTTTTTGTGCGGGTAGCAGGGTTAATGTTGTGTCCCAAGGGTCGTAGTTTTCTTTTTGTATTCTTATAACCGCATATCCTGGCAGTGCAAGGTTGTACTCAGCGGGGCTTGCGCCAATTTCTTCTTTGTTGAAATAAATAGAGGCGGCTTCGGGATAGGTTTTTATTTCTAATGTGCAATAAAGTGCGGCTTGATTTTCTTCTATTTGCTTTTTGGCTTTTTCAAGTTCAGCTAGCCTATCTGTTAAAGGCTTGGAATTTTGAATGGTTTTTTCGTCAATATCCTTTTCCCATTTTGCCTTGCGGGCATCGAACTCGGCTTGTTTTTCGTATTCACCTTTTGGTTTTAAAGGTATTTCTTTGGCGGTTTTTTTCTTGACGTTTTCAATTTCTTTTTTTGTGGCTAATATGCTATCTTGCACAAGCGCAATTTTGCGGGAATATATTTCAAAGGTCGCGGTGGAATCTTTGGTGGAGAGTTCCAGCAAATTGAGAGGTTTTTTGCCTTCTGCGTGGGTGGGCGACTTTGCAGGGGCAGCGGCGAAAGACAATGTGGATAAAATTAAAAGAAGATAAATTTTATTCATGGAAACTCCGAGGGGAAACGTAGGGGAAATATAGAAAAATTGTGCCAATTTGTCAAGGGTATTTTTTTAAAAAGAGCAGAAAATAAATTTCTACATTTTTCCTCATGCTAGATATAAAAAAAATTCGCGAGAATCCTGAATTTTACCGCGTAGAAACTCAAAAAAAGAACTCTGCCATAAGCATAGACTCCGTTCTTGAGCTTGATGTAAAAAGACGGGAGTTAATTGCCGAAACAGAGAAGTTAAAGGCAGAGCGAAACACCGCTTCCAAAAAAATTGGCGAACTTAAAAAAACAGGGCAAAATGCAGATTCAGCCGTAGAAGAAATGCGCATTGTGGGCGATAAAATTTCTGAGCTAGATACAAAAATCCGCTCAATAGACGAAGAGCAAACAGACAAGTTATTGCGTATTCCAAACATCGCCCACAACTCCGTGCCAGAAGGCAAAAGCAGCGAAGACAATGCTGTTGTTCGCACTTGGGGCGAGCCTCGCCACATAGATTTTGCAGCCCTTGACCACAAGGCTTTGGGTGAGAAACTCGGTATTTTTGATTTTGAGCGTGGCGCAAAAATAAGCGGTAGCGGTTTTCCCGTTTATAGAGGTTTGGGCGCAAGGCTTGAACGCGCTTTGCTCCAATGGTTTTTAGATTCTCACCGCGAGCGTTTTGGCTTTGAAGAGATTATTCCCCCATACCTCGTCACTCGCAAAACAATGACAGGTACAGGGCAGCTCCCAAAATTTGAAGAGGATATGTACAGGTGCGATAAAGACGATGATTTATTCTTAATCCCAACCGCAGAAGTTCCGGTTACAAACCTCTACTCAGACGAAATTATCCCAGAGAGCAACCTGCCTTTAAAGCTATGCGCCTATTCGGCTTGCTTTCGCAGAGAAGCTGGCAGCTATGGCAAAGACACCCGTGGCTTGCTCCGTTTGCACCAGTTCAACAAAGTGGAAATGGTCTATTTTGCCCACCCCGAAAAGAGCTACGAAAACCACGAGGAATTGGTGGCTTGCGGCGAAAAACTTTTGCAAGAATTAGGGCTTCCTCACAGGGTTATTTCGCTCTGCAAAGGCGATTTGGGTTTTGGAGCGGCAAAGTGCTACGATTTAGAAGTATTTGCCCCTGTTGAAAAAAAGTGGCTTGAGGTTAGCTCTGTTTCTAACTTTGAGGACTATCAAGCGCGCAGGGCAAATATCCGCACAAAGATAAATGGTAAGAATACCTTTGTGCATACCCTGAACGGCTCGGGGCTTGCAACTCCGCGTGTTATGGTTGCAATTTGCGAGCAATACCAGCAAGCAGACGGTTCGCTTGTGATTCCAGAGGTTTTACGGCCTTACATGGGTGGAATGGTTAGTATTAACCGCTGAGAACCTTTCTTAACTTCCACAAAATAAATTCCAGTTGCCAAATCTTTTGTTGAAATATTCAACTCGCCGTTTTGTGGCACATTCATTTTTTTTGCAACTCTTCCTTTTGTATCAATAAGAGTAGCACTTGCTCCGGTCATGTTCGGTTGCAAATTTATATGCACCATGCCATTGCTTTTTCTTATTGAATATGCCTTGACTTGCTGCGCAATGCGAATTGCTGTGATTGGGGGGAATTCCGATGGAGGTTCTGGAATTGGCCCAGTTGGTGCTTTGTATTGGGGCGGATCGCTAAACTTGTAAAAATTTGAGACATTTCCGGTGAAGTACATTTTGTCCACCATTATTGTGCCTGTGCTGTTGTTGCCGTTTTGCATGTGAAAACGGATGCCTGTAAGTTTTTCCAGCGTTTTGTTTTTATCTTTGCCGCTGCCATTCATGCGTTGTTTGAATTTCTCAATTGATAGTTTGAATTCTTGTTGTGAAGAAGTTAATTTAAGCGAGTCTTCAAAATATTGGTATTCGCTTGGAAAGTTGAAATCAGATGAAATTAACTGAACAGAAACCCCAATATTACCGCTGGCACTTTTAGCTATGACTATTATGGAATCTATGCCCTTCACATTGAGAGTGGAGCAATTCCATTCAAGCGCGGCATAAGAGTTGTCGCTACCTTTTAAAGTGTATTTCCAGCTTAACCATTTATCACTACCAACGGAAAGTATCCCAGTTGAAGAACCGGCTCCGTCTTGGGAATCCAAGTAGCTTTTCCAATTATTTCCTATATATGGAATGAGGTCGCCATCTGCAAAATCGTCAACTAGCAATCTATTTTTTTCCATTAGGCTGCTCATATAAGGTTTACCCAGCCATACTTTGGCAGAATATGGTTTAGCCAAGCCCGGAGCATCTATTGTAAGGGTGTAAAAACCCTGCGGCATATAAGTACCTTCGTTGGATAGCCCATGCCAAAGCACGTTTACTGTGTCGGATTTTGCGCTGAACGATGCCGAGCTTCCATTTGCGTCACTGGTGAATGTGGCAGTCCAACGGGTACTGTTGGTAAATGATGCAGTCACTTTCAAAGGTTCTTTGCTCGCATCAATATCTTGAGTGCTTAAAACTGGCCATTTTTTCCATTCGGGTGGGCCTTGCGGAACTCCGTCTTTTAAATCTTCCCATACATTTGTGAAAACTCCGCCTATCATTGAGGCACCGAACCAAGCCAAGAATTGGTCAAAATACATCTCGTTGTGCAGAGTGTCTTCTGTTCCACCTGCGGGGTCGGTTGCATATCCCCAATAATCTGTTCCAGATTTATAGAATTTGAGCAATTCATCGCTATAACTTTCAGCAAGTGCCGGGCCTCCAGAACCCATAGCTGCCGCTGCCCACATTCCCACAGTCAATTGGCTATGCTCGCGGCGTGTGCGAACTATATTCTGCTTGCCTATTCCAAGCGTTTCGGTATCTCCTGCCGGAAGCAGGTTTCCGCTCATATCAAAGAAATTTGCGCTGCTCGGGCCGCCTTTATCTTTGATAAACTTCATGGCATTGTCAAGGAAGGTTTTGGCTTTTGGTTCTTTATACCAAAGATAGTCTGTAGCCAAACGCCAATATACGCGAACTGCATCTCTGTAAAGAGCATCTCCGCCAAAATAGGCATTGTAGCCCGCGCCGCCTGTGGTTCCACCAGAAGATGTACTCCAGTCGGGGATAAGTCCTTTGCTGTATCCGGGGGATTTTGAAATTACCTCGTAAGAGCCGCCTATGAGCGCATCCCAAGTTGCTTTATGCTCAGGCTCAAATTCGCCAAAAATTCGGTAAAAAGCAGGCGCAAAATAGCCGGGGTTAAGCGTGCCTGCACCGCCCCAATGACCAGGCATTAAATATTTGCCTTGGTCAATCATAGAGCCTCTTATGGTTTGCAGAATACGTTTAGCACGGTCTGTGTAAGAGGCTCCCTTGGTGCTGGTATAAGATTTCCATATTCCGTTTTTCACCAATTGGTCTGCAAAAATGAGAAGCAGGGCAATGTCTTGTTCTGCATCGGAAGCAGGTCCTCCGTTACCCGGACCCATATCACCGCCTTGGGAATTTCTGCGCCAGTCGTAGTAGCCGCCTCCATCATTCCACATATACTTTTCACCGGCATTCCATATACTGTTAAAGGAGGCTTGGTCGTGTGCATACAAAGCGAGGAACATCCCATAGCTCACGCCTTCGCTAACAGCATCGTCTGGTGAATTTGATTTGGGCCTGTGCACCAAGCCTGTGCTGTAGGCTTTAACATTGCGGTTTTTTATCCCATCCCAAGTTTTGAGCAAAATGGTGTCATAAGGGGTGCTAACCTTGGGCATTGGGTTTGGATAGGGCAAAAGAGCAGAATACGCAGAAATTGCAAGCGCAAATATTGCTAATATAGGATATTTGAATGACATTAGCTTTAACCCCCATTGAGTATTAATATAGAAAAGCTGGCACATTGCATATAACTCCAAATGTCCTAGCTAGGTATTGATGTATTTTTGGGTCTAGCATATTTTGAATGACTCTTCCAGAATTTACTCTATAAGATATTGTAAGAAAGAAAACAAATAATATAGTAATTGAGCAACAAAAATAAAATGTTTTTAAAATAAATTTTCTCATTACATTTTCCTTTTCTTGCAATTGAAAAGCACAAATTAATGCGCCTATTGCCAGAATCCAAGAAAAATCCATATTATAGCGCCAAGATATACCAGCCATAGTAAATGCACAAGCTATATTAAGTAGTGAAATAGAAATTCCTGCAAAAATAAAATTTTTCAGAATATCAACTTTATTAACAGAAAATAAAAACCACATAATAGGAAAACATAAAATACCAACTATAACATTACCACCACTTATATAAGAAATATTAGCTAATATATTACTTGATACTTTTGCTGAAATAAAAGGAAATGTTATATCTAAAATAGGTGGATTAAATAATGTAAATAAAAATTCTCTTATAAAGATATTAATTTTTCCAATAATGCTGATATGGTTTACTACAGCTAAGTTAATATCTACAATCTGATAAGTCATACCAAATTCAAAAGGAGAATCAAAACGAGCATAGTTATACCTTGCGAGAATTGCGCCTACAATTATAAATGGAATATTTATCGCAAGTAGATTTCCTGCTGCGTTTATTAATTCCTTCCTTTTATCCCACAGCATTACAGGAATCAAAATGCTCCAAAACAAAGCGGTGGGGCGGCAGGCAACGGCAAGGGCAAAAGAAAGCGAAGAGATAAAGAGGTATTTAGGTGAAAGATTTTCCTTTGCTTGCAACAGCATAATAATGCCCAAAAACACAAAAGCAAGCGCTGAATATTGCGCTATAGCGTGGAAATATCCTACTGCAAAAAAAATAGGTATTAGAGAAGAAGCGTATAAAGTTGCCACACCTATTAAAAAGAAAAAATAAGGGAGTTTTTTTAGATAATTCTGAGCAATTTGTTTCCAAAGCAGCATAAGCAGTATAGTTGCTATAGAAGCAAATAAAAATGTACCCATTGTACTTGGCAGATAATTTCCTGTGAGCAATTTGTAAGGGGCAAATAAAACGATAACAGGAACCATTCCAAAATAACTGTAAAATTTGCCCTTATAAAGCGATAGATCTGACAAAATGGCATTTTCCGAAGTGCTTAAATCTGTAAGACCTCTATGAACTATCCCAAGATTAATTCTATTTTGCAAATCATAAGGTCTTTCAGTCAAGAGCAATGATTTTGGAACTTCAACATCTAAATGCAACTGCTTTTTTAATAATGCATTTGTCATAAGGTGGCTGTACACTTTACTATTGTTTTGAAGCTCATTACCTTTAAAATCAAAAGTAAAATAAGAAGCGAGAAAGTTAAAAATAAGCATGGAACAAATAAGCATAATAAAACATAAACGTTGTTTAAAATTTGCTTTATCATATAAATAATCAAAACAGAAAAATGAAATTTTTTTGCGAATTTCTGCATTTTTTAGGCAAAGCAATAAAAGTGAAATTCCAAAAACAATAATCAAACGAATGGGCATAATTACCATAGGAATTTCTTTATTTAGTTCTACTTGTTTAATGGCTATATTAATATCATCAGGAAATGCAATGATTAAATTTGATACTTTTCCACGCGGAGCTATTGTTATATAATTGCTGAAATTTAGGTCCTTTATTATGGCCACATTTATAGTGCGTTCAGAAGATTCCTCGTCAGCCCATATAACCCTTACATACTGAAAATCTCTTTCATGCATATCATTTTTCGGTTCATTTCTTTGAATGAAAATCGGATCTATATAAATAGAGGCGATATCTGCGTTTAAATTTGGAAATTCCAACGAGCTTTGTGGCTCTGGCAATAAAAAAGAATCTTTTTCCAAAACTCCAAAATTCCAATATCCATTTTTTAAATTATTGCTAAATTTCTGTTCCTGTTGGTTATACTTGATGGTAAAATGCTCGCTTGTGAACAGGGTGGCATAGTGTGTGTAATTAAACAGCGTTATTTCAAGAAAAAGCGAAATAAGCAAAGCCAGAATTAGGGGTTTACGGTACATATTTTTAGAAATTTTGTTTTTCATTTGTTTTGTTCCCTATTATAATGGTAAAATAAGTCATATTCAGGTGTAAATGTAGAAAAAAATTCCGTGCCTGTCCAAAAGCTTTGCATAGGAAACAGGCATTGTTGGGAATTTTTTAATGTCCGTAGGACAGCCCGAAGGGCGAACCCTGCCCGCGAAGCGATTTGGCAGGGTGAGTAAAAAAATCTCGTGCCTGTCCAAAAGCTTTGCATAGGAAACAGGCATTGTTAGGAATTTTTTAATGTCCGTAGGACAGCCCGAAGGGCGAACCCTGCCCGCGAAGCGAAATGATTGCTACGCTTTAATCCTGCACGCACCGAACACTAAACAGGACGTACTTCCTTTGGTAGTGGTAGAACACGTACTCGTGGTCGTAGTTCATTTCCCTGCAGTTGGCGAAGATGCTATTGTTTTCATTTTCAGAGGCACTACTAAGACCCCCCTCTTTGGTGGTTTTAGCTTGTTTTCCCTGAAATTGCTATTGTTTTGCCAAAAACAGTCCAGAAAATCACATTTAACTTTAACTAGTAGGAGAAAACAGTATATGGCAAAATCAAAAACAGCGGCGAAAGCCTCCCGCACCCCCTCTCAAACCCATCACCTTCCCCAAGGTCTTCAATACGCAGAAACAGTTGAAGTGTTTGAGTTTGAGACTAAAAAGGGTAAAGACATGGAAATCTATACCCTTGCCCTAGATGGCAAAAGAGACCGCGATCATCTGTTTAAGCTCTTTGAGCGACCTTCTACCGAGCTAGACGAAGGCTTCAAGCTTGAACTGGGCGACATTTGTGTTCCAAAAATCATGGTAGCCGCCGGTGCTTATCTTGATAACCGCGGACAGGCTAG
>Ga0268262_10004198_pt1 | contig 15025 bp, 21 predicted proteins | sample TergutNc150P3_FD_190354 | JGI IMG/M metagenome (GOLD analysis project Ga0268262, IMG submission 190354) | Nasutitermes corniger P3 segment gut microbial community from laboratory colony in Florida, USA - Nc150 P3 (SPAdes) (version 2) | ecosystem: Host-associated > Arthropoda: Insects >... | reverse complement strand
GCCTTTTTTTCTTTCATGCTTAACCCCATTCGGACGCCCTCCTTCAGGCATCCTTAGTTTAATTTGGGTAACATTTTCTATTTGAGGCATCTCCTTTTTTCGGTAACATTTTTCATGAGGCAACGCGTGTCCTTGATAACCTATACTTTTTTGTATATTATTGAATTGAGGCATTTATGAATGTTGAAGTTGAACAGGAAGAAGACGGACGATGGATAGCTGAAATTCCAGAAATTCCGGGCGCACTTGCATACGGTGTAACACCGTTACAAGCAGGAGCAAAAGCAAAGGCTTTGGCTTTGAGGGTTTTAGCAGAACGGAAGAAATATGTCCGAAAATGCTTTCAAGAGTAGCAAAACATACAGGGTTAACGCTCAATGATTGCTAAAGATTGCGCCTTTTTGCGTGTACTATTTTTCTCCTTTAACATATTTTTCAACAACAAATCCGCCCGGATCAGAATTTAAATGAAAAATTGCAAATAAATATATATCTCCATTTAAGCATGAACCTGATTTTTCAATAATATTGATTAATGTATTTTTATATTCTAAATACTTTTCTTCATAAACTTGAAAAACAATTAATCGTACTTTTGATCTTGCAAATAATAATTTTTCAAAATCATATATTATTTCTTTTATATCAAGATTCCATTCCGACTCACAAACTAAATGAACTTCATTAAATACATCATCAGGTTTTGTATATATTATTAAATCATACATCCATTCGGGAATTTCATTACCCTTGTAATCATCTTCAGGAATTCGGGAACATACCCTTAATTTATGTTCATCGGCTACATCAATTAACGCTTTCTTCACGGCAATTGTCCATTCTCCATCACTTTTTATATTATTTCTCTCTTGATTTAAATTTTCAATGTTTTTTATAATATCATTAATAAAATTATTCATTTTTTTACTCCTTATTTTTTCGTCTTCTAATAATAAATGGAATTGGATAAGTTAAAAATAATCCCTTGATTAAGTCTATTAACATCGCACCACCAAATACAATTATTCCAATAATAAATGCTGCATCATTACTGTTTTGTCCATACTCCATTTGTTTTTGTATACGTTCCTATACCCCCAGCAAGATATTCGTTATCTAAATCATTATTGTCACCGAAAGGTGATCTCCATTCACCAAACCAGCTATTACCAAGATTATCTTTAGAAATTGTGCCTTGAAACGTTACACTGGTCAGTGGATTTCCGGAAAATGCATGTCCACCAATGTAAGTAACACTGTTTGGGATAATTATGCTGGTTAGTTTGCCGCTATTATAATTATTACTGAATGCCTCTCCACCGATGTAGGTAACGCTGTTACCAATAGTTACGCTGGTCAGTTTGTTATTGGAAAATGCCTCTCCACCGATGTAAGTAACACTGTTTGGGATAGTTACGTCGGTCAGTTGATTGTCGTAAAATGCTTGATAACCGATGTAAGTAACACTGTTGCCAATAGTTACGCTGGTTAGTTTATTGTTGTGAAATGCATTATTACCGATGTAAACAACACTGTTGGGGATAGTTACGCTGGTCAGTTGATTGCCGTAAAATGCGTTTTCGTTGATGAAAATAAGACTGTCAGGCAACTGCATACGGCTTATATTTTTTAAACGAAACGCCCCATTATAACTTCCATACCCAAAAATTCCTTTCACTACCGACGCGCCAAGTTTGCCGGGAATAATAAGTCTACTTCCCTCGTTTCCTTTATAATTGGTTATAACAGCCCCGTATTTTGACTCTAGAAATCTGTAATCTCCTTCTTCTTTCTCGGTATATTTTACTGTTGCATCATAAGTTCCGGCTTTTCTGCTGTTACAATAATAATCGAAAAACAAATATAGGTTAAAAGTTTCCAGCTCTAAATGTATATTCGTACCCATACTAATATTTTTTAAATTGTTGTTATCTTTAAAAGCATTATTATTGATGAAACAGTTGTTGCCTATTGTAATACCTGTCAACTGGTTTTTAGAAAACGCATATCCGCTTATGGTTACATCGGCAGGTATGGTGAGAGTTGTAAGTTTGTTCTCTGCAAATGCTTCACCACCGATACGTTTAATACTGGCAGGCAGAGTAACGTTAGTCAGACCCATATTTTTGAATGCGCCGCCCCCGATAGCCGTTATCTGCTCATCTCCAATTTTAGCAGGAATAACAATTTTGGTATCCCACCCTTCATATTTTGTTATTGTTCCTTTTCCGTCCGTCTTAAAATCGTTTGCATTTTGTGCGAAAGCAACCGTGCATAATGCCGTACATAAAATGATCGCCATAATGATCTTTTTCATTTGTAATACTCCTTTCTTGTTAGATTTGATAAAAAAGCCGCTGTCGCTGACAGACGACGTTCTACCGATTCATTGCGGTACAGACACATTTTTCCGAATTTATCCCAAAAAATAGTAAAAAATCCAATATTATCGCACCACATACGATAATACTCTAATGTAAGACAATAAGTCAATTACCAAAAAACAATTATTATTGCATGAGGGGTTAAAAACACCAAATCAATGATAGATATAAAAGAGATATTTGCCGAAAATCTCAGAAAGATACGCCGAAAAAAGGGATTAACCCAAGAAAAATTGGCAGAAAAAGCTAATATGTCGCTTCAATATCTTGCGCTTTTGGAAATTGCCCGTAAATTTCCTTCCGGTGAAATGCTAGAACGCCTTGCCAACGCCCTTGATATTGAAACTTATGAACTTTTAGCGGTTGCCCCTTCACCCCAAAATGAATTAGAACAGTTAAGAAAAGAAATAAAAGACGACATAAAAAACGCCTTTGGAGAAAAGTTAGAACAGGCTATTACTAATGTAATAAAACAGTACAAGGCTTAATATTGGAAAATGATTTCTGCCCCATTTATTAATCAGTCTTTAAATCATTTTCATTATATATTCTTAAAAATACATCTTCCGCTTCCGTTAAGATATTTCTTAATAAACTTACTCCGTTTTCTTTATTTGCCCATTGTTCATAAATATTATCCGGTAAATCTTTAATTTTTCCAAAAAGAGCGTCCCCTTTCTTTTCAAAACCAACGACTATATCCGTATTTATATTATGGCAGGTCATTTCACCTAAATTGATAATCCAATCCATATTTGAAACTGTCTGCATATATCACCCCTAATATTATTAAAAATAAGAATATTACATTAAAAAGGCAAGTTAAAAAGCAATATTAAAACTCAAGTGTGTATCTGTCCATTTTTATTGCGATACACTACTCTTGCGTATACTGTAATTTGTTGAGGGGTATAACCAAACTTAAACGAGAAGGTTGACGTTTTGTCCCATGTTTGGAGCTGTTAAAGACTGAACGCTTGAAAGAAGTTTATCTAAAGCGACAGCTTGTTCTTTAACCATGTCAAGACCCATTGCCTGAACTTGCACTGCCGCCTGTTCCTGCACATTAGCCTGACTCATGTTTATTGATAATGATTGTATGTCCATGTTTTTATTATAGCGTTTTAAGAAAACTAATGCAAGATATATACTTAAAAATTTTGTTTCGTAGACATACATCTTAATAGCTTATATTAGGAAAAATGGAAAAATATTAAGATCGTAAATTGTAGTCTTAATATAGCGTTAGGCGCTTAAACACGTAATGTATTTATTCTGTAATATATTTATTTATTACTTCCTTTGACTCATATATTCCCTTTATTTGATCTGTTAAATTATTATAAAATAATTGCGCACATTCTTTTTGATTTTTAGCCATTTCAATTGCTTCTTTTGTATAAAAATTATCATAGAGATTTTTTAATTTGAAATTATATTCTTTTAAGAATGTCTCTTTGTCATTTTTATTTTCACCAAAACATATTTTGCCGTTCTCTACTTCATATAAATTCTTGCCTACAATGCCTGTATACATTAATGTTCTGGCAATACCCAAACAGCCCGTTGCGTCCAGTTTATCCGAATCAAATAATATTTTTGCCTCTAATGTCTCCGGAACATTATTTCCTCTGAATCTATGAGTTGAAATGCAATTTTTTACATGATCTGAATCTTTTTCAGACCAGCCGTTTTTTAATAAAAATTCTTTAGCCATTATTCCGCCTATTTCGGCATGACATATATTTTGATTTTTATATTGTTCTTCTCTTCCAATATCATGCAATAAACATGAAGCAATCAATATGTCTAAATTTATATTTTCATTTATTTTTGAAGCAATATTTAATGATAGATATAATACTCTAAAAATATGTTCCGGATCATGCGCGGCGTCCTTCATACATTCATACATATAATTTTCTATTATTTTATACATGGATTTTTTCATATGTTTGCTTTTTAAGGCGCTTTGTTTACCTTATTAGCGTCAAATATGGACAGTATTTTTTTATTACCAAAGATGGTGGCATATTTTCTTGCGCTGACGCCGAGAGCGTCTTTAATGTCGGGGTCGGCTCCGGCTTTAACCAGCATTTCGGCAATTTCCTCATCGCCCTCGCCTACAACGACAACCAGCGCGGTTTGTCCGTCCTTGCTCTGAATATTCACATCCGCTCCGGCTTCAATAAGAGTTTTTAACATATCTTTATTTCTTTCAATCGCGCTGTCAAGAAGAGCGGTAGACCCCCTGTCTCCTGCAACGAGATTTATTTGAGCGCCGGAACGGAGCAGAAGCTTAAGGATATTTAACTGCCCGTTTCTCGCGGAAAGACCAAGCAAGGGAATTCCTTTTTTGTCTTTTGTATCGGGCGAAAAACCCGCGGCTAAAAAGAGAGAAACTTCCTCTTCTTCACCTTGGGCGACACACATGGCAAGAGATTCGTTTGTAGTGGGAACGCCTCTGTCAAGCAAGGTTTGTCTGGCGTGATTTAATTCCGATGCCGCTTCATTTTTTTTGCAAATTTCGTATTCGTCGGCAAGATAGTTATGTAATTTTTCTTCAGTATCAAAGAATTTAAAACAAAAGGCATATACATCGGGAATATTCTTTATAGCTTTTTCCCCGCAAACAAGAATAGGAAGATGCGAACCGCAGAAGAACCCCGCAAAAAAATCTATCCACCCCAATCCAAGCGGCGAAAGAACCGCAATGTGGGAAAAATTTTCAACGACTTTCAGCCCTTCATCATTGGTTTTAATAATAAGTGATTTTGATTGAATACCTGTTTTTTCAAGGAAAGACACAAGCTGTGAGGCTTTTTCTTTTTCCTTTTCCAAACAAATAATAAAGATATTCATTTTCTTCCTCTTACATCCTAAATTCGCTGCCTAAATAAACTTTTCTAACCATCTCATTATTTAAAATTACATCTTTATCCCCTCTTGCAAAAATATTTCCGTCAGCAATAATAAACGCTTCGTTGGTTATTTCCAGTGTATCACGAACATTGTGGTCTGTAATAAGAATTCCAATGCCTTTTTTAGCTAGTTGGCGGATAATTTGTTTTATTTCATAAACCGCGATTGGGTCGATACCGGCGAAAGGTTCGTCTAACAGCAGAAATTTTGGCTCTGTAGCAAGAGCGCGGGCAATTTCCGTGCGGCGTCTCTCTCCGCCTGAGAGCGTGTACCCTAATTGCGTGCGTATGCGCCCGATTCCGAACTCATCCAAAAGACTTTCCAGTTTTTCTTTTTTTGCGTCGTCGTCAATGTCCTGGCGGCTTTCAAGAATCGCCCAGATATTTTGTTCAACAGTAAGTTTGCGGAAAATCGAGGCTTCCTGCGGAAGATAGGCAATGCCCATTCTGGCTCGGCGGTACATCGGCATTTGAGTAATATCAATATTGTCCATTGTCACATAACCCATTGTAGGCTGATAAAAACCCACAATCATGTAGAAAATTGTAGTTTTACCCGCTCCGTTGGGACCAAGAAGCCCCGCAACCTCGCCGTTTTTCATCGTAAAATTAACGCCTTTTACAACCAGTTTTTTCCCAAAGCTTTTAAATAAATTTGAAACGCCAAGCGTATACTCCTGCGGTTTCGGCGGAGGAGCTTTTGCCTTCGTAACCTCAATGACACTGCATTGGGTCTCTATTTCATTATCGGCATTATATTGCGTTAACGCCGCTGTTGTTATTACAGCTAAAATTTCCGAAGGAATTTCTGTTTTCGGGATATTCTCCTTGGTTAAAGCATAGTTATCTGTCATAGGATTAATTCATTATTGTTCCGGAAACGGTTCCTTCCATAATAACGTCGTCCGTGTCTAAATCTACACGGATTTTATCCGCGCGGAATTCATCGTTCTTTTTGAATACTACGGGAAAACCCGAAAGATCGAGTAATTTTTCACTGCGGTGATAAATTGCGTATTCGGAACGGCAGACCATTTCGTCTTTAAATAAACGCACGGATATTTGAAAAACAGCGATTTCGTTTTTATCGTCATATTCAAGAAAACGCCCTCTTGCTACAATTTCGTTTTCTCTGTCCTCTAAAGACGAGTTGCCTTCCAGCCGCGCGATTTTTAATTTACGGTCGTAACGGAGTTTGTCCGTAAGAAATAAAATGTTTTTATCTTCTTCATGTCCCCACACATTGCCTGTGCATATTATAAATTGATTATCTTTTCCCTGTATTTCTATTCTGTCGGCGCGTAACAAAAGGTTATCGGAGCGGACTTCCGCGTTCCCGATCAAAATTGTCGTTTCCCTGCCAAGCGCTTTTGAGCCTGACATTCTGTCCGCTTTGAAAGAAAATTTGTCGGCGTAAATATTTTTAACGCTTAATAACAAAAAAATTATTAACCATAAACCATGTAAATGTTTGTGAAGATTTAACTTTGATAGTTTGCGGTTACTCATAATTGATTACTTCCTGTTCTTCTTCTTCTTCGCTTTCATCTTCTTCTTGAATGTAAGTGCCGCCTACGCCGCCTAAAAATTCAAAGGAACGGGTGCGCGCATTTGCGGTAAGCCCTGTGCCTGTAAAGTACGTACCGTTCTCACGGTAAATATCAACATCGTCTTCTTCTCCTGTCGAAAGAATATGCGTTTCATCTTTCCATTCAAGCTGATTTGTCTGAATAATAATATCTTCGGATTCAACTTCCAGTCTTACGCCGTTTGTCATCACAATATCGCCTGAGTTAACATCTACGGAAGCGTTTCCGGCGCCTCCCTGTGTGTTAATTTCATGCCCTTTATCGCCGTATTGTTCAAATATAAAATTTTCTAATTTCATAACGCCTTGTTTCTCGTAACGTTCCACGCGTTCCGCTTGAACTCTCGCTATCGGATCCGCCGACCTTACGCGTATGTATTCTACATTTACCATTACTAAATCGGGCAGTTCTCTTTCCGAAGAATCTGATTCCCCGTAATCAAAAGAACAAGACAGCGTTATGAGAAAAAATAATATGCAGAGTATCCCATGTACGGGATTTATTTTATTTTTCATTTGTTCTTCTTAACCGCCGCTATAAAATCCCTGAACAGGGGAGACGCCGCTGTCGGTTTAGATTTAAATTCGGGGTGGAATTGAACGGCGACACCCCACGGGTGATCAGTCCATTCAACACATTCAACCAGAGAACCGTCGGAATTAAAAGCCGCAAGTTTGAGTCCTGTTTTTGTCATTTCCTCGCGGTACTGGTTTGTAAATTCATAGCGATGGCGGTGACGTTCCATTATTCGCTTTTCGCCGTACGCCGCTAAAATATGAGTGCCGTTTTCATTTACAGTTTCCATTGCGCCAAGACGCATAGTTCCGCCGTAATTTGTTACATTAACCTGTTCTTCAAGAAGACTCACAACAGGATGTTTCGAGTCACGGTTGAATTCGGTTGAATCGGCGTCAGTCCAATTCAGCACATTGCGTCCCCAGTCAATTATCATTATGTGCATACCAAGACAAATTCCCAAGTACGGAACTTTGTTCGTTCTTGCCCATGCCGCCGCTCTTACCATGCCGCCGATTCCTCTCTCGCCGAAACCGCCTGGAACCAGAATACCGTCAACTTGAAACATACAGTTTTTCGCGTCTTCGCCTTTTCCCAAAATTGAGCTTGTGTTTTCCGTTTCCTCAAGTTTAGATGAATCAATTTTTACCAGTTCCATTTCTACACCGCACTCAAGGCTTGCGTGAAATAGCGCTTCGTACAACGACGTATAAGTGTCGTGTAACTCCATATATTTTCCGACAACGCCGACACGCACTTTTCCCTTGCGCGCGGTAAAACGTTCCATAACGGAATGCCACGGGCGCATATCGGCATGACGGCTTTCAACGCCCATCTTGCGAAGAATAACTTGATCAAGTTTTTGATCAAAGAAAACCATCGGTATTTGATAAATAGTCGTACTAATGTCGGGTGACGTAAAAACCGCGTCGGGATCGACGTTTGTAAAAAGGGCGATTTTCCGCCGCGTCGGTTCTTCAAGCATTACCGGAGCGCGGCAGATTAAAATGTCGGGTTGAATTCCCATTTCCTGCATCGACTTTACCGAATGCTGTGTCGGTTTTGTTTTTAACTCGCCGCTTGCGACTTCGGGGATTAATGTTAGGTGAACTGAAATAGCGTCGGTCTTGCTTTGCTCATGGATAATCTGACGAGCCGCTTCCAAAAACGGAATGGACTCGATATCTCCGACAGTTCCGCCGATTTCCACGATGACGACATCGGTATCGTTTTCTTCTTTTGAAACCGCCAGAATTCTGCTTTTTATTTCATCGGTAATGTGGGGGATAACCTGAACGCATCTGCCCAAATACTGCCCTTCTCTTTCCTTACGGATCACCGCCTCGTAAACTTGTCCTGTGGTTATTGAATTTGCCTTGCTCAGGCGTCCTTTGGTAAAGCGGGCATAATTGCCCAAATCAAGGTCGGTTTCCGCTCCGTCGTCGGTAACATAGACCTCGCCGTGCTGGTAGGGGCTCATAGTTCCCGCGTCTACGTTGATATAGGGATCGCATTTGACCATACGGACATTAAGCCCCCTGCTTTCCAGCAGAGCCCCTATCGAAGAAGCGGCAACGCCTTTCCCCAAACTGGAACAAACACCGCCCGAAACGAAAATAAACTTGTTCATGTAATACAATTATGGTGGATTTTTAAGGGAGATTCAAGAAGGGAAAATGAGCCTAAATCTTGAGTTTTTTGATAGTTTATTTGACATTTTACTGAAAATTTTCGTATTATATGAGAGGGGTTTTTATGAAAAAGATAAGGGTTTTATCGATACTTATAATCATATTGTCGATTTGCGGGTGCGGATCAAAACCGCAGTCAAATGGGGAAACGGCGCCGAAGGCAAGATATTTGTATCCTAAGGATTATATGGCTGACCCCTCCGCCCATGTTTTTAACGGCAAGGTGTATATTTACCCTTCCCACGATTGGAAAAGCGGTATTACGTCGAATGGCAACGGCGAAGCTTTTCAAATGAAAGACTATCATGTGTTTTCTATGGACGATGTGGAAAACGGCGAAGTAACCGATCATGGTAAAATATTAGACCTTAAGGATATTCCCTGGGCAACAAGCCAATTATGGGCTCCTGATGCCGCGTTTAAAAACGGTAAGTATTATTTTTATTTTCCGGCAAGGGATAAAAATCATGCTTTTCGTATCGGCGTAGCAACAGCGAATCGCCCCGAAGGACCGTTTATTCCCGAAAGCGAGCCAATAAAAGGAAGCTACAGTATCGATCCATGCGCTTTTGAAGACAACGGCGCGTATTATTTGTACTTCGGCGGATCGGGAAGCCATCCTGCCGGTGAATCATATTCTCTGGCGCGTGTCGCAAGGCTTAGCGAAGATATGCTGCAGTTTGCCGAAGAACCAAGACCTATCGTTATTTTGGATAAGAAAGGCAAACCCAATAGAGATCACTACGCTCAATTTTTTGAAGCCGCATGGATGCACAAATACAACGGAAAATATTATTTTTCCTATTCCACAGGAAATACGCATCTTTTGTGTTATGCGACAGGAGATAATCCCTACGGACCATTTACATATCAGGGAGTTATTTTAACTCCGGTAGTAGGCTGGACTACTCATCATTCAATTGTCGAGTTCAAGGGAAAGTGGTGGTTGTTTTTCCACGACAGCCGTCCGTCCGGCGACGTAACATGGCTTAGGAGCATTAAAGTTATTGAAATGAGATATAACGAGGACGGGACGATTCAAACGATTAAAGGCGGCGGCAACTGGTAAAGAGTAGGGAGCGGAGAGCGATATTGAAGCCGGAGCGGATGTGAATATTCAGAGCAAGGACGGACAGACTGCGCTGGTTGTCGTTGTAGGCGCAGGCGATGAGGAAATTATTGATACCATTACGATAAGCGGCATTTGCGTTAAAACTTTTTTCTTTTAATTTTGTATTTTTCCTTGACAAATTAGTAAAAATAATGGATTCTTAACCAAAATAAGGAGGATCGTTATGAGTGATTTTGGAACCGGTGATGGAAAAATAAAAGGGAAAATTGAAAAAATGAACGGGAGTCCGTTTTTTAATTTTTCAAAGCCATACTTGGATTTTATCGGCAAAGGCAAAATTTTCGGTTTTGTTTATTATATAATGGTAATAATAAATTTATTATTGCCTTTTGGCGTTATTTTTACCGCTATTGAAAATGGAGCTTTTCGTATTGGAGCAAAATTTACTTTTGCATTTATTTTTTCATGGTTGGTAATTACATTTGCATGTTGGATTGGTCTTCAATTATGGTGGAACAGACGGACAAAAATATTAAATACAAGTTCATCTGAATTTATTGCGACAATATGTTTTTCCGATATATTCCAAACATTTGGGGAATGGATAGGGACAATGTTAGGTATTATTGGAGCAGGCGTCGGGCTGATAGCGTTAATATTCTTAGGAAACGAAGCTCGTTATATGTTTCAATTAATTGGATTAGATTTTATGGCGACATATGGACCAGTAGTTATAATTTTTGGCGGTCCAATTGTCGGCTTTTTTATAATTATTATTTCCCGTTTTCTTGCGGAGCAATTTCGATTATTTGCGTCGCTTGCGAACAACTCAAAAGATATAGCGACAAATTTACAAGGGTTATTTTTGGTTGGAAAGAAGATGCTTGGAAACAACACAACGCCGCAAAAGAGATAGCAGCAAAACAATACTTGATTTAGGTATATATAAATTTAGCCTCAAGCCGGAACAGGTATTACGTTACCTTGAAAATGACATACCATCTTTTCTTTGCTGTCAAAACATTCTTGGATTAAAAATGTGCCCATTTCTTCTGTTTTTAATGTCGTTTCCAAAGCTTTATTAAAATTATCATAAGCTCCTATTACATTTTGATTTTTTACTACTATAAATTTATGACCATATTTCCGGTACAGTTTGTCCATGTTGTCGAGGAAGTAATTAAAATCCAAACTTTGTTGATCCATATATTAATTATCGCAAGTTTTTTAGGTTAAATCAACCTTTGAATATTGACAAATAGTATACAATGTAGTAAAATGTCTTATGCAGATAATATGGGATACCGATAAAAACCGTAAACTTCTTGCTGATCGAGGACTTTCGTTAGAGGTTTTTGCATCTTTAATTCTTGATAAAAAATATTGCGCTATTTTGAAAAACCCCTCACGGAAAGAACAGAAAATATTTATCGTCCCTTATCAAAATTATACCTATGTTATTCCTTTTTTAATTGATGACAACCAAAACATAGTATTAAAAACAGTATTTCCAAGCAGGAAATACCACAAAATATACGGAGAAAAAAAATGAAAAGAACATTGGACGCTTTTGAACAATCCATTGAAGATAATGCGGAAAAGTTTGTACCGTTTTCCGATGCGGAAAAAACTCAGGTAGAGACCATTATAAATGCGGCGAACAAAACCAAAAATATCAACATTCGCATTTCGGCATACGATATTGAAAAAGTCAAACAATTATCTTCAGAAGAAGGAATTCCCTATCAAACGCTTATTTCGAGTGTTATTCATAAATATATTACTGGAAAACTTGTAGATGAAAAGGTGGTTTTGAAATCAATGGAGTTGTTGAGGCATTAGGAAACTTTTCTATTTGCTGATTTATTTATAAATTCGACATCCTCGTTATTTGCTATTCGATTCTATATAACTGTCAATTTCCATTACTTTTAAATAATCTATTTTTTTACTATCACAATATTCTTTTGTATTCATCTCTTTCTTATCTATAATTATATCTTTAATTTTTTCCTCTAATTTTTTATATATTTCTGCTTCTTTCTTAATATTAGTAAAATCATAAAAATTATTAATCGAAAACAAATCATTTATATCTATCTTCTTTAAAAATGAATTAGGAATTCTTACAAATAAATGATCAAATAAATTTTTATTATTACCTAATTCGTTTTTTAATTGATCTTTATAATTTTTCAATATAGAAATTGGAATTAAGTAGAAACCATAATCATCACCTTTTTTTGTACTATAAAACGCTATCCATAGCGGCAGAAATAAAGATGATTGTAATGAAAAAAGAGAGTTTATTTCATCGTCTTTTAAGTAAAATTGACTAACATTTGTATCGTCTATACTTTCTATTTTATATCTTGATTTTACATCAATAAAAATATGTCCTATTGTCTGAAGATATAATAAAAAATCAGGTCGTTTGATTTTACTTCCTTTTAGAGCAATAGAATGGTGTTCATCCTGAGGTCCTTGTTCTATAAATAAATAAGGAATACCATAATTATTAAGAATTTCTGCAAAAGCTTTCTCATGATACTCTCCTTTTTTTATATTTTTATCATTTTCCATATTTATTCTCCTTAAATATTAATCTCACTTTTCTTACAAAACAGGGAGAAAAAACAACGTCCCCCTTTCCCTATTTGCTACTACTTAATCCTACTGTTTTGTCCATACTGAACTACTGCTAACAGGTGCGGTTGTGGTATATGTCCCCGGCGTACCGTTAGCTGAATTTGATGCGTAAAATTTATTCTTTAAGTCTCCTAGAAACGCAGGAGTATCTCTACCAACATACGGAATTGAGCCTTGGAATATTACTTTAGTGAGGTTGGTACAACGATTAAAAGCATTTCTCTCAATACTAGTAACGCTACTTGGTATAGTTATATTGGTAAGCCCGGTGCAATTATTAAAAGCATTACTCTCAATACTGGTAACGCTACTTGGTATAGTTATGTTGGTAAGACTGGTGCAATTATCAAAAGCCCCATACCCAATACTGGTAACGCTATCCGGTATAGTTATGTTGGCAAGGCTGGTGCAACCTCTAAAAGCCTGTTGACCGATGCTGCTAACGCTGTCAGGTATGGTTACGCTGGCAAGGCTGGTGCATTGATCAAAAGCATAAGCCTTAATGCTGGTAAAGCTAGCATTGGTAGGCAATGTTACGCTGGCAAGGTTGGTGCAAGAGTCAAAAGCCCCATTCTCAATACTGGTAACGCTGTTCGGTATTGTTATACTGGTAAAACTGGTGCAAGCAAGAAAAGCCAAATTCCCAATACTGGTAACGCTGTCAGGTATTGTTATGTTGGTAAGATTATAGCAACATCTAAAAGCCTCATTCCCAATACTGGTAACGCTGTTTGGCATTGTTATTCCAGTGAGGTTATTACATCCTCTCACGCCACCAACATCAGAAATACAAAAAGCTTGATCAGGAATGGTTTTTATAGTACTTCCGGAAAGGTCAATGTAGACGTACTTACGATAGCTACGAGAGTTGTCATCAAGTGTTGTTTTGAGACCTGAAATATCATTCACATTCAATTTGATTATATATGGAGAATCAGGTGTATTGACTGGTTGTTTGGATAAATATGTTCCTAATTCGCTAATAGATGTAAATGGTGTGTTTGGATCTCCGCCGGATACATTGTCCGTTTTTGTCAAAGTTATTGACTTTATAGGTGGTGTTAAACCAAATTGAACCAGCAACACAGATGTTGTCGCCGTATTATCTTTGAGTGTCAATGTAAGCTGATTTCCATTTACCTGAACAGTAAATACTTCTTCACCTGATACGGTAGTAGAACCAGCGCTTTGACTATAGCTTATCGTTACATCATTGCCTTTGGATGACCATGTACCTGTTTTTGTTCCGGATATACCATAGCCCGAACATTGGTAATTTTTATCAGCAGTAAAAACCCAAGTACAATTACCACCGGTCTTTGCAAATGTGTATGTTCCTGCCATGTTAAAATCTGTACTGTCGCCACTGCCAGGTGTACTGTTGTTGCCCGGTGTTTTGTTCTCATCTGACTCTTCTGCCGGACAACCGATAAAAAGCAAACCAAAAGCGCAAATTGCCAGTATGCTTACAAAAGTATAAAATTTCCTTGTTTTCATAAAAAAGTTCCTTTTTCGATGTTATTTTACACTATAAATATACCATATAGTAGAAGTTTCTACAAGTAGTTAATCAAAAAAAGTAACCAAATGTATATTATTTAACTATTGGCTGTAGGTTACAATATGGTATATCTAAAAACGGTTTTAGCTTCTAATATAAAAACTCGTAGGAAATCTCTAGGATTAACTCAAGAAAAACTGGCGGAAATGATAAATACTGCGCCTACATATATTGCCATGATAGAAGCTGAACGCCGTACTCCGTCATTTAATATGATAGAGCGTCTGGCAAAAGCGTTAGAAATCGATGCTCCAAATCTTTTTTCTATGAAAAACTACCCGTCAGAGTCGGTATCGGAAATTCATGAGAATTTATTGTCCCAATTTGACAAGTTTTTAAGAGCAGCGGTTATTGAAGTTGGGAAAAAATAACAAAAAACATTAGTTTGTCATTAGTAGCATAAAATCGGTATACCCTTCCCCTCCACTCACAAAGCAAGCGCAAAAAACACCCCATTTTTGAGGGTTTTTTGGGCGAAATTCGCGTTTTAAGCAAGTTTTCGGGTTTTTTCGAAATTTTTCTGTTTTTTCCCTTGACACCTCACATAAATTTAGTGTATTCTTACGATGATTTTGAAATTATCTTCGGTAAGGGGTACATTATGTGGATATGGTTTATTATCCTCCCTCTTGCCGGGTTAAC
>Ga0268262_10004197_pt1 | contig 15028 bp, 11 predicted proteins | sample TergutNc150P3_FD_190354 | JGI IMG/M metagenome (GOLD analysis project Ga0268262, IMG submission 190354) | Nasutitermes corniger P3 segment gut microbial community from laboratory colony in Florida, USA - Nc150 P3 (SPAdes) (version 2) | ecosystem: Host-associated > Arthropoda: Insects >... | reverse complement strand
TCAATCATCTCGTCTCTCCAAACTTCAAGCGCGTGTTTCATGGTTTTGCCTCCTTTTAATAGGTTTCTAAATGTTTCCTCATTTTCAGGCGACAGGTCGCCTTTGTATAGGATATGTTTTATCCATCTGAATAGTTCAAGCGCGTCTTCTTCGGGTAGGTCGGGCAAGTATTTCTCCAAAAACGCCTCGACTTCTTTCGTTGACGTTTTATTTTCAAGACGCCATTTATCCAATAAGAATACCGCGTCAAGAATTCTTTTTGTCGATAACATCGCGGCCTCGTCCGTCCGCTTTACGTCAAACAACAGGTAGCGGAAGTTTATGATGTTGTCGCCGAAGATTTCATAGTTTTCCGTATACTCCCGAAACGTCCTGACTACCGTCCAGTTGTCTTCGCCGTTGTATAGGATTATCGGCACGATGGCGGGAAGCCGATAGTCTTTGCGCTCCCGTATGTTCTCTTTAGCGTTTTTGAATATGTCGTTCAGCAGTTCCACCATGTGTCTCAGAAGTCTGAACGGCATTGTATGGTCAACCTGCGATTGCAATTCGACCAATACGTAAAAGTATACGTCCGAGCCTTTTATCTTCAGTTTGTATATCAGGTCGGAATCTATTTCGCTAAACTCAGGTGTTACAAAACTTTTGGGTACAGTCTCTAAATCGGCGGCGGAGATGTCGGCGGTCCACGGCGCGGCAATGTACTTCTTCAGAAAGTGCAGGAAGTTGGCTACGTTGGAGAGCATATACTTGTAGCCCTCGTCGTGCTTTTGGTTCTGCCCCCCTGCGTCTTGGGTTTCTGCGTCGTCTGTCGCGGCCATTCGGCTACGTCTCCGGTGTTCGGCTTGGCGCGGGATTGCGCCTATCGTTATCAATATATATTACGGGCGGGGCGGGCGGGTAATTTTTTGCGCAGTAGTCCGTCCGCTTGCCCGTCAGAGCGTCCCCGCCGAATCAATAGTTCCAATAGTATCTATTACTGCCGAATGCGATCGTTCCGTCAACGTAGGTATACTTTATAATACCGGCGTGACGCTGTAATTCTTCAACCATTTTCGGCGACGGGTGGCCGTAGTTGTTGTTGATCGAACATGATATGACGGCTACTTCGGGTTCTACGTAGGAAAAAAACAATGGGTTGACTGAGCCTGCGCTACCGTGGTGGGGGACGGACAGGATTTGAGAGCGCAGGTCGTAGCGGCTTTGGGCGGCTATTTCCGTCATGGCGGCGTTGTCTATGTCGGATGTGACAAGGGCGCGGGCGTCGCCGTGGCGGATTGAAAAGACCAGGCCGTAGTGATTCTTCCACTCTCCTGAAAACTGCGTTTTGTCGAGATCGGGCGGCGGCCATAAACAGATTACTGTTACGGCGCGGCCCAGCGGGCGCAGAGTGTCGCCTCTGGCGCAGGTCTTGAAGGTGATTCGATTAGCCCAAGCCGGGGAGGATTCGCGCAGTTTGGCGGTGTCTTCGTAGATCGAGACCACAATCTCTCCGCTCCAGTCCAGACTTGCCCCGAAAGATTGGAGCGCGCCGCAGTGGTCGGATTCGGTGTGCGAGATCATTATCGATTCAATACGCGGGCTGCCGAGACTTGAGTAGGCTCCGCGCCACGCGGCATAGTTACCGCCGACATCAAAGGCCGCGGCGCGTTTGCCGGCTACGCCGAACTGGGCCAGACCTTGGCCTACGTCGGCGACGGCGAAGGTAAAACGCCCGCCGGACGCATTATCATCAACAGGATTCGTACATTCCATCAATAGCGTCAGCGCAATCAATGCAAAAATCTTAAAACGAATAACTTGAAGATACCTTGATATAAACATTGTCCGCCCCTTTCACGTTGACCGGGAGTTCCAGCGTTACTCCGGTCCATGTTTTTTTGTATAGGTGAAACTCGCTCTTTACCCCCACCCAATATTCATTAGTCAAAATATATTTCCCCCTGACGTACGGGGCGACGACCGCGCTTGGAATGAGCGTAGTCGGCGTTTCGAGCGCGTATGTGTTTCTTGAGTTTTTATAGTAACCGCAGACGCTTTGGAACGAGGCGCGTATCTCTACGGGATACGGCGTTTTGCAGTTTATCGACACGCTCGAAGTATGCAAGACCGAGTCTGCGCCCGTCGTGAAGATTTTCGCCGTGTGCGCGGCGGCTATGTCCGCGCCGCCAATGCGCGCCCTCGCTTCCGCTTGACCTCGGATTCTCTTTACGCCGTCGCTCTCGGTGAAGTCGAGTTCGGGTATCAGTTTCACCGCGTCGCTTATAAACGGCACGGTCATCCTCACCGCGTGTTTCTGTATCTGCGGCGACGGTTCTTTCCCGCCGGCTTCGGCGAGCAGTTGTTTCTTCAGGCGGCTCATCGGGAAAGCATCGCCCCCGGGATAGAATATCGCGTGATACTCGACGGACGATCCCTTTACGCGGTAATTCAAGCGCGTTGACAGGGCGGCGGTTAAGCGGTCTTCGATGAGCGGGACGGCGACCTCCGCCGAGGCTCGAACGCTTTTGGTCTTGTATTCGGCGAACAGATGGGCATAGAAGTATTCATTAGTAACAACGCTTTTGACGACGTTTTTGCCGGCGGCCTCTCCCCCGTCGTTCATGCCGTCGTCGTCCCCGTCACCATCCGCATATACGCCGTAACCGTCCGCCGCGCCGGTATCCGCCGCCGCGTCAAGCAAAAAACCGGTAAGCCCCGCGAACACTCTCGACCGCTTCCCGACGCTCAAGTTCGCCCCTGCGCCCCAGCCGACCTCGGCGGGACGCAGATGGCAGAAGGCGCTCAACCCCAACGCAGGCGCGCCCCTTATCTCCCCGACATCAACAGATACGCCGTTCCAGACGCTGCTGCCGCCGTAGAGCCAATTGGCGGCTACGTCGCTCATCTTCCCGTCCGCCGATTCCGTCAGCGAGGAGAGCGGCGTGAAGCGGCCCGCCGCCAACTCTCCCGGCATGGGCTGTTTGAAGTTGCCGATATGGGCGTTCACACCCTTATACGAGATGTCGATACGTCTGCTCTGCCACATCGCCGCGCTGTCGCTGAACGCCAATCCGCCCTCCGCCGACAGAATGCCGCCTTTGCGCCGAAACCTCGTTCTGTGCCCTCTGAGCGCATTAATACTCGATCTGTTTATACCCACGACGACCTCGCCGTTAGACTCGGAGGGCGCGGCGGCGGCGTTGAAGCGCAGTATCGGCTCAAAACCGGCAAGGGCCGGATAGTCGTTAAACAGCCTGCGGATCTGCCGATTGTCAAATGGCTGGTAATCGGAAAGTTCTTCCGAGTCTATGGGTATCATATCGGCGATGTCGGGAAAGACCGCCGCCAGATAGCCCAGTTCACCGCGCGGAACGGAGAGCGGCAGGGCGTAGAAGGCCAAGAGCTGCTCGTACTGAAGCGTGTCTATAGCCCGCTCGGAAAGCAGTTCGGCAAGGCCGTCCTCATCTTCGGGAAGCTGAAGGGACGACGCCGAAACGTTTGCGAGCGTAAAGGCTATGAGCGCGGCGGCGAAGAAATGTTTACATTTTCCCATAGTTTTTTATTATTTTAATGGTTCGTCAGAAAAAAACAGCCGTACAACGAGAGTAAAACGAGAGAGCCCGGAACTAAGCCGGGTAAATCAGAGAATAAATCCTTAAAACGAGAGTGAAACGAGAGAATCCGGCGCAACGCCGGGATAAATCCGAGAAAACAGCCGTAAAACGAGAGTAAGACGAGAAACATCAATGCCGAAAGAATACCGCAGTATTCAAGAAGTAATATACATTATGCGGAACAGATTCCGTCAAATTTTTATTTTCGCTAGATCGGCGGCCGCTGTTTGGTGCGTCTGCGCCGCCGCGTCGACTGCCGGTACGGATGTTAACGGCGGTATTGATACTATCGCCAATGATATCAATACAGGCATCAATACTACTATTAATACCAAAGATACGCAACCCAAGGGGATCGCGGGTCAAATCCGCGATGACGGTGATTTCGTCGGTAAGGGTATTGATACTTATACGGATGTCGATACATCTATTAATACAAGCGTTAATAATAATAATCCCTCAAAATACAAATTCGCCCTGATTTTAAGCGGCGGCGGCTCGCGCGGCCTGGCCCAGATCGGCGCGCTCATGGCCCTCGAAGAGGCCGGCCTTAAACCCGACCTCATCGTCTCCACCAGCATGGGTTCGGTAGTCGGCGGTCTTTACGCTTGCGGTTACAGCGCCTCGCAGATACTGTCAATAGCGCGGTCTGTGGATTGGAGGCGCGTGTCGACCAACGCCAACTCGCGGCCTTCGCTATTCGTCAGCCAGAAATCGTCTCCCAAGGGATACCTCTTTGAAATACGGCTGGACGACAGTTTCAAACCGTCGCTGCCTAACGCCATTTCGAACGGGCAGGTTTTTTACGAACTGCTCACGGCAAAGACGCTGCCCGCCCTGCACGCCGCCGGATACGACTTCAACAAGCTGCCGGTGAGTTTGCGGGTGGTCGCCACCGACCTTTTGACGGGGAGCAAAGTGGTCTTCTCGGAGGGGAGTCTTACGGCCGCCATAAGGGCGTCATGCAGCGCGCCGCTCGCCTTCTCGCCGCTTGAACTCGACGGTAAGATGCTCGTTGACGGCGGGCTCTCCTCGAACATCCCCGTGCAGGTCGCCGCTGACGCCGGCGCCGGGTTCACCGTCGCTATAGACGTGACCTCGCAGCTGTGGGGGCGCGAACAGCTTCTTGACAATCCGGTAAGGCTGATGGAGCAGATCGTTTCCATAGGCGTTGCGCAGAACAAAATGCGTGACGCGCGCGGCGCGGACGTGCTGATAACGCCGAGGCTGGGCTCGATAACCAACACCGATTTCAGCCGCATCGATACGCTGGTCGCGCTCGGCTACGAGGCGGCGGCGAAGGCCGTGCCGGAGATCGCGGCCCGCCTCGGAAGGCCGGTCGCGAAACAGCCCGCGAAGGCGCGGGATCGACCGTCGCGAAACGCGGACAGCGGACGGGCGCGGCATAAAGGCGGAAGCGTCATCCTTCCGTCCGTGAAATCGGTGCGGATATTCGGAAATGAAAAGACGGCGAACGCTCAAATGCTCACGGCGAGCGGTATAAAGATCGGCATGCCGCTCGACAGCATCGCGGTAGAACACGCAATTAGGTCGCTCTACTCTACGAAACTTTTCGAGAGCGTGAGGTTGGAAACTACTCCTGAAGACGGCGTAGACATCCACGTTACGGAGAATAAATTCTGGCGCTTACGGGGCGGCCTGCGCTACGACGAGTACCATCTTGGCGAGGGGTTTATAGAGCCGGCTTACGAAAACATCTTAGGATTGGGAATATCGGCGGCTCTGCACCTGCAATACGGGTCGCGCAAAGAGAAGTACGCCATGAGCCTCGCGACGGATATACTCTTCACCCAGAATTGGGCGATGAGTTACAACGCGCAAATCTTCACGGCGCGCGAGCAGATATACAGCCGCGACGTGTATAAGCGGCCGCAAGAAGCGCCCAACGATACTACGCAATTACCCGATTTTATCGATATACACGACGAGGTGCTGGGCAAGAGCGGCGTGACGTTCATTGTGGGAAGCCAGATAGGGAAATCGGTGTCTATAGAGGCCGGGGCAAAACTTGAGTGGTTTCAACTTCTGCAGAGCAACCAAAACATCTTCGACAAAGACCTCGGTTTCGGTTTCAGGAACACGCTCCCCTACTTCCTTTTGCGTTTAACCGCCGACACGAGGGACGCCGCCCCTTTCACGAATAACGGATGGCGGCACACCGTCACCGCGGGTACGGCGGGGGATGTTTGGGGACTGACCGCAGCCAAGGAGTTCGTGAAGATAGACGGCAACTTCAACCGCTACGTCACGTTCCTCGATCGGCACACACTGCACGGTCAAGCGGTGGCCGGCTGGACTGACCACACGCTGCCGGAGGTTGAAAAATTTTATCTGGGCGGCGCGATACCGGAGCAAAACTACCGCGACGCGGATATATACAACATAGTCCCGTTCATGGGGATGAAACCGCGCAAAGTGTCGGCGGACGTCTTCGGATTGACGCATCTCGAGTATAGGCTGAAGATACGCAGAAACCTCTATCTGTCGGCGATACTGGATTGGGCGCGCCTATGGACATACGAAGATTTCATCAGCGAGAACAGAAACCTATCGCCGAAAAGCCCGCTGGGCGCGGGCGCGGGAATAGCCTATAACACGTTGCTCGGCCCTGTACGGCTCTCCTACGGACGGTTGGTGCGGTACGAGTACGACCCGTCGGCAATAATGGAAAACGTGTTTTATTTCTCCGCCGGGCACGACTTTTAACTAACGCTATGAAACTACTATATTATCCCTCAATATGACCTCGTTGAATCGTACGGCGCCGAGCTTTTTCTCCACCTCAGCCGTTTTGCACCCGCGTATCGCCTCGACCTCGTCCGCGGAAAAATTCACCAATCCCTTGGCTATCGCTTCGCCGTTCGGATTGACTATGTCTACCATATCTCCGGCGTTGAACTTTCCGCCCACCGCGGTAATCCCGGCGGCCAGCAGGCTTTTGCCCCGTTCCGTTATCGCCTTAGAGGCGCCGGCGTCCACGGTCACGCTCCCGGACGATTGTCCTGTGAAGGCTATCCAGCGCTGCCTTGACGGGATCTTTTTGGCGGACGGCAGGAAGAGCGTCGCGCTGGACTCGTCGGTCAGCACCGTCAGCAAACGCTGGTTGAAGCCGTCGCCGATGAGAGCCGGAATGCCGGCGCGCGTGACCATCTCGGCGGCTTTCAGCTTTGTGGACATGCCGCCCACGCTCACCTCGCTCTTTCTCTCGTCAGCCATCTTCTGTATTCCGGCGGAAACGGCGTTCACTACGGGAATGTGCTTCGCGTCCTTTTCCTTGTGCGGATTTTTGTCGTAGAGACCGCCCACATCCGTCAAATTGACCAATACGTCGGCGTTGACCAGCATAGCCATCTGCGCTCCCAAGGTATCGTTGTTGCCGAAACATATCTCATCAACGCTCACGGAGTCGTTTTCGTTGACTATGGGTATCGCCCCGCAGTCCAGCAGTTTGAAGAGCGTGTTGCGCAAATTGAGGTAGCGTTTTTTGCTTCGAAGGTCGTCCCACGTCAGCAGGACTTGACCGATGAGGATATCATATTCGGCAAAGAACTCTTGGTAGGCGGCCATGAGCCTGTTCTGCCCTATGCTCGCGCAGGCCTGCTGCATCGGGATTTCCGCAGGCCGTTTGTCAAGCCCTAGAGCCTTCATGCCGTGGGCTATGGCGCCGGAGGAGACGAGCACGACCCGCAATCCGGATTTGCGCAACGCGGAGAGATCCGCGGCCAGCTGTTTGACCCGCGTCTCGTGACCGGCGGCGGTGAGGATGCGGCTGCCGGTTTTGACGACCACGGTGCGGACATCTTTAAGCTCTTTGCGGAACAGCGGCTGCTCGGTCAACGGTACGCCTCCCCGTCCACGACGAGCCTGACCCCCGCCGACCTCTGAGACGGCGTGAGCGTGAGCACCTCCGCGCCTGTGTCGGTCACCAAAACCGTGTGCTCAAACTGGGCTGAGAGCGACCCGTCTTCGGTCCTCACCGTCCACCCGTCGCCCATACGGTCGGTCGTCACCTCGAAACCGCCCAGGTTTATCATAGGCTCTATGGTGAAAGTCATCCCCGGCAGCATGACGATGTCCTCGGCGCGCGGCTCTATGTGGTGGTAGACGGAAAAAATCTCGTGAAACTTCAAGCCTATCCCGTGGCCGGTGTACTGCCTTACAACAGAGCAGCCTTGGGCGTTTACGAAGGGTTCTATGGCCTCGCCTATGGCGCGGAGACGCGCTCCCGGCTTCACCGCGTCTATGCCGAGGATGAGGGCCCTCGCCGTCACGCTGACCAGGCGGCGCGCGTCTTTGCCCGCGTCGCCTATCATAAACGTCTCGGAGGAATCGCCGTGAAAGCCGTCGACGATTGTGGTGAGGTCGATGTTGACGATGTCGCCCTCCTTAATATATTCGTCCGGCGACGGGATGCCGTGGCAGACAATGTCGTTCCGCGAGATGCAGCACGATTTGGGGAAGGGGCATTTGCTTCCCTTGTAGCCGAGGCAGGCCGGTATGTGCCCGTGTTCGACGGTATAATTATGTATCAGCGTGTTGAGCTCTTCGGTAACCGCGCCGGCCTTGACGAACGGTCGTATGTAGTCCATGAGCTGACCGTTGAACGCGCCGCTGCGGCGCATTCCGTCGATCTGGGCGGGGGTCTTCCGCATGCCTTTTTTAGACGCCGAACCCCTAACTTTGGCGGACGCGCGGGCCTTAACGCTTTCGCGAGGCGGCGAGCGCTTATCTTCATCGCTCGCGAGGTGGCATTTTTTGTATTTCTTGCCGCTGCCGCACCAGCAGGGATCATTTCTTTCTATCATACCGTTATTATATCCTTTTATCTTTAGCGATTGACTATTTAAAGATAATATTTGCCAAACTTAAGTTCCATTTTGTATTTTTTAATTGACGTTGCGGCGGCGTCGCGTTGCGAGGCGATGCCGATTATAAATTAAACATTGATTTTAGCGATCGGGAACATAATGATTTCTGTATACGATAGAGAGTACGACCTGTTGGTCATCGGCGAGACCATGGCGGAGCTTACCTGCGAGGGCGACGTGGTGAACTCCGGCTCGTTTAAGATGGACGTAGGCGGCGCGGACGTAGTCGTCGCCGCCGCCGCGGCGCGGCTGGGCTCCAAGGTGCGGCTGATCTCCGCCATAGCGCACGACCAGTTCCACGGCTTCATACGCGAGCGGCTTACCGCTCAGAAAATCGACATCAGCCTGGTAACCACGTGCCAGCAGTCCTACAACGGGATATACTTCACGAGCGAGAAATACCCCGAATACCGGGAATACCTGATCCACCACCCCGGCACGGCGAGCAGGCACATTATCCCTACGCTTGTAACACCCGAATATGTGGAAAACACCAAGATAGTCTACGCCTCAAGCGAACTGCAGTCGGTCTCGCCGCAAACAAGGCGCACCATTTTCAACGCCTTTCTTTTCGCGCATACCAACAAGATAATGGTCGCGTACGACCCCAACCTGCGGCTGCAGCGCTGGTCGCTGGACGACGCGCGCGAGGGTCTGTGGAGCGTGCTGTCGCTCATAGACGTCTTCTTCATATCCTGCCCGCAGGAGTCCAAGGCGCTGTTCGGCTACGAGCGGGATATAGACGTGATAGGCTTCCTGTTTAACAGGGGCGTGGGCACCGTGGTGGTCAAGAAGGGCGCCGACGGGTGCGTCGTGGGCCACGCCGGAAGCGTGAAGACGTTCCCGCAGCCGGAAAACAAAGAGGTCAGCCCGTTCAAAACGCCCGCGCTCGTGGGCAGCGCGTTCAACGGCGCTTTCCTCAACAGCATAGCCAACGGGTGCGACCCCTTCGCGGCGGCGGAATTGGCAAACTCCGTCGCGCTGTTCAAGGGGATCAAGGGATGGGGGATAGACTCGCTGCCTACGGTCAGCGATCTGCGTCTGGAATGATCAACCTAATAAACTGATCGATCAATTATCTTCCTTCGCCTCCAAAGCGTATTGGCTCAGTTTGTTTCTCAAAGTCCGCGACGACAGTTCAAGCATCTCCGCCGCCTTGGTTTTATTATTGTTGCAATGCTCCAGCGTCTTTATTATCAGTTCCTTTTCCGCTTCGGCGATGGTCATTCCCGCTTCAAGCCCGCCGCCGGAGGATTTGGCCCGCGCGCCGCCGGTGGTAAGGTCGAACGCCGTCGGCTTTATCAGCCCTGTGCGCGTAAGCACCACGGCCCGCTCGACCTTGTTCTCCAGCTCCCTTATGTTGCCGGGCCACGAGTACGCGCATAGGAACTTGCCGCAGCTCTCTTCGAGGCCGGTGACTTGAAAGTCGTTTTCATCGTTGAACCTGCCGATGAAATGCTCGGCCAGCGCGACGATGTCCTCCTTCCTCTCGCGCAGCGGCGGGAGTTCTACGTGGAAGATGTTGAGGCGGTAGTACAGGTCTTCGCGGAAACTCCCCTTTTCAATCTCCGCGAGCAGATCGCGGTTCGACGTGGCCAATATCCTGACGTCGACTTTAAGCGGCGGGTCGTCGCCGCCGACCTTTTGTATCTCCTTCTCCTGAATGGCCCTAAGCAGCTTGGCCTGAGCGCTCATGGGCATCTCGCTTATCTCGTCTAAGAGAAGCGTCCCGTTGTTAGCGGCCTCGAACTTGCCGACCTTGTCCTTTATCGCCCCGGTGAAAGCGCCCTTCACGTGGCCGAACAGCTCCGATTCTATGAGGTTCTCCGGGAGCGCCGCGCAGTTTATTTTGACAAACGGGCCTAACTGCCTCGGGCTGTGGTAGTGGATCCAGCGGGCTATAAGCTCCTTGCCCGTCCCCGACTCCCCGGTGATGAGCACCGTGGAGCGGCTGCCCGCCACGCTCTGCGTGAATTGGCGGATCTCCTGTAACTTAGGGGCGCAGCCCACGTAATCCCACCTGTCGCGCAGCTCGTTTTTGAGCGTCTCGTTCTCGGTGTTGAGCGCCTTGTTCTCTGTCACCAGCGAGTGGTACTGCAACGCCCTGTCAACCATCAATTCGAGTTTTTGCAGAAGTTTGTCGTCCTTCTCAAGGAAGGTAAAAGCGCCCTTCTCCATCGCTTCCACCGCGGTCGGGATGTCGCCGAAACCGGTGAATATCAGGAACGGCACGTCTGGATTGATGTTCTTTACGCTCTGCAGCAGTTCCACGCCGTTCATCTGCGGCATCTTGTAGTCGGAGATGACGAGGTCGAAGAACTCGCGCGTAAATATTTCCATGGCCTCGTGACCGCCGGACGCGGTCTTAACGTCGTAGCCTTTGCGGCTCAGGACTTCGGAGATGGATTCCCTCATGAAGTCTTTGTCGTCTACTACCAGGATGTTTCTTTTTTCCATACTTGAGCGTCCTCGTCTTTCAGTGATTTTAATCTGTTCAATCCTATAATCCTTATAATCCTACTAATCTTAATTCAGACATTCTTCATTAATCCCGCGCAACCGGTAAACAACACTTCACGCACGTCCCTACGCCGCGCTCGCTGGTTACTTCTATCGTCCCCATGTGGGACTCTATTATCTTTTTTACTATGGCCAAGCCGAGTCCCGTCCCGTCCTCTTTCGTGGTGAAGAACGGGTCAAATATCTTTTTGATGTTCTCGGCGCTGATCCCCGAGCCGGTATCTATTATTGAGAACCGCGCGAAGCCGCCGCCGGAAGCGGTCGAAAGCGTCACGCTGAGCCTGCCGCCGTCTTCCATGGCTTGCACGGCGTTCAGGCACAGGTTTATCACCGCCTGATTGATCTTCTCGGGATCGGCCTTTACGCAAAGCCCGCCGTCCGGGCAGTCAAATTTCTTTTCGACGTCTATCTTGCGGCCGAGCCGGCCTATCTCAACCTCCGTAAAGTCCACGATCTCTTCAAGCAGCGCGTCTAAGCGCACAATCCTGAACTCAGCGGTCACGGGGCGCGTGTAGACCAGCAGGTTCGTGACGATCTTGTTGAGTTTGGCGAGGCCGTCGGTTATCTTGCCGAGCGTCTTGCGTTTGGGGTCCTGCGGGTCCATGTCCCTCTCGAGCAGCCCGGCCCACACGCCCATAGCCCCTATCGGATTCTTTATCTCGTGGGCGACGGTGGCCGACATCTCGCCCAGAGCCGCCATAGTCTTGGCCTGCTGAACCTCGCGCCCCAGCGCCTCTTGCCGGGCCAGGCTGTTGCGCAACTCGATGTTTTTCCGCTCAAGCTCAATGTTTTTTTGTTCAAGCTCAAGGCTTACCCTATTGAACGACTCCTCCAACGAATCTTTCGCTTTAATCAGCTGTGCCGCCTTCTCATCGAAGACTTTGATCATACTCTCAATCGCGTCGAACGCGACGACGGGAATGCCGCCGTCGGGCTGGGTCGGTGCTGGCGTAGTTGTCGTCGTCGCGACTGTTGCAGACATATACGTTAACCCTGTTTATTATTGTAAATCTTCTCTACGTACTGCTTTAGTTTCTCTTCTTCCGTTAAGAACTCCTTTATGACCGCCTCCGTCTTATTCAAAATATCATTTAACGCTACGGCGTCTTTATCGTTCGGCGGGAGGTTTCGGCGGTAGGTCTGCCAAAACTCTATATGTCCGGCCACGGATTCCCGCTCGGCGTTGATTTGGGTTATCAGTTTCACCTTTTTTTCAACGCCGGCCATCAGCACGCCCGGATCGCCGCGGGCCAGAATCAGCTTGCTCATATTGGAACGGACCGCGTCCCTTAGCTCCCGGTACACGGCCAACTGACGCTCAAAAGAGGCGCGCAACTCCCCTATCATCATTTGCGGCGAATTATTCAATTTGGCGTCCGGTCGTTATTTCGGATACTGGCCTATACTTAGTTAATATATTGAAATATAAAACATGCCGGAGACGGTGTCAATTTTTATGGATGACTTTTATCAGGCAGGCCTCAGTACGCCTTCACCTCCCAATCGGTAGCATATTCGACCGTCTCCCCGACCTGCTGGAGCAGTCCGACCTCGTACTTCCGAGCCTCTTCGACGGCGCCGTCCTCAAAGGCGAGAGCGGCGAGGCCTAGGTAGATTTTGAGATCTTTGTAGTCGGGGAACAAAATTTTGAAGTTGTTCACCTTTTTTTCGACGAGCGTCGCCACGTCCTCCTTCCGCGCCCTATACTTGGCCTCTACTATCGCGGCGGAGGCGTCGTTCAGCATGACGATATCGAACTGGTCTTGCAGGCGCTTTCCGCCGGGCAGTTTCTTGATGCCGCCGAAAGAGTTGCTTACATCGTCGAAGTGGATCCCGGCGAACTCTTTTTTCCTCCACAGCGTGCGGTAGTAGATATCTTCGGCGAACATACCGTTGCTCTTGCCGATGCCGTTTACGGTATCGTTCGTAGCGGCTATCCTAGCGTCCAGATCGGCCATGCGCTTCTCGAAAGCGGCTTGCGACGCCGCCATCTTGGCGTTGAACTCTTCCGTATCCATAATCCCCAACCCTCCTTTTTTAGTGTTTTAACCCCAATGCGCCGACCCGATAGCCGGACCGACGCGTCCGCTTTCCGTACGTATCCCGTACGCGTCCTGAATTTTAATCGTACAACGAGAATGGTACAACGAAAGCGGCTTAGAGAGAGCGGGCCGGAACCGATCCGGCCCAAGAGAGAGACGCCGCCATAATAATATAATGTATTTTGGCAGCGAATGTCAATATATTCGGTAAACAACACGAACGGCGAGAGGGGCGGCAGTCTGCCGGCGTTGATAAAAACGCACTTTTCGCGGTACGTGTCCGGGGAGAAGTGTCAGCCGGAATCCCCTGCCCCGCCCTCCTGACGGGGGGCGGCTTTTTTGCGGGCGGCCGCCCGTCGAGCGTTCTAAATCCCCTCTTTTTTTTGCGTCCGGCACCGCCCACAATATATATTCATCTAAATACTTTTATAAACAGGGCGCACCCCCTAAAGATATTGACTGAAAAAAGGGCTTATTATGGCTAGAAAAGCGGCAGAGACGGCGAAACCGACCGGAGGTAAGGCGAAGCAATATATTTATATCAGCCAAGCCTCGTCAGACCGTACAAAGTGTAAAATCGGTAAGACCAACGACCTAGAGCGACGGTTAAAAGAATACAACAATATGACCGGGCAACCTAAAAATATTGTCCACACATATTTATTTACGTGCGAAGTAAAGGACATGGCGCAGGTAGAAAACGCCATTAAAGGCAAGTTTTCCAATCTCCGAGAGGAAAAGAGCAAGGAAATTTATTTTTACAATAACGAATTATTTTCGGATTATGTCAAATTCATCAAATCACACGAACTATTTATAAAAGAATTGCATATCAAAGAACCGACCGTAAAACAAGTCGTGAAAATCGTGAAGAAAACCACCCCGTCTCTCGAAGAACGAGGGCTTACCCGATATGATATTATGCAAAAAGCGCAAAATGTCGACAATGACGAATTTTATACGAGATACGAGGATATAGAAAAAGAATTATCCATGTATGACAAGCGCATTTGGAAAAACAAAGTAGTTTTTTGCAACTGTGATGACGCTGTTGACTACGACATCCGGCGCACCTCCGCGTTTGCTTTATACTTTTTGCGGAATTTTGAAGAATTGGAGTTAAAGAAGTTAATCTGCACCCACTACAGCGGCCCTGTAGACTTATTCCATCAGGGAGCGAAAGGGTATATATTTACAAAGACCGGATATAAAGAGATAAAGGAATATCCCGAAGAATATACGGGAAGTTTTGACCACCCTCTCTCGTTGAAAATATTGAGAGAGGACGCGGATATAGTATGTACAAACCCGCCTTTTTCAAGAGCGATAGACTACTGGAGAATGTTAATCGACAGCGGAAAGAAGTTTATAATCATTTCAAACGAATCAAACGCGGTTACTACCGCCTTTATACCTTATTTTAAGGATAATAAGGTATGGGCGGGATATAACAGCGTGTACCATTATTTAAACCCCAAAAAAGAGATAGTTCGAGCGGCCGGGCGATGGTACACTAATATAAAAATTAAGAATAGGGAGACATACAAGAGATTAAAAATAATGCCGTTAAAGGAGATCCCGGAGAAATATAAAAGGTATGACGATTCTAAAATCTTATTAGTAGACGGCGGCTATATTCCAAGCGACTATAACAAGATATTTGCAGTGTCATCTAATCCGATATTAAACGGTTTACTGGAAAAGGGCTACAAAATCATTCAGGAGAGGAAATATAATCCTCATATAGGGGGAAAGGAAAAATTTGCAAGGGTATTAGTGCAGAAAGAATAAGACATCCGAATCGAGCACCAATCGACAATCAACAAAAACATGCCGTTGCGTATGCTCCACTACATATCCGAGATATACAACCGCCTGTACGACAAGAAAGATTTATACAAGAAAAAGAAGATAGTCATCCCCAAGCCCGTATTTATCGTTCTCTACAACGGTGAGGAGGATGTAAAGGATTTTGAGGAGT
>Ga0268262_10004196_pt1 | contig 15029 bp, 16 predicted proteins | sample TergutNc150P3_FD_190354 | JGI IMG/M metagenome (GOLD analysis project Ga0268262, IMG submission 190354) | Nasutitermes corniger P3 segment gut microbial community from laboratory colony in Florida, USA - Nc150 P3 (SPAdes) (version 2) | ecosystem: Host-associated > Arthropoda: Insects >... | reverse complement strand
AAATGCCCCAAAGCCCCTGCTTTACAGGATCGCTTTCGCTTGAAGCGGCGTGCGCTATAGGCGCTGAACCCATACCGGCTTCATTGGAGAAAACGCCCCTGGCAACGCCGAAGCGCATGGCCTTCATGATAATATAGCCCATGATTCCGCCTTCAAGAGAACGGAAGTTAAAAGCGTTGGCAAAAATCATGCCAAAAGCGGCGGGAAGCCTGCCGATATTGACAATAAGGATTATCACAGAACCGATAACATAGAAAACCGCCATAAACGGAACCATTTTTTCGGTAACCTGGGCGATCCTCTTGATACCGCCAAGGATAACAAGGCCGGTGAGGATAGCAATGACGATACCTGTCGCAATTACGGGGATGCCAAAGCTGGTCGCCATGGAACTTGCGATAGAGTTTGCCTGGGTCATATTGCCGATGCCAAAAGTGGCAAAGGTCGCGAATATGGCAAATATAACGGCAAGCCACTTCATCTTAAGGCCTTTTTCTATGTAATACATGGGGCCGCCGTGGTGTGTGCCGCCTGCGTCGACTTCGCGGTATTTAACCGCCAGAAGAACCTCAGAGTATTTGGTAACCATGCCGAAAAACGCCGAAACCCACATCCAGAAAACAGCGCCGGGGCCGCCGCGGACTATAGCTGTCGCTACGCCGACTATATTGCCTGTACCTACTGTAGAGGCAAGAGCGGTAGCTACCGCCTGGAAAGGCGTAATATTGCTGCCTACTGCTTTTTCCCTTATTTTGCCGGAAAAAACAAACCCAAAAGTAGCTTTCCACCAAAGCTTGATTTTGGAAACCTGAAAGAATTTCACCATGATCGTAAGGAAAATACCTGTCCCAACGACCAGGATTAGCATTGGCGGCCCCCATACGATACTGTTTAGCCAGTCATTTAAATTCACTACTACATCATATAAACCCATAAGCGCCCTCCTAGACGATATTATAGTATTCTACAATAGAATCAAAAAAATGGGAAGGGGAAATAACAAATAAAAACCCCTGGCTTTCTATTTTCTGCGGGCGTAAACGCTGTAACGGTATCTTTTGTATATTGTACGATGGATATTATTTATCGTAATATGGGACAAGGAGAAGTAAAACAATGCAGGCTACCAGAGCAATTATCCACCTGGACAACCTTCGCCGGAATATTCAGGGGGCGAGGGGAAAAATCGGGAAGCATCCCAAAATATGCATGCCCGTAAAAGCCGACGCTTATGGCCACGGGGCTGTTGCGGTCGCCCGATGCGCCCTGGAAGCGGGGGCTGAATACCTGGCTGTAGCGCTTACTTCCGAGGGCAGGGAGCTGAGGGCGGCCGGAATCACTTCCCCGATCCTGCTCCTTGCCCAGGCAATGCCTGAGGAGCTTCCTGAAATCATCTCCCTGGGCCTTATTCCGCACATCGGCGACGGCGACTTTATTGAAGCGGCAGCTGAGGCTGCAGGAAAAGCGGGGAAAAAGCTGACAATTCACCTCAAATTAGATACTGGCATGGGGCGGCTTGGCTGCCGTGTTGAGGAAGCGGCGGCGCTGGCCGAGAAAATCGTTTCCAGCAAATCGCTTTCCCTTGGCGGTGTAGCCACGCATCTTGCGGTTTCAGATTCCGTAGACCCGGACGATGTCGCGTATACTAAAGCACAGCTCGGCCGGCTTAAAGAAGCGGTCGCTTCGATAGAAAAGGCCGGGATCGATCCGGGCATCGTCCACGCCGCCAATTCCGGGGCTTTGGTTTTTCACGAAGATTCTTATTTTGACATGATCCGCCCCGGGATTTTCCTTTACGGATATTCCCCGGCGGATTGGCTTGTAAAAACCGGGCAGGCGGATTCTTTAAGCGGTTATTTATCCGCCGAACCGCTGATGGAACTGCGGAGCGCCGTGGTTTCCATAAAAAAGATGAAAAAAGGGGAAGCCGTCTCGTACGGCAGAATGTGGACAGCGCCTGAAGACACCTATGTCGGCATAGTGCCGGCAGGCTACGCCGACGGTTTCCGCCGCAGCCTTTCCAACGACCATTCGATGCTCATCCGGGGAAAATCATATCCTTTGGCGGGCAGGATCTGCATGGATCAGTGCATGGTCAACCTTGGCCCCGAACCCGATGTAAAGCGCTGGGACGAAGCCGTTGTCTTTGGGCCTGGTTTCCTTACAGCCGCCGACATAGCCGTAAAAGCAAAAACGATCCCTTACGAAATTACCTGCGGCATAGGCAAACGCGTACCCAGGGAATACATATAAACATAGAGGAGTTTGTTGTGGAAGAAGATGAGGAAGAAATTGAAGAAGCAAAGCAGGAAACCCATGATCCGCTTATAATGCGAATGTTAAAAACCCGGACAATAATGCTCTCCGGAGAGATAAATAAAGATCTGGCGGAGAAAACCATCAGGCAGCTTATCCTCCTTGAAGATATGGGAGACGATCCCATACGGATATTTATAGATTCCCCCGGGGGGGACGCGGACGCCGGATACGCTATCTTTGACATGATCCGCTTTGTCAGGCCGAAAGTATGGACAATAGGCATGGGGCTTGTCGCAAGCGCGGCGGCGATTATTCAGCTTGCGAGCCCCAAAGAGTTTCGCGTCGGCCTTCCCAACAGCCATTACCTGATCCACCAGCCCCTGTCGGGAATCCGGGGGGTGGCAACGGACATAGAAATCCACGCGCGGGAACTGGAAAAGCTCCGTGCGAAGATCAACAGGCTTATATCCGATGAAACCGGGCTTCCCTTTGAACAGGTAGAAAAAGACACCGACCGCGATTACTGGATGAATGCCGAGGAAGCGGTTAGGTACGGCCTTATTAGCAGAATAGCCGCCAGGCGGGAAGATCTGTAAACACGAAAAGAATAATAGATGATAGAACTTGTGGCGTTCCTGGGGAATCCCGGGAAGGAATATTCCCGGAACCGGCATAACGCGGGTTTTCTGCTGGCTGAAAAGCTAAATATAAATTCTCCTTTAAAATGGCAAAAAAAGTTCAAGGGATTCTACGCTGCCTTCAATGAAAAGGCTCATTTCATAATGCCCCTGACTTTCATGAACCTTTCAGGGCAGTCAGTGTCCCAGGCGGCTTCGTTCTTCAAAATAAAAGCAGACGCCATTCTCGTGGTTCATGACGAACTGGAGCTGCCATTGGGAGTCATTTCGCTTAAATTCAGCGGAGGCCTCGGCGGGCATAACGGGCTTCGCTCCATGAAAGCATCGCTGGGCAGCGCTGACTTCTGGCGCATCAGAATCGGCATCGGAAGGCCTGTTTCTGACAGCGAAGCCGTTATCGACTGGGTGCTTTCAGACTTCGACGCCGCTGAAAAGGAAATTCTGGACAAGGTTCTGGAAACCGCCGCCGGCCTGCTCATGAATGTCCTTGCCGGCAACCCCGAAGATTTCCTCCCCGAATGGTCAAAGAAAAAGGTAACGCTGGATGGCTAGTATTTTTTTCAAGAATATCCTCACGCAGAGGCGCATCGGACTGAAGTCCGCAGGCGCAAAGTTATTATTAGTAATATTGTCGTTATTCTTTCGATATCCTTATTTTAAAAGTAAAATATCTTGTATAACCAAAATTTATCGAACAAGGACTCTGCGTCCTCTGCGCCTCTGCGTGAAAAAATTTAATAAAATTTAAATGTCACAGGCTACTAGTGCCCTGCTTAAAGAAGGGCTTGATAAATTAGGCTTTAACGAAAGCGAAGGGCGCGTACTTCCGCTGCTTGAACGCTACATCGAAGAAATAGAGCTTTTTAATCCCGCATATGGCCTTGTTAAGGTAAAGGATCGCCGGGAATTGATAGTGAAGCATATTCTGGATTCCCTTGCCCCGTTAAAAATTAAGCGCGATCTTTTTGAGAGCCGCGAAAGCCTCAAAATCGCTGACGTTGGTTCCGGCGCCGGCCTGCCGGGCATACCCCTGGCTGTTTGCCTGCCTCACGCGGCTTTTACCCTGGTTGAGCGGATGGGAAGGCGCGCCGGCTTTCTGAGGAACGCCGTCGCCGCGCTTGGCTTGCCGAATGTTACAATTGAAGAAGCGGACATGGATGAGCTTGCCCTTGCCGCCGATGACCTTTTTGACTTAATTGTGTTCAGGGCTTTCAAACCATTAGGTGGCGCTATCCTAAAGGGGCTTTTTGCTTTACTTAAGCCGAAAGGGTTACTTGCCGCATACAAAGGCCGAAGGCAGGCAATCGAAGAAGAGATGAGCGGTTTGCAAAACCTGGCCTGGGAAGTAGTTCCGCTGGAAGTGCCTTTTTTGAAAGAAGAGCGGCATATGGTGCTGATTAAACAGCAAGGCGTTGCTTAATCAATATACGTTACCTTTGCTTCCTCGAAGAAGCCTCTTTTGACAGGAGATTCGTCCGGCTTTCCAATAGCGATGACATTGAAGGGGATTTTCGTCTCTGGGATATTAAAGAGGCTACGGATTGAGGTTATCAGTTCTTCCTTGGGATAAACGCCGCACCAGCAAGTGCCAAGCCCCATCGAGACGGCTTCCAGTAGAATGTTCTGTGTTGCCGCGGCGCAATCTTGCGGGAAATAATCTCCGGGCATACCGGCCTGAGGGATCGCAACCACAATAATAGCCGCTGTAGCTGTTTCGCACATTTTTGCGTAAGGATGAACATTGGCAATTTTATTAAGGGTTTCCCGTTTCGTGATTGCGATAAATTCCCACTGGCGCGAATTACAGGCCGACGGCGCGAACATCGCCGCCTCCAGCAGCCTGTCGAGCTGTTCCTTTGTAACGGGTTTGTCTGCCTGAAATTTTCTGACGCTTCGGCGGTTTTCAATTATTTGGTGCATTTTTTCTCCTTAATGCTGATTATACAGTATTGAACCGCCACACCGCCAGCTTCACCGCTTCTTTCAGTTCATCTACCGAAGAGCTGCGCAGCACAACCATACGGAAGATGGCGGCTTCGATAAAGCTATAGAGCATTTCGTTGGCTTCCTTTACGTTTAGCTGATCTGAAAACTCGCCTGCCTTGATTCCCTCAATGAGCATAGTCGCCAGAATATGGCGCAAGCGTACTGTCCTGCGGCGCACCTGGTAACCGGGATCGAAGCCCTGTTTGGGGTTATTGATAAGGTAATCCAGGACTACGGAAAGAAGCCGGCTGTTGCCTTCAAGCCGGTCAATGATAACAGTCATTACCGAGACAAGTTTTTCCGTATATGAAAGATCATCCCCTTTTTTAATCTCCATAATGTCGTTTTCCAGGATCTGCAGAAGCTGCTTGATGCTGAAATTGAAAATATCTTTTTTGTTCTTAAAATAGATATATAGAGTTGTCCTGGTAATGTCGCACCTGTCGGCAATTTTCTGAAAAGTTACATCCTCATAGCCTTCTTCCATAAAGACATCCAGGGCTTTCTCCAGAATTTCATAGCGCCGCTTTTCATGTTCAACAACTATTGACATAACCGTTCCCTGTTATTCCTCAAGCTTCTCATATTGATATAAATATGATCTAATTGCCCCGTTGGTTATTTCCCTGCATGAATCGGCCTTTTTGCCGAAAAAAGATTCAAAGCCGCTATGATCTGTAATTACCGCCAGCTTCCAAAGCGGAAAACGGGAAGAAAGCGTCCGCATTTGGGTATAGGTTTTTTCAGCGGTTTCGGTATCGGAGAGGCGGCGGCCATAGGGAGGGTTGGTAATGATGAATCCCGGCTCGTCTTGTCCTTCGATTGTATTGCGCATTTCCTTGGGGATCTCCGCTTTTTCCATTGGGAGAACCTTAAAAAGCGGCGGGTTTTGCGGCCCTTTTTTCTCCGCCATGGCGATGGCGCGTTCCAAATTTACTTTAGCCGCCGCCACCGAAGCCGCATCGGAATCGCTGGCTTCTATGCGCACCAGGCGGGAAAAGTCCGCTTTTTCAAGGCATTCCTCGCGTACCTTTGCGGCGGTTTTGCTGTCGCCCAAGAGAAGCCGGTCTAGGGCAAAGCCCTTGGCAAAGCCCCTGCACAGGCCGGGAGCTATGTCCCAGGCGTACAACGCCGCTTCTATGGCAATAGTGCCGGAGCCGCAGAAGGGATCGTATAGGGGGAATTTTCTTTTCCACCCTGAATGAAGGATTATTGCCGCGGCGGTGGTTTCCCTTAGGGGGGCGATTCCTCCCTTTATCCTGTACCCGCGCTTAAAAAGCGGTTCCCCCGAAAGATCCAGAAGAACCGAAGCCTGGTCTTTTTCGATGTACACGCGCAGTTCCGCTTCATCTCCGTTTTCCGGAAGCCGGTTAATCCGCCTCTTCGCGCAAAGCCTGTCGGCAGCCGCCTTGTGAACCACAGCCTGCACGCTGGTTTCAGCTTGCAGGACAGAGCGGTTTGTCCTCACCTTGGCTACCCTCAGCCCCATGCCCGGCGGTATATATTCTTCAAAGGGCTGCTGCCTTACCCCTTCAAAAAGGGCGTCAAAATCGGTCGCTTTAAACCAGGCGATTTCCAGCAGGACGCGATCTACGGCGCGCAAGCCGATCAGGCAGCGGTATAAGCCTTCAATATCCGTTTTAAATCGGACGCGGCCGAACCCGCTTTCGCTAACGCTGAGTTTAAGCTTTCGAAGCTCATTTGAGACAATTTTTTCCGCGCCTACCGCGCAAAGGGCCACAGCCGTTAACATTCTGCTTTAATAGACCTTATTTAATCGATCAGAGATTCTCTCACATTATCGCCGGAGGCTCTGAAATGTCCTCGCTTGTCATGCTTTTTCCCTGGGAATAGCGCCAGGAAAGATAGTCCACATAATTTTGAAATTGTTTTCCTTTTGGAGATTCAGTTATCATAAAGCCCGCTTCACATAAATTACTGCTGACCCGTATCCATTTGGATTCCGCGGTTATTAAAAAAGGCTTAATTTTTGCTTCCTTTTCGGGGATTATCTCCAGTGAAAAATGTTTGTCCAGCGAAATTTCTGTATCTATGGGGTATTCAAGGCGGCAACCGGTTATGCTCAGATCTTTTAGCTGGAATACGTCCTTGCCCAACTCTTTAATGACTACATTTGCAATTGTTGAAAACCTGGTAGGCTTCGCTTTTCCGCCACTTTTTTCAATCATATAGATTATTTTGGCTCATGGGTCAGGTTTCGTCAACTAAGTGTTTTAACACTGCGTGTTTTAACACTGCGTGTTTTAACACTGCGTGTTTTCGAAACCCTATATCCAGGTGGCGCGGCCGTCTCCAAGTATGGGTATTTTATCTCCAAGGTATTTGGGTTTTGGCTTAAAAATAATGGAATAAAACGCCTTGATCCTGGCAAAATACTCCCTGAATTGCCAGCTGCGAAGGCTCCGGCCCTTAAACCGATCCTGGTTTATGCCGTAGCCTACGGCGTCCAGCCCCAGGCTTCTGGCCAGGCAAACCGCCCGGCTTATGTGAAATTGTTGGGTAACGATTATCAGGTCCTTTACCTCAAAAACATCCCTGGCGCGGTACATGGAATCCCAGGTATTGAACCCAGCGTGATCCATAAAAATATCCTCTTCCAGGATTGCCGGGGCGTTGGCAAGCACATAAAGCCGCATGGCGTTTACTTCGTCGTAATAGCGCTGCCCGTGATCCCCTGAAAGGAGGAGTTTTTTCCCCTTGCTTTGCTCCATAAGGGTAATGCCTGAATCTACCCTGTCTTGCAGCACCGGTGAAAGCGTTTTCCCACGAATTTGAGAGCCTAAAATCAATATTGCAGTGCGCTGTGGAATTTTATTTATATCTGTATAAATGTGCTTGCGGGTAGCCAGGATCATCCCTGTATTGATAAGAAAAGACGCCAAAACCGCTGTAGCGAAGGCGGCAAGAAGAAGCTTAATAACCAGGCGAAAATGGGAAGGTTTTTTGGATAATTTGGCTTTCTTTGCTTCCTTAATGGGTTTCACGATGCCGATTCTTAGCATAACACATAAATTGGTCTTTGAAAGTACGTATTGACAGGAACGCTTTCAAGTCATAATATTAGAGTATGGCTGACGATGTTTTCTTCAATGATGCCGATTTTGACATGTATCGCACCCTGATTTACAATGAAAGCGGCATAACTTTTACCCCTACTAACCGCTCCATTCTTGAGAGCAGGCTAAAGGAAAAACTCAGAGAAAGAGGCATAGATTCGGTAAGAACCTATTATTCTAAAATTACCGGTGACCGGGAGGAAATGAAGAGTTTCCTTGACTCAATAACCACAAATTTGACCCGGTTTTTCCGCAATCAGCCTCAATTTGACGCTTTTGAGCATTATGTGATTCCTGAACTAATGAAGATAAAAAAAGTGACCGGGAGTAACACGATTAAAATCTGGAGCGCGGGATGCTCCACGGGGGAAGAGCCTTATACCATATCCATGATGCTGAGCAAAATTTTGACTCCTCCCTGGAGATTCGAGATACTTGCCAGCGATATAAGCCTGAAATGCTTAATGACAGCAAAGGAAGGTTTTTACGCGGGTAACCGGATTGAAGGAATCCCCGATGAGTATCTTCATAGGTACTTTGATAAAATTGAGGACGGATATAAAGTCAACGAGGAAGTCAGGTCAAAAATCCGTTTTGACTACCACAACCTGAAAAACGATTCAGGCCAGCGTGGTTTTGATGTTGTATTTTGCCGTAATGTTATTATTTACTTCGATGAAGCCGCGCAGACTGCGGTTATTAACCGATTCTGGGATGCAATGGCTTCGAAATCGTTTTTATTTATAGGTCATTCCGAATCCCTCTTTGGCATGGCTACAAAATTCGAATTTGTAAAAACCGAATGGGCAACTTTGTATAGCAAATCGATGTAATTTATGAATGGAGATTTATCATGTCTGATGAAATAGGAGTATTGATAGTTGATGATTCCGCCATGATGCGGAACCTTATCGGTCGTATGGTTGAAGATACTCCCGGCCTTATAATTGCTGAAAAAGCGATGAACGGGGTTTTTGCCCTTCAAAAGATTCCCAGGGTAAATCCGGATGTTATCATTTTGGATTTGGAAATGCCCGAGATGAACGGTATCGAATTCCTGCAGGAGAGGAAAAAGCGGGGGATAAAAATACCGGTAGTTATCCTTTCTTCTATAGCGGAGAAGGGGGCGAAGATCACAATGGAAGCCCTGGCTCTGGGGGCAAATGATTTTATTCAAAAACCCTCCGGCTCGGTTTCTATGGATATTCACACTGTTCGGGATACGCTTATTCCCATGTTATTTGGTTACGGCGGCGCTTTCAGGCGTTCTCAGGGCAGAAAAGTCCTTTCTCCAAACGAGTATCCCAAAAAAACCGCCCCCACGCCCGATTCAGTTCACCCGGATATAACAGCGCATTTTTCTTATACCCCACAGTCTGTAGAACCCGCGAAGCCTCCGACCCCGCTTCGAAAACCCGCCAGAACGGAAATTATTGCCATCGGTATTTCCACCGGCGGCCCGGATGCCCTTAGGGTTGTCTTTTCCCAGCTGGATAAAGACTTGACTGTGCCGATTGTTGTGGTACAGCATATGCCTCCGGGCTTTACCTTTGAATTCGCAAAAAGCCTTGATCGTATTTGCCCCATGGATGTAAAAGAAGCCGAAGAAGGAGACGACATCCGGAATGGCCGTATCCTGATTGCCCAGGGGAACAAGCACCTGGAAGTGGCGCGAAAGGGAATGGGCGGAATTGTGCACCTTACGGATTCTCCCCAGGTTTCGGGGCATAGGCCGTCCGCTGATGTCCTGTTCGCGTCTGTCGCGATGGCCTATCAGAATCGCGCGTTGGGCGTGATTATGACAGGTATGGGCAGGGACGGAGCGACTCAACTGGGAACCATCTACAAAGAAGGCGGCATGACCCTGGGTCAGGACGAAAAAACCGCTGTTGTTTATGGTATGCCCCGTGTAGCTTATGAATTGGGCCATGTTATGGAGCAGGTTTCTTTGGAAAACATGGCCCGCCGCATCTGCGACGTTGCCAAAGCCGCCCGGTAAGAAGCTTTAAAACTAAAAATTTATTATCAATTTCTCACATGGGGGAAGGCTCTTGCGTTTAGCAGAAACAATCGACCTTGACACCCGATCCCATTCCGGGATAGGTTAAAATACATCCGGGCGCTTAGCTCAGCTGGTTAGAGCACCACGTTTACACCGTGGGGGTCATATGTTCGAATCATATAGCGCCCAAAACAGGTATATCTTCCAAAAATGATTCGCTTATTTTCCTTCTTCCGGCTGTGAATCCCAATTTGCGGTCTTTTCGGGCTTCCCCGTGGAAGTCGCTGCCCGCGGTTATGTAGAGGCCGAGTTTTCTTCCCAGCTCTTCCAGCCTCTTACAGTAAGATACCCTGGTCGACGGATGCCAGGCCTCAATTCCGTCAAGCCCCTTTTCTTTAAAGCTCTTAATCAAGTCCGGGAGCTTTCCCCAGGCTGTATAAAGGGACATGGGATGGGCAAGGACAGCAATTCCGCCGGATCCGCGGATAATATTTAGAGCCAGTTCAAATTCCAGGCCTTCTTTTGGTATATAGAAGGGCCTTCCCTTGCCCAGATAGCGATCAAAAGCCTGGAGGCGGTTCTTTACGATTTTCCTTTCCGTCAGGAAAGCCGCGAAATGGGGCCTTCCGATAGAATGTCCCAGGGCTTGTACTTCATCATATGAAACCTCAATGCCCGCCTCGTTCATCCTGTCGATAATTTCCAAATTCCGCTTCAACCGCCGCCTGGCAAGCTCTTCCAAAGCGGCGGTAAACTCATCTTTTAGCTCGCCCAGGCCCAGGGCCAGAAGGTGGAATTCGCCGTCCCTGTTCCACGCGATTTCAAGCTCAATTCCGGGTATGAAGCGTATTCCGTTCTCTTTGGCGGCTTTAGCGGCTTCTTTAATGCCCCCTGTGGTGTCGTGATCCGTCAGGGCAATGGCGGAAAGGCCGCATTTCGCCGCCTCGATAATCAGGGCGGAAGGGGAGAAGCTTCCGTCAGAAGCGGTCGAATGGGTATGGAGATCGATCATCTGATTGACAAATTACACAAAACCGGACAAATTTAACAGGCATGGAACAGAGCAGCCGGAAAAATTCATAAAAATCACGGTATTTGCCGAAAATAGATAAAGAGTTCTATTATTTCATTGACTGGATGTGTTCTCTGGTCTAGAATTCTGTAAAAGCCATAGGACGGTCTGAAGGTGTCTGGGTTTGTATTGGAAAAAGGCATAGTTGTTACAGCAGGCAAAAAACCCGGAGCAGGCAATCTTGCGGTTTCTGGCGAAAAAATTGTTTCGGCAAAAAGCGGAGGCGGGATAATTCTTAACCTGAAGGAAAAGTCTTATGTTTACCCTTCACTTATAAACACCCATGATCACCTGCAAGGCAACTACAGGCCGGCTATCGGGCCCAAGGAAGGCACTTTTTACCTTACCTGGCAGCCCTGGGATAACGATCTAAAAGCTTCCGCTACCTTTACAGAACGCTCCAAACTGACAAGAGAGGAGCTTTACCTGTTAAGCAGCTATAAATGCATTTTTTCCGGGGTTACTACCGTAAACGATCATTTTCCCCAGGCTATTAACGGAAAAATTCTGCCAACGCTTCCAATCCGGGCTATCTCGGAATACGCCCTGGCGCATGAAGCCACCTCATACGACCTGAAATGGGGAGACGGCGTAATAGCGGAGCATAAAAAGGCTGTAAAAAATAAATGGCCCTTTATCACGCATCTTTGCGAGGGCTTTGATGAGGAAGCCATGCACAGCGTGGAAACCCTGGAAAAACTTGGGGTTCTGGACAGCCATTGCCTTTTGGTTCATTGTATTGGCATGAGCGATGAGGACATAAAAAAAGCCGCGAAAGCGGGGGCAAGCATTTCATTATGCCCAACCTCAAATATGCTCATGTTCAATGTTACGGCTAAAATTCGAAAGATGGTGAAGGCCGGCTTGAATATTACGCTGGGTACCGATTCTTCCGCGTCAGGCCCGGCCAACCTTTTGCAGGAAATTTGGAATTTAAGGAAATTCTACCGGAATATGTACGGTGAAGATATAGCCCCGAAGAAAATTTTTGAAATGGTAACGATTAACAGCGCAAAAGCCTTCTGGATGCAGGATAAAATAGGTTCTCTTGAGGACGGTAAGCTGGCCGATATAATGGTCTTAAAGGCAAAAGGCGACGATCCCTATGAGAATTTGGCCGGCGCTTCCATGGAGGACATTGAATTGCTTGTTTTGGCGGGAAAGCCAATTTACGGCGAAACGCGTTTTCTTGATATTTTTTCTGATTCGAAAGTACCGGAAGGATACACTGAAATTACAGTGGGCAAAAGGCCCATGTTTGTGATTGGAGATCCTGCGGCTTTGTACAGGGAAATCCGGCGAAGAACGGGTTTTAAAAAGGTCCTGGATTTCCTTCCCTTTGAGCCGTCCGAGTCCAGGCAGGAACAGGCGAAGAAGCCGGTAAAAGCGCCAGCAAAAACCAGAAAGGAACTCACTTAATGCCCAAGCCTCTACAGTATAAAGCAGGTTCGCTCATTTATTTCCAGGGGGACCCGGCGGATAAAGTGTTTCTTTTGCAAGTGGGAAAGGTAAATCTGGTATATCAGGACATTGAGACCGGGCAGGATGTGCATGATCTGGTGTCGCAAGGCGAATTCTTCGGGGTAAAATCCGCTATGGGCCGCTACCCCAGGGAAGAAAACGCCATGGCAATGCTGGATGCGACCGCAATGGCTTTTACGGTTCCCGAGTTTGAAGCCCTGGCTATGGCCAATACCAGAATCATCATGAAGATGCTCAAGGTTTTTTCCAATCAACTGCGAAAGGTACATAAACAGGTCTCAAGCTTGATGGCTAAGGAAGAACAAAACCCTGAAGCGGGCCTGTTCAGCGTGGGGGAATACTACTTTAAGGCCAAAAGCTACGACAAGGCAAGGTATATTTTCAGCCGCTACCTTACTTTTTACCCTTCAGGCAAGCATGTGGTGCAGGCGGCAAACTATTTACAGCAGGCTGAAATGGGTGCGGTCAAAACCAGCGCTATGGGAGCCCCGGCTTCCCCTGTGGCTTCTTCAGCCGCGCCAGCCTCCGCGGCGAGGCCCGCGCCTGCCGAACCCCGCGCCGATTCTGGCGCGAATCTCACCGACACCGCAAAAGCCTATTACGACGCGGTAAGCCTTGTTTCCCAGCAAAAATACCAGCAGGCATACCTGTCGTTTAAAAAAATCGCGGACGCGAATGAAGACCCCGAGTACGTGGCAAAAAGCATCTTTGAGATTGGGCGCTGCCTGTTTTTATTGAATAAGTTTGACGATTGCATCCGTTATTATACAATGATGATAACAAAGTACCCCAAGCATCCGGATCTGGCGGACGCCCTTTTCTACATGGGCCAGTCATACGAGAAAAATAACCGGAAAGATCAGGCGGCGACTTTCTACAAAAAAATCCTTACCATGCCGGGGGATGAAGAAGACGGGACTCATGCAAAAGCCAGAAAAGCCCTAAAAGCGTTGGAGGCGTAAAATGGCTGGAATGGATATGGCGGCCTTTGGCCGTTTTGCAAAAACCTTTCAGGCCGGAGAAATGATTTTTTCCGAATTTGAGCCCGGCGATAATTTTTACCTTATTCAATCAGGCCGCGTCCAGCTGGTAAAATTGATAGGGGATATAGAAAAAACCCTGGATATCCTGCAGCCATCAGAAATGTTCGGCGAAATGGCAATCCTGGAAAACTCGCCAAGATCGGCGACAGCCATAGCCCTGGATACGGTCAAGGTTCTTGAATTTAACAGCCAGAATTTTGAGATACTAATGCTTGGAAATCCGCAGATAGCTCTTAAATTGCTCAGGATGTTTTCCAAGCGTATTTACGATTCAAAACGCCGTTTTATGATCCTGACCCTGGAAGAGCCCCAGGCAAAGATAGCTGATGTCTTTCTTATGCTGGATGAAAGCACGCCCGATTTGGACAGAATGACCGAAAGGCGCGAATTCAAAACCACCGTGGATGATGTTGCCCACTGGGCCGGCATTACCGTAGCCGAAACCCGCGACGTTCTTGGTCATTTTGCCACGCAGAACCGTGTTGAGATGTACCCCGACAGGATAGTAGTTAAAAATATCAACGATTTTTCCCGCTTTGTTAATTCGCGTAGAAGAAAGACATAAAGAAATACAACTGGTTTTATGCCGGGTTTTGGGAAACCGAACCCTTTCTGTCTCTGTTTCTTAAAAACCGCACAATTGTGATAACCAGTTTTCGATCAAATTCGCTTAATAGTTTAAAATTCTGTACTAAATCACGTATCTCCGGCCCTAAAGATGTTTTTGCCGGTGATAATTCTTCCCCGGTTATCAAATACTCTACCGAAACCCCCAATGCCTGGGCGATTTTCACCGCGGCGTCGGCGGCAGGCATATATTCCCTGACATTCAGGTAATTATCAATGGTTCTCTTGCTTATACCGGTCATATTGGCAAGCTCTTTTACCAGCTTACCCTGATAAGATAATTCAGATTTCAGATTTTCTTTAAAGCCCATAAGTACAAGAATGAGCTAAACAGCATATTTGTACTTGTTGAATACTCTGTTTAGCGTTATAATTATAGTAGTTGGCGATTTCGCGTAAGGAGTTTTTTATGGGTAAAATTCTGAAACTTTTCGGGCTTACCGCTCTTGTAACGGTAATCTTTCTTTCAATGGCTGCGTGCGGTTCGCCGACCAGTCAGACCAATGGCGGGGGCAATGAGACCGAGCTTAACGAAGTTGCCTACACCGGTAAGCACAGTTCCAACAACCTTACCCTTACCATAATAGAAAAAAAGACCGGCAAGGCAGCTTATACCCCCAAAACAGGCGACAGCTATAAGATGACAGTCAACGATAAGCTTGGCAGCGGCACTGTTTTGAATATGGAAATCACGGAAACCACTATCAAATTTACCCTGAAGCCTTCCAGTAATGGCGGCGCTACTTTCACCGTTATTGTTTCGATAAACAACAACAAGATCACCAACGTAACCGGAACTGTTACCTTTGACAAGGAAAGTGATACGCCCTGGACCGGGCCTGG
>Ga0268262_10004195_pt1 | contig 15030 bp, 14 predicted proteins | sample TergutNc150P3_FD_190354 | JGI IMG/M metagenome (GOLD analysis project Ga0268262, IMG submission 190354) | Nasutitermes corniger P3 segment gut microbial community from laboratory colony in Florida, USA - Nc150 P3 (SPAdes) (version 2) | ecosystem: Host-associated > Arthropoda: Insects >... | reverse complement strand
AATATAGAATAATCCTGCTCGCTTATTAAACACAGGCAACCACAAACAAACGCACGATGTTCGCATTTAGGGTAAACGCGGTTAAAACTCGTAATGAGACCATAGGCTTATGATTTTTATTATTTTATCTTAGAAGGACTAAACGTCTGAACCACACGCCCATGCGCTACTTACTCGCTGGCGAACATCCGCAGGATGGTCATTGGTCAGGATGAAAAGATTTTCTAAATTTATTTTTTGATAAGCTGGGTATAAGGAACAGGAATAGATGTTGATTTACGAACAGGTTTTTGAGATGTTGCGCAAGGGCGGTGCGGTTATGCCCATTATTTTTGCTGTGGGTTGGCTTGCGTGGGCTTTGGTTTTAACAAGAAAAAAGAAACAAGCGAGAAATATCGCCGCGCTTGCTGCCGTTGCTCCCTTGCTAGGCCTTTTGGGAACGGTTATGGGTATGGTTCACACTTTTGAAACTATACAGCGTTTTGGCTTTGGCAACCCCGCCCTGCTCGCAGACGGAATCTCCGAAGCCCTGCTCACCACCCAGGCTGGCTTGCTGGTGGCATTCCCTTTGCTTTTTGCGATTACTTATATAAGAAGAAAGGGGAGTTGACAGCAAAAAGAAAGAATGGATATAACAGGCACCATAAACTTATCAGGAGGGGAGCGATAGAGTTCTATTAGGATTTACCCTGCCTATCCAAACTATAATATACATTTTTTTTAGACTGTTTGTCAATAATATTATCTTTTTTTGTTATTTTTTTTAAAAAAAGTTAAATGTTTGCTATATTTTGGGGGATGTCCATTATTATAGTTGATTACGGGGCTGGTAATTTAACCTCTGTTTACAATGCTTTGACTTATTTAAACATAAAAAGCAAGATTTCCTGTGAGCCTATGGAAATAGAAAATGCAGGGAAAATCATATTTCCGGGTGTTGGGGCGGCAAAAAACTCTATGGAAACCCTAAACAGGACTGGCATAGGAGAAGCTATTAAAAATTCAGTTAAAAAGGGAACTCCGGTTTTGGGCATTTGCATAGGTTGCCAAATTATTTTGGAAAGCAGCGAAGAAGACGGCGGAGTTCAGTGCCTTGGGCTTTTGAAAGGGAGCGCGGTTAAATTCAAAACCGAACCTAATTTAAAAATTCCCCATATAGGCTGGAATCAAGTCCATTTTACAAAAGAACATCCCATCTTCAAAGACATTCCAGATAACTCAAATTTTTATTTTGTGCATTCCTACTATCCCGGCTTGGGCAAAGAATCTTCCTTAACCTATGGAACTTCTACCTATGGCTCACAAACGTTTCCTTGCATTATAGGGAAAGACAACCTAATAGCCACCCAGTTCCATTTGGAAAAAAGCGGAGAAATAGGGTTAAAAGTGCTTGGTAACTTCGCGCATCCAGCCCATTTTTAGCTCCGAATGATTGCGTGTAAAAGGCAGAGTTGCTTTAATCGCTGTTCCGTTGGAATTTATGCAACCTTCATAAGGTAGGTCAACTTTGGCTATCTTCAAAATATAAACGCCGTTGCTAAAACTGCGGCCATCTGCGTTGAAGGGATAAATATTCACATTTACTTTTACAAGGCCGTTTATGGTTGAGACATTAGGCACTCCGTAATTGGTGCTAGTGGGCGCTATGCAATCATCGTTGTGAGCAATGGCCGCTGCCCCTGAACCATCTACATAGTTTGGGCCTTGCACAATGTTGCGGAATTCCTTTTCATTAACTGTTTCGCGATATTGGGTTATAAAATTGCCGTACTGGTCATATACAGTGACAGCAATTTGAAAAGGCTGCTTTGCCAGCAAACTGAAATTGAGGCAGTTTATACGAGGTTTGCTTTCTCTTTTGTCCGAAATGCAACGGGTTGGAGCTGCTTTAATTTTGCCGCTAACCGAGCTTTCGCCAGCAAAACCGTTTTTAACAAAAGTATAGCCACCTTCCTTTGTCTGCACCGCAGGGTCTGCTATTCCAAAAAATCCGTTTTCGCTCAGACCCTCTGGTGGCAAACCGAAAAATTTTTGCAATGAATTATTTTCAATCCACTCGGAATATGGCATCCCGTTTACATTGCCTGCTGAGTTTGGGTAAGCGGTTAAAATCAATTCGCCAGCCTTGTTTGGGGGAATTGGCTTTCCCTGGCTGAACCATTCATCTTTAAATGGTAGCTTAATGGGGTTATCGTCACCCGGAATTGGCGTATCCGAAGCAAATGCGGCAAGCGCAGAAACAAGGATTATAGCTTTTATGTCCACACGTATAATCTAGTTATTTTTAGGGCTTTTGTGGGATTTTTAGCCAAAAAACCGCAATATTTGCATTTTTATGTGATTTATCGCATTGATATTCTGCAAATTTTTCTAGATTAACCTCTATGAAAAAAATTCTACCACTTATCGCTCTCAGTGCGCTTGCTCTTGTAGCTTGCAAAAAAGGTACGGTTTCCGGCTTGGTTATAGACCCATTTAGCGGAAAATCCGTAGAATTACCTACAGTGTACATAAAAGGCACTGTATTTAGCTCGCAGAAAATTCCAGGCGGTTTGCCAGATGGCAAATTCAAGTTCGAAGGCATTGAACCCGGAACATATACAATAGAAGCGGGCAAAGGCAAGTATTCAAAAGGGCGAGCTGAGTTTACCATAACCAAAGAAAAAATGGAAGTAACTCAAGACCTTTACATTTACGGCCAAGAAGTAAGCCCAGGGCTATACCGCCCAATTGAAAACTCCAACGCAGAAAAAATAACCAATGATTGGACTATTTGGCAGCCTATATGCAAAGAAACCGGTTTTGCTCTGCGCAACGAATTTGAAACCGAAGGGGAAAACCCACTGACAAAGAAAAAAGAGAAGAAAAAGAATATATTGCCAGCACCAAGAAGCGTTCCTGAGGAAATAACCGTATTGTTTAAAATAGCCACCTCAGTACCTTCGCCTATTGAAGCCATTTCTTACCCGATTATCTCTTCCTCAGCTAAGGACCACAAGGATTGCGCAGGAGTTGGCGAAAAAGAAACCTTGCTAGTTCCAGATATGAACAAAGGGGTATCTTTAACTTCCAGCTACAAGAGCGACAATCTTTACGAAATAAAAGGAAAGCTCATAAGCGGAAAAAAGCAATTATTGGCACTGAACCAAGACGGTAAGCTGGTTGGGCTTTATTATCTAAATGCTCAATGAAATATAATTGGTTGCAACCTGTTATATTTACGCTCCCTGTTCTTTCGGGGGCGTTTTTGCTTTTTCAGAGATTTTCGCAAAAATATGCTAAGGCTTGGGATATAGAATGGGGCTACTATGCAGTGCTTGCGCTATTTGCTTGGTTTTGCATAGCTTTGGCTTGGAATGCAAAGGAAATTTTTCATAGAGCAAAAAGCTGTGTGCCCTCAAAAATTTCAGGGCTATGCCTAGCGGCTCTTTTGGTTTTATTTACGGTTTTTGCCGTAACTCAAATAAACTTGCAACATAGGGTTCTAAGCGATGAAACGAGCTGGGAGTCTATGGCTCTTGAAATGAGGTTTGACCAAAGCGGTGGGGTGTGCAATCAGGGCGTGTGGAGAGATGGGGTTCTTGACTGCAAGGACGTGGTGAACAACTTTAAAGGCAAGGCTTTTGCATTTGTTCAGAGCATTGCGTTTTTGTTCGCAGAGCCTACCAGAGAAACCGCTTTGCGAATAAATTTACCGCTTGCGCTTGGCTCGGTGGCTTTGCTGTTCTTTGCAATATTCAGATTTACAAAAGACGAATGGCTTGCACTCTCAGTTGCAATTTTCTTGGCTAGCCAGCCCATATTTTTAATGCAGTCCAGAAGCGCGTCAACAGAGGTTTTGTATGTATTTTTGTTCGCTGCATTGCTAGCTTTTTATTCCATTGTTCCACCTAAGGAAGTTGGCTTTAAGCACTTTGCATTGATAATTCCGTTGCTCGGTTTTTTTGCGCAAACAAGGCAGGAAACTCTGTTTTGCTTTATACCTTTTGTTCTTTTTTATCATTCATATTTTACGGAAAAGCCGCATCGCTTGGCTGTTTTTACCGCGCTTACCATACTAGCTTCCTGGCCATCTATAAATACTATGATAGCCTACAGAGGCTATGATTTTCAGGGCGGTGAGTATGCAGCTCATTCATTTGCGAATTTCATATACAACTTAAAAAGCAATATTGCAATAATGTTGAATACGGAAGTTGGCGCAAACGGGCTTTTGAAAAATCCATTTTACACAAGTTACACTATTTTGCTTTTCTTGAGTTTTGCCTGGCTTATATATAAGGTTGCATTTAAGAAAAAGTACAGATGGGCGGCTCTGCTATTCGGTTTGTTTTGCTTGCAAATAGGGGTTATACTTTTTAATGTTTCGGGAACTTTTGAAATAGATATAAATCAAAGATACGTGCTTGTGGCATTGCCGCTTTTTGCCATTGTAATGGCAGTGGGTTTGTGCGATGCCTTCAACGGCAGCAGGTCAAAAATTGTATGCTGCGTAGCGGCTGTTTTAGCAATTTATCTATCTATATATCATAAGGAAAGTTTTAACAAGAATATTTTATACAACAAAAATAAACTTCTCGCGGAAGAGGATTTTTTAAATGCCGAATTAAAAAAATTGCCTAAAAATTCCATATTCATTTATGCGCGCCCTTGGCAGATGCTGGCAAGTGGGTTCAATGGGTTTTCTGAGCGGCAGTTTTTGGGCTGGTCTCCAAACGAGCTCAATGAATGGAGAAAATTTTCCGAAGACAATATTTACCTTGTGCGCGGGCAGGATGGCTATGGTGAAGTGAATAGAAAATCTCGCGTTGTTGGCTTTAAAACCACAAGCACCATAGATGGAATTTTAAATGATTACAAAGCACAGAGAATTTTTTCGCAAACCAGACCGTTTGGTTACGCGCTAGAAGCCTATAAAATAGGGAAAAAACATGAAGAATCCAACTATGCCGCAAGTATAAAATGGGACAGCGAAAATGAATTATTGGAATGGAGCTTGCCGGATACTTTGGTTGATTACAAGCTTTTCTTGAATAATGAATTTTTGAATTTGGAAAAGAATAATAACAGCTTTCATATAAAAACGCCCGGTATGCACAGCGCCGTTCTAACAGCATTCCTAGAAAACGACACTGTTCATAAAAATGTACAGTTTTTTATTCGCTCTGAAAATAATCGCTTGCTTCAAGACACAAAACCCAGCAACTGGGTACAGGATTGGGGAGAGCCAAAAATGGGAAAATCTGTTGAGGGCAACGCGATAAAAATAGACAGAAGAATTTTTGAATTTGGTGTAGGTTCTCACGCCAAATCTAGGTTAATTTGGGAATTGAACAAAGCGTATAAAAAATTTCACAGTTTTATAGGCTTAGACGATGAATCCGCCTGCGGCAATGGAGCTATTTGGATTGTTAAAGGAGATGGCAAGGAACTTTATCGCTCTAAAGTTTTAACCTCTCGCGAAATAGACTCTTTGAAGGTTGACATTAGCGGAGTTAATGTTCTGGAGTTAGAAACCTTGGACAATGGCGATAAAGACTGCGACCACGTAGATTGGGCAGGTGCGTGGCTTGAATAACTATCAACAGTTATAAATTTGCCTAACTGTTTCTTCAATATGCCCTAAAACCGTTTGAACGCGCATATCTACCGAAGAACCGTTTTCCGATTCCAATAAACAGCCACCTTTTTCTATAGCGTTATCTGGGACTAATTCAACGCTTTTTAGCGAGCCCATAGCGGGTTTCCAAAATGATTCTGTTTCTTGCGCAGAGTTTACGTCCAGAGGATTTAGCCGGACTTTCAATTTTTCCTCTTGCCCTAGGAATGTGAATGTTTCTTTCAGAACCTTGGCTATGATGTTTGGATTTTTGGCAGCTTCTTCGCAAAAAATTCTCTTTGCAATGGTGAGAGCTATTTCTGTTGTGACGCTTTCAATTTTTTCAAAGTTCTCTTTCTGCTTTGCAGCCATAGATTCAAATGTTTGCGCAACTGAACCCTGCAAAGCGGCTAATTCGGTGTTCCATTTTGCAAGGGCTTTTTTTTCGCCTTCTGCTGTTCCTTGGGCTTTGCCCTCTTGAAACCCCTTATCGTGAGCGTTTTTTGCTTCTTGCTCGGCTTTATTTTTTAAGTTCTGTGCTTCGCCTTTGAGGGTAGCTATTTGCGATTGCAAATTTGTTATCTCGGCTTTCATACGGTCTTCCGCAGAATCCAGTGTTGCCTTGGGGTTCATTTGGAAATCCGCCACCTTAAAACCAGCCATTGCGGCAGGTCTTATAGCTTGCGCAGCGCTTCCTTTTAAGATGGCTTTTAGCTGGACTTTGCCCGGATCTTCGTTTTGCGACATCTAAGAAATAATATAGAAAACACTGCACTGTCCAAAAAAATGTTTAAACACTGTTTAAACATTTTTTGGACACTTGAAATCGGCGAAATTAGCTCAGGAGAGCCGTTTTTTGCATGGCACGCAAATTGTCTTTATTATAGAAACTTTAACAAGAGGTTTCAATGAATAAAGAGCTAAAATCGGCTAAGAAAAGCGAAGGAAAAAGCACATCTTTTTTTGATGTTCTAACTTGCACTGCGGTGCAAGTTTATCCTTTCAAAGAGTCCAGCGGCAAAACCAAAGCTTTTGCAAGGGCAACCATAAACGACCAACTCCAGCTAACTGGTTTAAGGGTTGTGGATGGCTCAAACGGATTTTTCGTCTCATACCCGCTTGACCCAACCCACAAAGGCGAGGACTATCACTCCATCTATTACCCGCTCAACAAAGAACTAAGAGACCACATAGAGCAATGCGTCTTAGAAAAATACCAAGAAGTAACCAGTGCCTAATAATCGGGTGAATCCTTAAATCGGGAGAATCGGGGTTCAGACAATGTTCAAGAGAATCAAAAGCGCCACGTTACGCGGCATAGAAGCGGTTCCTGTGGAAATAGAGGTGGATAGCACTTCCGGTTTGCCTGGGTTTTCGCTCGTTGGCTTGCCGGATAATGCTGTTCGTGAGGCTAGGGAGAGGGTGGTTTCCGCTATGCGAAGCTGCGGCTTTTACGGTTGTTCCACCAGGATGACCGTGAATATGTCGCCAGCGGATTTGCGTAAGGAGGGGGCTGCTTTTGATTTAGGGCTTGCTATTGGGATGCTTGCGGCAACGGAGCAAATAGATGTTGTGAATATTGAGAATTTTCTGTTTTTAGGAGAACTCTCGCTGGACGGCAGACTACGCCCTGTGCGTGGAGTTTTGGCAGTTGCCGCTAATCTTGTGCGTTATGCGCCGGAGACGATTTTTGTTGTCCCTTATGAAAATTTTGAGGAAGCCGCTTGCGTGGAAACGCTTAAAGTTATAGCGCCCAAAACTTTGAATGAATGCTTAAAAAGGTTGCAGGAGCCGGAAATGGCTTGTTGTCGTTACCGTGAATGTCCTCCGGCTTCTGCAACCCAAAATAAAACAGCCGATTTTTCGCAGGTGTATGGGATGGCAACTGTTAAACGTGCCCTTGAAATTTCCGCTGCTGGCGCGCATAACTTTCTTCTGGTGGGTTCGCCGGGTTCGGGAAAAACGCTTTGCGCTCGTTGCTTGCCGGGAATTTTGCCAGCTATGCGAAAAAATGAATCTTTGGAAAGCACCATAATACATTCCTGTGCCGGGATGTTCAGTTCCTGCGAAGGATTGATGAAGAGCCGCCCTTTCAGGTCGCCGCATCACACAGCAACTGTTGCATCGCTAATCGGCGGAATGCGGCTTCGCCCTGGCGAAGCGAGCCTCGCTCACAACGGAGTTCTTTTTTTGGACGAATTGCCGGAGTTTCAGCGAGCGGCTTTAGAGAGCTTGAGGCAACCTTTGGAAGAAGGCATAGTTCGCTTGAACAGAGCTTTGGGGAGCGTATGCTTCCCTGCAAATTTTGTTTTGGGAGCAGCTATGAATCCTTGCCCTTGTGGTTATGCAATGGACAGCCGCAGAGATTGCCGCTGCCTGCCAGAAGCTATAAAACGCTACAGAACCAAAGTCTCCGGCCCTTTGCTGGACAGGATAGATCTTCAAGTAGCAGTTCCATCTGTTCCCATAGACGAAAGCAGGCAGGGCAAGGCAGGGGAGGGTTCTGATGAAATTCAAAAACGTGTTGAAAGAGCTTGCGAAATTCAGGAGGGGAGGCTTAAAGACAGAAAAATTTTTCGCAATGGGCATCAAGATGGCAAAACGCTTAAAGACATTCTCTTTTGGGATAGCGATGCGGAAAATTTTGCCTTAAAAGCTGCGGAGAAATGGCGAATGAGCCATAGAGGTTACGACAGAATGTTAAAAGTTGCTCGTACCATAGCAGACCTAAGGCAGAGCGCCAAGGTGGAACGTCCAGACTTGGCAGAAGCTATTCAATACAGAGCTTTGGAAACGGTATGGATGGATTGAAATTTGCTACATTTGTGTTCCGTTGTTAGGCAGCGAGAATATGCGAGGATATTTATGAATAGTGATGATTGTTACAACGGGAAAAGCAAATTTATATTTATAACGGGCGGAGTTTTGTCCGGCCTTGGAAAGGGTGTAGCAGCCGCGTCAATTGGTGCGTTGCTTTCCCGTTTTCGCGTTATTCCGGTGAAATGCGATGGTTATTTGAATGTTGACCCTGGTACAATGAACCCTATTGAGCACGGCGAAGTTTTTGTGCTGGATGATGGTGGCGAAGTTGATATGGATTTTGGCCATTATGAACGTTTTTTAAGCATAAACGGCAAGTCTGAATGGAGCTTAACTATGGGCAAGGTGTTCTCCACATTGATAGACAGCGAGCGGCAAGGTGTTTATGCGGGAACAACAATTCAGTTTATTCCCCACGTTGCCGATGTTATAAAAAATCATCTTTTCAAAATAGCGAGCAAAGAAAGCGCGGACATTATGCTCGTTGAAATTGGTGGAACTGTTGGCGATTTGGAAAATGAATTTTACATAGAAGCCGCTCGCCAACTCTCCAATATAGTAGGCCCGGATAACTGCATATTTGCGCATTTAACTTATGTTCCAATTCCAAACGGAACCCACGAGCAAAAATCAAAACCCACGCAAATGTCCGTGCGCGACTTAAACGAAAGAGGAATTTACCCCGATATAATAATAGGCCGTTGCTGCGAACCCCTAACCCAAAAAATCAAGGAAAAAATCGCTCTTTACGGGAATATTCCCAGCAAAAATGTAATATCCGGTTTGGATATGGAATTCGTTTATGAAATTCCGTTGAGTTATCAAGAAGATGGGATTTTGGATATAATATTCAAAAAATTGAAAATAGTTGGCGCAAGCTCTCCTAAAATGGACGAGTGGAAACGCCTTGTTGAGGTTTGCAAAAGAAAATACGACTCTCCCCAAAAAACTCTGAATGTGGCTTTATGCGGAAAATATATGCAGTTGGAAGACTCCTATGCGAGCATCAGAGAAGCTTTGGTTCACGCTGCCGCTAACTTAAACGTAGCTTGCAAATTGAAAATGCTGGATACGGAATTTTTGAACAAACCAGAAGATATGGATATTTTGGAGTACATAAAAAGCCAGTTGGCAGATGTTGACGCTGTGATAGTTCCGGGTGGTTTTGGCAGCCGCGGAATGGAGGGGAAAATTTCGGTTATACAAGCCGTCAGAGAGATGAATATCCCTTTTCTGGGGATTTGCTACGGAATGCAACTGGCCGTTGTGGAATACGCTCGCCACAAGTGCGGAATGCCGCTAGCTAATACCGTAGAGGTGGAATCGGAAGGCATAGAGGTAAAAGAGCCTGTAATTGCGTTTTTGCCCGGCTTGGAATATGTGAAGGTTTTGGGTGGAACGCTTCGCAAAGGCGGTTACGACGTATTCTTGAAAAAGAATTCCCTTGCGGAAAAAGTTTACAACGGAGCTTCCGTGATAAGGGAAAGGTTCAGGCATCGCTATGAGGTTAATCCTCTGTATATAAGCAAACTGGAAGAAAACGGCCTGACATTTTCCGGTTATTCTGCCAAAGAAGACAACATAATGCAAGTTATGGAAATTTCCGAGCATCCATTTTTCATAGGTTGCCAGTTTCATCCCGAACTCACATCAACATTGCTGAAGCCTTCTCCTTTATTTTACAATTTATTGAAAGCGGGGGAGAGGAGGCGTATTGAACGCAGTTGAGAAAAAATTCCTATTCTTAGCTCTGTTCTTATTCGCCTTGGGGGGAATATCTCGTTTAGGGATATTCAACAGGCTTTCCCCTCTGGAAAGCATTGTACTGCCCATAAACCCTGAATTTGCAAGCCTTGCCGCCGATAGCGTTTTGCTTGACTCTATTGCAACCGATAGCCTAACAACTGGTGATAGTGATTTTCCTGGTTTCAAAAAAGAAAATAAAGAGAAGAAACCCAAAAAGAAAGCCCCTGCTTTTCCTATTTCCATAAATACCGCCAGCAAGGAGGATTTGTGCTTTATAAAAGGCGTTGGCCCTTCGCTCGCTCAAAAGATAGTGGAGCATAGGGAGGCAAAAGGCTCTTTCCGCTCCGGCAAAGACTTGGAAAAAGTTTCTGGCATCGGAGCGAAAAAGAGAATGGCTATAGAGGAATTTGTGGTGTTTGATTAAATCAATGATAATCCACCAACTCAACATTCTCAGCGTAATTATTCACCCATTCAAAACACACCCTATATTGATCATTCACCTTGATACTAAACTGACCTTGCTTATCACCGCTTAAAGCCTCTAAATGATTAGAACGCGGAATTCTTAAATCGTTTATATTAACAGCATTATTGAGCATTTCCAACCTATTTAATGCTCTTTGTTGAATATTTTGTGGAAATTTTTTTGAAAATTCGCCAGAAAATATTCTCTTTGTTTCTTTATTTTTGAACGATTTTATCACAATACTGCAATTTTATTCAATTTATTAAATGGAATAATCCTAGCTAATTCTCTGCGTAATTGTCTTTTGGCAATTCTAGCATTATAGCTTTCTTGCCAACGAATAAAAAATCCCTCTGACATTCCAAAATACTTAGTCAGCAACAAATCCAAATCCGCAACCATAGGCTCGCCGCCGTCTATAATCGCAAATAATCTCCACGCAGGAACGGATATGGCCTTTGCCACCCGCTCAACTGTTAAACCGTTAGGTTCTATAAATTCCTCTTTAAGTACCGTCCCAACTGTTTCCATTTCAATGTATTTCTTCATAGCGCCTCGCCATTGCATAAATTAGAAAATTTATGCTGGCATCGGAGCTAAAAAGAGAATGGCTATAGAGGAATTTGTGGTGTTTGATTAATCAATTAGTAGTTGCGGAAACAGGGGATGACAATTCTCCTTCATTACCGCTATAAGCCGCTACCTTGTAATAATATGTTGTATTGTCTGCTAAGCCGTTGTCTTTATATGAGGTTCCATTAAATGCATACATAGAGCCAGCTCTAGTATAAGGACCGGATTCCTGATCGCTTCTATAGATATAGTAAGAACTAGCATCTGGCACAGCACCCCAGCTAATTGTTATGCTCTTTGAAGACCCTTCTGCCGTTACTCTGGTTGGAGCTTTTAGTATAGTGGTTGCATCAACAGAAGATGATACATCGCCTTCAGCAATGTTATTGTACCCAGATACCTTGTAAGAGTATTTTGTATTTGTCGGTAATCCGGTATCTGTATATGAGTTAGATGTAGAAGTACCAACTTCGGTATAATCATCGTTAGAATACTTAAAAATACGATAAGCAGTGGCATACTGTAAATTATTCCAGTTGATGGTTATGCTGCTTGAAGTCTCGGATTTTGCCTTTACACCAGTGGGGGCTACTAAAAACGTAGTTGCGGAAACTGGGGCTGATTGTTCTCCTTCTTTACTTCCAATATAAGCCGCCACCTTATAATAATATGTTGTATAGTCTGCCAAACCGTTATCCGTATATGAGGTTCCGTTAAATGCATACATAGAGCCAGCTCGAGTATAAGGACCGGACTCCTGATCGTTTCTATAGATATAGTAAGAACTAGCATCCGGCACAGCGCTCCAGCTAATGGTTATGCTCTTTGAAGAACTTCCCACTGCCGTTACTCTGGCAGGAACTTTACTGTTACCCCCACTGTTATTGTTGGGGTTTTGGCTGCTGTTACTGCTATTATCATCGCCGCCGCTTTGCTGCTGGTTGTTGCCACCACCACCACCGCCTCCGTTATTGTTGGCGGGGTCTTCGGCGCACCCTGCTAATAGAAACACAGAAATGGCTACCGTGGCAGCCACGCTTACGAATTTTGAAAAAATGGATTTTTTCATTTTATACCTCCTTGGTTTGGGTTATATTTTTTTGCGAGCTTGTTTTGTTGGTTCAGGCCTTATGTATCTTTTGAAACCGACATTAATGGTATAATATGCCGCGGTACGCCCTTTGAATGGCACTATGTTGTATAGCCCTTCAATGACAAACCCTTGCATATCATTACCAAAAAATATTCCCCCTCCAACAGGGAATATCGGCGTTGAAATGCTCGTTACAGTAACGTTTTCTGGCTTGTCGCTGCCGGGCTTCGGCTCTGCGGACCAAATATCGTAAAATCCCCATCCGGCTCCTCCAGACAGGAATAGAAAATTCGCAGGATACAACCTTATGAAAGTATTTATTTTGGCAAAAAAAGTTGCTGCCTCACTACTGTCTTCTCTTAATAAATCGGGTCGATTTCTTCTGATAGCATCTCTATCAACACCTATTCCACCCACGTCCAAATTAAGCCCAAAGCGGAAAAAATCAACATTTCGCTTAAAAAATTCAAAACTTAAGTTGAATTGCCCTCCCATTGACTTAAAATAGTTAGGGTCCATATTATCCATATTCAAAGACACGCCGCCACCAACGCTGCCTCCTGTATTCCAGCCAGTTCGTATTTTTTCCTCTCTCTCAGCCTCCATCTGCTTCTCCTCTTCCAGCTCCGCTGCCGTTATCTTTCGCGGTATCATATCTTCCACCATATCTATGGCGATATTTCTAAGCACATTCTCTCTTTGAACTACCCTGCCATCCATTGTATAAGTATAAATCGAACCCTCTTTGAAGTGCCTCAACTGTGAAGCGTTCACCACGCTTGCCCTTTCCACATTCACCAATCTGGCATTGATATTATAGGTGCCCATCACGGACTCAATGCTGGCAATGCAAATCTCAGAAATGCCGTACTGCTTGCCCATACGTGAAATTTCGCCATCAGCGATTGAGCCGCTGTGCTGCTTTCCCTGCTCTCTGTCTATCTGCCTTGTAAAGGCATCGGAACGTTCCACCATCACAAAATCGCCGTTGTACCTGCTTCTCGTGAAAAGAGCTTCAAGCGTATATGTATATAGCGCATTCGCTCGTTGGTTATTTCTCCCACCTCCTTGCACATAAACGGCTTTCTTGGGAAGGCTGGGGTCTGTTTGGCTTGATATTGTTTCCAACATTTTTTCTACGGCTTTGGTTATAGCGGAAGACATATCCTGGCCATTTTGGATATTATAGTCAATCACGCCAAGCCCAACAAGTTGCGCGGTTTCAACATCTATTATGCGGGCAGATACCTGATGGGGGTACACGGTATATGATTGGCTGATAACTCGCCCTTGCGAATCATACCGAGCCGGAACTTGATAGCTCCCAAGGTCTGTTATGTCGGACACGCAGACATACTTGGCACCTGCCTGCCTGCCGAGTGCAACCATTTGGTCGTCGTCAACGGCGCCGCTGGTTTGCTTGCTCAATTCCTCGTCTATAACGCTTGAGCGTTCCACAATCTCGTATTTGCCTCCCCTTACGAGAACGTTCATAGTTGCCACCCTTAGCGCATTCTTCACCTCTTCTGAATAGCCGCTCTGTTCCGAAACATAAACGGCTACCTTAGGGCTTTGCGCAAAAAGAAAGGTGCAAAGAAGGCAGAGTGCCAATGTGGTTTTTGTTATTACTCGTGATGTTTTCTCCATATTTTCCTCACTTGTTGATGGATTGATTTATTTTTTCCGCAAGGCTACTTGTTAATTCTTTTATAGCCCGGTCAGTTGCTTTTTCTTTGTTTCGGTTTCCCCAGCCGCCCTTCGCTTCTGGAATTTTCACCTCTAGAGGTTTTTTGTATTTCAAGTTATTCACCGAAACATTTGCGTTGGCATAGCAATAGATTTCGCCGAATTTGTTCAATGTGTTTTCTATGCAATTGCCAAGTTTAACATTTATTTTCACAACATAGTCAGCATCGCTTGCATCTTCCACTATGGTGCAGTTGCAGCCTTTATCTTGTATTTCAGCACCTAGTGCCTCCAAGTCATTGTCGCCGGAAATATCCAGGTAAATAGATGTCCCGCGTTCAAGGAGTTTTTTTGCCTCGTTGAGTTTTTGCCAAAAATCCTGCTCGCGCTTGATGTATGAATTGTCGTTTTCCACCGCTTGCAAAAGAGAACCCCAGTAAGCGACATTTTTCAACGAATCCTCAATTACCTGAATCCTGCCAAATGCTGAATTTTTTTTCCCCTGCTCCGCAAGTACCTCCATTCTAATTAATTCTTTCTCCGCAAAGGAAAACAGGGAATTTATGCCAGACCTGTAAAAATCCGCCAAATCCTTTTTTCTCACGGCGGCGAAGCCGTATATGTAGCCGCTTTTCTTATCAAAATAGGATTTGACATCCACTTTGGCGAGAACCGCGTTGCTCGCGGTTTTGATGTTTTGGTCATAATTCGTGCTTATGGTTTCGCCTTTCTGAGTCTGCCTGCTGGAAGTCTGGACTGCGGAAGAGCCTTGAATTGTGACCACGATGCTTTCCGATAGCTTGCTCTGCGCATTTTTTTCTACCGCTTGGTATGCCTTTGAATCGGGCTGCTCTTTTGCTATATCCATTGCGAACCCAGTGTACCATTCGGATTTTGGGTAATGGCTGGCTCGCCAAGTTTCGCTCACCCACTCAGGGGCCGAACTTTGGGCAAAAGCGGAAGCCGCAAGGAAAAAAAATAGGAGAGGTATATTAACCTCTCCCCGCAAGCCCGATAAAAGGGCTGCGTCTAAGTAATGGGGGG
>Ga0268262_10004194_pt1 | contig 15032 bp, 12 predicted proteins | sample TergutNc150P3_FD_190354 | JGI IMG/M metagenome (GOLD analysis project Ga0268262, IMG submission 190354) | Nasutitermes corniger P3 segment gut microbial community from laboratory colony in Florida, USA - Nc150 P3 (SPAdes) (version 2) | ecosystem: Host-associated > Arthropoda: Insects >... | reverse complement strand
GGAAACCAAGAAAGAATTCAGCGGATTTTCACAGGAAACGCTTCATGAAATGCTTACTTACTCGTGGCCCGGCAACGTCCGCGAACTGCAAAACTGCGTAGAACGCGCGTGCGTAATAGGCAAAAATAAATGGATAGAACCTGAAGACGTATTTTTAAAATCATCTTCGCCGGGTGAAAACGAAATAATAGACCGCAATTTAAAAAATGCGGTAAACGTTTTTAAATCTAACTTTATCCGCAGGATTCTGGATGAAAACGAGTGGAATCAGACGGAGGCGGCAAAAGCTCTTGTTATCCAGCGCACTTACTTGTCAAGATTGATAAAAGAGCTTAAAATATATAATCCCAAGGAGATATAATGCAAAACAACGAGAATAAAAACAGCGCGGAAAAAATCAACGATTTTGTCAGAAACAACAGAAAAGCGATATTTACGGTTATCGGCGTCATTCTTGTCCTGTTTGTGGGATTGGTCGCTTATCTTTCCATAAGCGATTCGCTTAACAAAAAAGCTATTGCCGAAGCTGACGAATTAAGCGGCAGGTATAATGATTTGTCCTTAGAAAACGATGAAGATTTTTACGCTGAAGATACGGAAAACCTGCTTGCCGATCTTAAAAAATTCGCGAGTAAAACAAATGGGGTTGCCGGAAGCAAAGCGTGGTCTATAATAGGGCATATATATTCCGCCAGAAAGGACTGGGTTAACGCGCAGGAAGCGTGGCTTTCCGCGGCAAAAACAGGAAATAAAACCTACCTTGCCCCGATAGCGTTATTTAACGCCGCCGCCGCCGCTGAAGAACAGGGTAATTTGGAACAGGCGATTGGATTTTTAGAACAATGCGTAGCCCATAGGTTTGAGTTTCCTGCGGCCGCCCGCGCTCAATTTTCGATTGGCAGGCTTTATGAAACGCTGGGCAACAATTCAGCCGCAGTTGACGCGTACCGCGATGTTATGATTAAGTGGTCCCAAATGCCTGTATGGCAGAACCTTGCCAGAAGCAGAATCGCGGCGATAGAGGAAAAATGAACTGGCAGAAGAAGCCGCTGATTTTTTTGTTTTGTTTGCCTGTGTTTTTAACTTGCGGAATTGAAGATTATTATTATCTTCCGCAGGTTCCGGAAAGAGGAATAACGAGAAGGTTTAATACCGAAGCGACAGTTAATATGCCGCCGCTCAGTGAATTTTACGCGACAGGGTATGTCGTTTTTTACAAGATATATACAAGCGACAATGACAACGATAATATCGACATATTAAGAACTTTTCCAAGAATATCAATTGACTACGGCGCGTTGCTTCCTTATACTGACCCGTCGAACGCCACGTCGCTTCCTTCCATAACTACGTTCAGCAGCAGGGGGTTTTATGAGCTTGAACTTGAAGGGGCGAACATTAGAAATACGGTCCTTTCAAAAAGCGGCGGAACATTTAAGATTTTATTTCCGCCAAGTTCGGGAAATCACCCGTCAATTGAATTTGACGGAGATACATATTTTCTTTTAAGGTCAAACGGCGCAGGGGCGTTTAATCCAAGACCGGCCGACAGGTGGTTTTTCAGTTCGGATGATTTAAAAAATTTCGATAACGCGACTGCGACTGTTAACGCGGACGTGTCAGGGCAAAGCGGCATACCTGAATTCGCTTACGCTTCCATGTATATTGCCGCCGTAGGGCAGAACCCAAGTAATTTCACAAAGCTTTACGGCAAACCCACGCATATTAGCATTTTTAAATTGACTCCGTTAAATTAAAAATAAAAGTGAAACGCTCTTAACGCCATGCCGTTTTCCCCGTATATTTCACTATTCATAATGCGCATTCTGTCTACCAGCTAATATCTGCCATTGAAACGGCAGATATTAGCACGATATCGCAGCGTCGTAAACCGCCATTAAATTCTCCAATTGACAAAAGATGAAAATCGCAATAAAGTCATTTTATAAATATGAAAAAATCGTTTTTTGTATTACTTATAGCCGTTTTTCTGGGGTCATGCCAAGGTGAATTTGATGATGTTATTTATACAATAACCAACGATTCATCAAAGGCCGTTTCGTTCTTGTTTAATGACATTTGGGAAACTCTTAATGACGGCGGATCAATAACATACGCGATAAACTCGCAAAAAGGCATATTTGCTCCAAAGGATTTTACAAAGGGACATCATCCAAGAAGCCTCAAATTAACGAGATTAAATAAGGGCGCGGCCGGCATATTTTATACGTTTTCCGATAATGCTCCGCTTTCGCTTAATGTAAAAAATAATTTAGAAACGCCTGTAACTGTAAAAGCTGATAATTATATAAGCGGCTCTGAAGATACCGGCGTTGGCGCTTTTAATGACGAATTGTTCACGTTGACAATTAAGGAAAATAATTGCGAAAAAGCGTCCATTTACACGTCTAGCCCATATTTTACGATAGAGATTGAAGCGTCTTATGAACCGTTTCAATCTCCCGTTATTGAATGGGAATTAAAGGACGCCGTCATATATGTAATTATTTATAAGCGCTTTTAAAGATCGGGATACAAAGACCGGTATACGTCAAAATATGATGACCATTCGCCTGCGCCGCCAATATTCCGCGCTAAAACCGCGCTTCTTTTCAGTAAAAACAAAGACTTGCGGCCATCTAATTTGTTCTGCCTGTAAATTTTATCTTCTTTAGCGTTTACAAAATCGGTTTCTTCTTTGTATTTGTACTGGAAACCCCATAACAACGACGATAACGAATGTTTTTTCATGCCGCTTTTTATCAAAAAAGATTCGGCTTGTTTAATAACAATGCCGCTTGGCAAATTACCGTTAAGGGCTGTAATAAAATTTTCCGCCGGAAATTTTTCGGAAAATTCCACAGAGGCGATTTCAAAATCCGCGCTTATGCCTACCGACAAAGGGGACGCGAATTCCATTTTCGGCAGGGGGTTAAACCCTTGAGTATACAAGACGGGAATGCCGGCTCTCCTGAACGACATGGAAAAAATCTCGATAAGGCTTAAATGCCCGTGGAAAACCGCGCTTTCCTCCTTGCTGAAACCGAATAATACCCTGTATACCGGCGGATCAGCAGATCGTACAGTATTATTCGCCTGTCTTTCGTTAACTTCGTTTATTTTTTGGTTAACAGATATGCCGGGATTTGCCGCAATTGCCGTATTTTGGGGCAAACATGGAGTAACTTTTGAGGCGATACCGCAATTGCCGCATTTTTCCTTGCATGATAATGTGCTTTGGCTTTCCTGCGACTTTTTCAGTTCCTGCCTTAAATATTCCGTTGTTACGCAAGGATCAATATTAGCCCAAGGCAACTGTTCATTTTTTCCCGATAAAATTATATCTGCAATATCACGGTTGTCCTCAAATATTTTTTGCCAGCTTTCCCTGTTTATAAATTCGCTCCAAGGGTCAAGCCTGCTTCCGTCCCTCCATGCTTTTTCGCACAGCAAACCGGCTCTTTCGTCTCCCCTGCTTAGCAAGCCTTCTATCCGCGAAACAAGCGCGTCTGAAACGCTTACCTTATGCCCCAAAGGTTTTAATTTAGAACGTATAAAATTTAATTTTTTTTCCGCAGTTCCGCTGTCAATCTGCGCCGCCCATTGGTACGGGGTATGCGGTTTAGGGATAAATATTCCCACGTTAATGTTAAAGTGCATTCTGCATCTGCGCCCGATATCCACTACAAACGAAACTATTTCTTCTTCCTCGTTAAAACCGCAGTCGGGAACTGGAAGCCCTATCATAAAATAAAACTTCGCCCCTTTCCAGCCGTTTTTTCTCGCCTCCGCGATTATCGAAACAACTGAATCCCTTGTTACTTCCTTGTTCACGGACATCTGCCATAAATCTTTCGGAGTCTCTACGGCAAACGTAAGCCCGCTTTTTCTTGTTACGGCGATCTTTTCCAGTATTGAAAGCGAAAAACCTGAAACTTTCAGCGAGGGCAGTTGGAATGAAATGTGCTTATCGCTGAAGCGTGAATTAAGATTTTCCACTAATTCGGAAATCCTTGAATAATCGCCCGAAGACAGCGAGGACAGGCTTATTTCCTGCCAGCCGCCTTTTGTTACCATTTCATTTACCTGATTTGCGATAAGTTCCTCATTCTTTTGTCTGCACGGCCTGTACCAGTAACCGGCATGGCAGAACCGGCAGCCGTTAGGACAGCCGCGCATAATTTCTACGGCTCCGTGGTGCTGCGCTATTTTCATGCTTGGAACAGGGTAAACGTTCGCGTCATTAGAAAAATTTTTAGTAATTGCCCTTTCCGCTTTTTCTTTTCCTTTAACCCACACATTAGGATGTAACGCGATTTTTTCTAAAAGTTCCGCCCTGCCCTTCCCTATTTTTTTTAATGCGGACAATTCTTCCGTCAGGTCAAAAAAATCATCTTCCGCCTCCCCTATCCAAAAAGCGTCGATAAACGGCGAATACGGCAATGGGTTGGAAACCGCCGGCCCTCCGGCGATGACAATCGGGTGTTCAGCCGCCCTTTCTTCGCAGTGAAGCGGAATTTTTGAAACGTCCAGAATTGTAAGTATGCCGTTTAAGCCAAGTTCGTAACCAAGGGTAAACATCAGCAAATCTGCGGACATCGCGCTTATACCCGTATCAAGGCCGTAAATGGGGATGTTTTTTTCGCGTAACAGTTTTTCAAAATCAGGCGCGGGCGCGAAAGCGCGGTCGCAAAAAATATTATTATTGTTCAAGCGGTTATAAATGACGCGGACGGCCTGATTTCCCATTCCTATTTCGTAAAGGTCGGGAAACGCCATTATCGCGCTTAGGCCGCCTTCTAAAAGTTTTTTATTTACAGCAAGCCTTCCGTATTCGCCGCCGGTATAACGCGCCGGTTTTTCCACGTCTAAAAGATCGCCGCCTAATTCTTTTACAGGGTCTACATACCTTACGGCGGGCATTAACGGTTAAACCTTCTTACGTAAATGCTTAAAACAACGCCGATGCCGATCATGGACGCCATAATTGAAGAACCGCCGTATGACATAAATAAAAGCGGCAGGCCCGTAATCGGCATAATTCCCATTGTCATTCCGACATTAATTATAAAGTGGAAACTTATCATTCCGGCAAGACCGGAACAAAAATATTTGGCAAACGGGTCCGTAACGGTTTTCATTGTAATTAATAATCTGGAACAAATAAACAGAAAAAGCGCGAAAACAAATACTCCCCCAAGAAAACCGGCTTCTTCCGAAAATATGGAAAAAATAAAATCCGTGCTTTGTTCCGGCAGAAAGCGGTAATGGCTTTGAGTGCCCTGCAAATAACCCCTGCCCGTTACCCCTCCGGCTCCGATTGCCGTAACTGACTGTATTATGTTCCAGCCCGCGCCGCGAGGGTCAACATTCGGATCAAGAAAAACAATAAGGCGCATTATCTGGTAATTTTTTAACACTAGACGCGCGGCGTATGAAGCGCCAAGCGAAAAAACAATAATGGCGGAAACATAAACAAGCCAGAAAAAATATTTTTTCTTAAATTTCAGATACCCAAAAAGCGCGACGGCGGCAATTAAAATAAAAAATAACATTATAACAATTATTGTTTTTAAGCTTGTCAACGCCGTCAGAAAAGCAATTGACTTGCGCAGTATATAAGACTGCCATAAAGGCAAAACCAATAAAACTCCGGTTAACGCGATGCACGATATCATAAAGGCGATATAGCGCATTGGCACTCCTGCCATAAATATCATTGTAAGGAGAATCATTATATATACCAAAGCCGTCCCAAGATCAGGCTGAAGCAGGACTATTCCCATTGGAATAAACGTTATTATGCATGAAATGACAAAACGTGAAAATAATTCTTTGTTGCGGTCAGTGTCAGCAAGAAAACGCGCAAGCATAATGATTACGGATATTTTTACAAACTCTGACATTTGAATCCCATAAGAGCCTATTCTAAGCCAGCGCGAAGAATTATAAATTACATGGCCGAACAGTAACGTATAAACAAGAGGCAGAATGGAAAGCAAATAAATATAAATCGCCAAATTATATATTCTGCGGTAATTTACCAGCGACATTATAAGGGCGGTTATTAGCCCGGCGGCCGCCCATATAATTTGTTTGTAATGCTCATTTGAAACCTGTATTCCGTCGGAAGTTATTCCCGACGAATAGATAAATAGAACGCCCAATACCATAAGAATAATTACAGGAAGCAGTAACAAATAATCAATTTCAAGAATGCCGCGTAACTTCAATTTATTGCCCTCCCCTTGCCGCCACCATATACTGGAATCCAAGCGAGCGTACAGCCGCGTCAAAATCCTGATTTGCGAAATACCCTTGAAATATAATCGCGCTTACGGCGGAAGCCATCCAAACCTGATAAATTGACGCTTCAATAATAACCGTTACGACAATTTGCTCGTCGGGATTAACGCTGTTATACGGGGCAAACGCCGTAAACCATGAATGCCATCTGTCTATAAGCCCCATTTCCGCCGTTCCTGACTTGCCGGCAATCTGCACAGTCCTCATGTTCAAAGGATACTGCGCCGTCCCCTGGCTTACGACATATCTCATGTCCCGGCGGACCGCTTCAAAAACCGCAGGCGTAATATTGCTTTTGTGGATTACTTCAGGCGCGGTAACTTGTTCTATCGCGTTTGTAACGGGATCGCGCACTTCTTTTAAAACATAAGGCTTGTAATTTTTTCCGTTGTTTACAATCATGCTTACTAAATTAGTCATTTGTAAGGGAGTAACGAGCGTATACCCCTGCCCGATTGACATATTCATCGTGTCGCCTAACACCCATTTTTCGTGGTAGCGGCGTTCCTTCCATTGCGGAGTCGGAATAAATCCGGCAATTTCTCCGGGAAGATCGATTCCCGTAATGTCGCCGTAACCGTAACCTTTCGCGTAGGACACGATTCTTTCCACGCCAACATAATCCCTTCCCACCGTCATATAATAAATGTTGCATGACTGGTTTAACGCGGTTGTCAAATTCATCCTGCCATGGCCGGAACGGAGGTGGCAATGCCAGTCGCGGTTGCCGTACCTCATTACCCCGCGGCAGACGATAGTCTGTTCCGGCGAAAAAAGATTTTCGTCAAGTATTGCGGAGGACAACACTATTTTAAAAGTTGACGCGGGAGGATAATTTGACTGAATAGCGCGGTTAATGAAAGGTTTTGCCGGATCGTCAACTAACGCGCGGTAATCGGAATGAAGCCTGTCCGTAAAAATATTCGGATCATACCATGGGTAAGAAACCATCGCAAGAATTTCTCCCGTTGACGGCTTCATGACGACTGCCGCCCCGATTTGGTTGCCTATCGCTTTTTCCACAAGAGTCTGCAAAGAAGAATCAATCGTTAAAACAAGGTTTTTGCCTATGTCCGGGGGCACGCGGGTTATATTTTCATCGCCTGTTATGCGCCTGCCTCTGGAATCGACAGTCCTTGTTTCCCAGCCGGGTTTGCCCCTTAAAAGCGAATCATACTGTTTTTCTATGCCGGATTTTCCGATTAAATCCCCCTGCTGATACCCTTGGTTGTAAAGGGAGGTAAGCTCGTCGCGCGTAATGTCGCCCACATAGCCTAAAATATGCGAAAGGCTTCCCACATTTTCATAATTTCTTACGGATTTAATATTCCAAGAGACGCCGGGAAGCGTGTTTTTTCTTTCAGCTATCGCCGCTATTGCCGAGAAAGGAACGTTAGACGCTATTTCTACGGGCTGATATAATTGAAGATACTGGTTAGGCAGTCTTGATTTTATGTCGTCAACTTTGATATTCAGAATAATTGAAATTGAATTTATAATTTCGTCCATGCTTCCTCTGGGGACTTCCGCCGGCGTAATGCTGACCGCGAAAGTGTCTTTGTTTACAACAAGGGGCTTGTCATAATTACGGTCGTAAATTTCCCCTCTTTGAGTCGGGATTGAATATGTTCTTCTTGAAATATCCTGCGCCCTTGAACGGTAAATGTCGCCTGAAAGAATTTGCATGCTGAAAAGTTTTGCCGAGTAAATAAAAAAAACAATGATAATAAGGACTGTGAATATATTTATGCGCGTTACGCCGTTCTCATGCATTATTGACTCCGCCCTGTAAGAATCGGCTTAAAATTTCTTAAAAGCAAAAACAATAATGGGGCGCATAACGAGTTTAACCCTAATTCTATCCAGAAAAGCAAACTTGTAAACGAATACGCTGGAATCGCGTTTCCAATAAACAAATGAAGCGCGAACATCATCAGCGCTTTTAAAACAGTCGCTACCGCGCAGAGAATAACCGGCATAACCACATAGCCTAAAAATAACGAGTCTTTAAAAAGCCCTGTTAAAGCGCCGATAATCGTGCGGATAAGGGAACTCAGGCCAAGAGGGGCGGCGGACAAAAAATCTATAAATAATCCCGATAAAAATCCTGAAACCTGCCCCGTCATGGTTCCGTTTACATAAGCGGAGAAAACCAGCACGCATAAGGCTAAATCGGGAACCGCGTTAAAAATCGCAATTTTCGCAAGCAAGGTAGATTGCAAAATTGCGGCGGCTATGCTGAAAACTACAGTCCAAATAACGCATCTAATCATTGTATATTTCCTGTTTCATCGTATACTTCCGTTGAATCAAAGGCTGAATTTTCCGCTTCAATGATAAAAACATATTCAAGCCTTGAAAAATCTATCATTGGTATTACTTCCACTTCCAAAGTAGTTTCGTATTCAAGAATATTTATGCTGCTGACGCGCCCTAAATTGATTCCGGGCGGATATATTCCCCCCATTCCGCTTGTGATGACTATATCCCCGATATTTATTTCATCTCTGGCGCGTCTGGGGACAAAGCGCATTATTAGGGAATTTTCGAAGCTTCCCTGCCCTTCTACAATTCCTTCAAAACGCGAAACCGAAAAACGGCACGACACTAACGAATTAATGTCGTAGACGGGCATTACAAGGCTTTCAAACACGCCTGTCTGTATTATTTTTCCAACTAAAGCCTGAGTGCCGTTTTGCCACGCTACGACAGTCATGTTATTTGAAACTCCCGAATAGCTTCCCTTGTTAATTACAAGAGCCGAAAAAAGATTATTAGGGTCCCTTCCCGATATTTGCGCGGGGATTCGGCGGTATTTAAGCGTCCTTGAAAAATCAAGCTGTTCTTTTAACCTGATGTTTTCCTGATAAATTTCAGCGTTGCTCCGTTCCAGTTCTTCAAAACGGTCAAGCTGTTTTAAAAGATCGGCGTGTTCTTTTCTTAAATTTGAAAGCTCTTTAATTGAAAGCACTGTTCTTGAAACCAATGACGACAGTTCGTATATTCCGCCCCTGATGCCTGAAAAAAGGGACAGCCCCGTGTTCTTAACTTCAAAAACAAAATCCCTGCTTGAAATTAAAAGCATTAATGTTGAAATAATAATTAAAATTACAAAAACAAAGACAGAAGAACTGATCTGCGCTCCCGGTAATTTGCCGCCGCCCTTCCGCGAAGATTTACCAAAGAAACCACGCTGCATATTTGTTATCCGTTCAATCTGTCATAAATATTTTTGGTAAGGTCTGAACCTTTCAAGTAATCAAAAAATTTCCCCGCTCCAAGCGCGACGCAAAGCTCCGGCTGTTCGGCAATTATCGCCGGAACGCCCGTTTCTTTTTGAATAAGCTTGTCCAGCCCTTTAAGGAGGGAGCCGCCGCCCGTCATCACAATTCCGCGGTCTACAATGTCCGCCGCAAGCTCAGGCGGCGTTTTTCCAAGAACAGTTTTTATTTCGTCAACAATTTGATTAATCGGGTCTTTAAGCGCTTCCCTTACCTCGACTGAATCAATTTCCAGCCTGCGCGGAAGCCCTGTAATCGCGTCATTGCCTTTAACTTCCATTTTTTCAATCATTTTGTCAGGCGAAGCGTTTCCGATTTCGATTTTTAATTTTTCCGCCATCTGTTCGCCGATTATCAGGTTATGAACGCTTCTTATGTGTTTAATAATTGACTCGTCAAATTCATCGCCGCCAATGCGGATCGCGCTAGTAACGACCATTCCTCCGAGCGATATAACGGAAATTTCAGTAGTTCCGCCGCCAATGTCAAGAATCATGTGCCCGGCCGGCTCCCTTATCGGTATGTCCGCGCCTATCGCGGCGGCGAGGCTTTCCTCTATTACGCGCACTTCTTTCGCGCCTGACTTATACGCGCTTTCTTCAACCGCGCGCCTTTCAACTTCTGTTATGCAGGAGGGAACCCCGATTACCATTCTCGGCTTAAAAAAGCGGTAGCGCGGAAAAACACGGTCAATAAAACAGCGGATCATCTTCTCTGTTGATTCGATATCCGCGATTACGCCGTCGCGCATAGGCCTTATGGCGATAATGTTTTCTGGAGTTTTCCAAAGCATTCTTTTGGCGTCAGCTCCGACGGCGACTATCCTTTTTGTGCCGCGCTCTACGGCGACTACGGAAGGTTCGTTTAAAACTATTCCTTTACCTTTGATATAGATAAGAGTGTTGCAAGTTCCTAAATCAATGCCGAAATCCGATGATAAGCTGCCTAACATGGCTACCTCCGTTAAATATTGAGCCGCGCTCTCGCCTTAGCGTGAGCCGGGTCCTGTCTATAAGCCGTTCTCCATTCGGAACGCGCCCTCGTCGTATCGCCTTTAAGGTTATAAAGTTCACCTAACTGATAATGCACTTCCGCGTTCTCGCCTGAATCATTTATAATGCTTAAATATTGTTTTTCCGCGTTTTCAAAATCATTGTTGTTTTTGTATATTTCAGCTAACATAAAGCGCGATAAAATGACGGATTTTGAATCGGCGGAAAAATCAATACAGCGTTTAAGGTAGTCAACCGCCGTATTGTACTCTTCCATCGCTATGTAGGAACGGGATATTGACAGCAAGAGGTTGTCGGAAGGCTGTTTGCCGGGAATAAAAGCCTGAGTAAACGCTTCTACACTGCTTCGGTAATCGCCGTAAGCCGCGTACGCGAGCCCGAGATATTCAGGTATGTCATAAGCTTTATAAGAGAGGCTGTTAGCCATTTCCAGATATTTTACCGCAAGGTCGGCGTACTCGCTTCCTTTGTAGCCGTACGCTTTTCCTAAAACATAAAAAACGCGCCCGTCTTTTGCGGCTTCCTTGTGAAGCAGGGCTTTTCTAAGCGAGAAAATGCATTCGTTAATAAAGCTAAGAGTATTCTGGCTGTTAATTTGCGCAATCCCCATTTGATACGCGGAAAAACCGTTAATTGTAAGCAAAAAATAATCTACAGGTTTTTCTTCTAACGCCGCTTTGCTGGTAATGTAAGCCTGTTCGTAATTGCCTTCATTCCAAATGCGGGCAAGCTCTTTTCTTTCATTTTTTGAGTTGTTTTTTACCTGTAAAATAATAAAAACAGTAAGCCCTATTACAAATATTGAGAAAAAAATAATTCCAAAAGTACGAATTTTTTTGAGTATGTATATATGTCTTCCATAGCTGGACAAAGTATTACTGTTTAACATTGCGTTAATCGGAATTCTACCTAAAATTCGACATACTGTCAATGATTTAGGCGTATAAAACGGGAAAACCGTAAAAAATCGTCATTGCCGGCTTGAAAATGAGTTTGTAAACAGGTATATTTTGACAAGCGATGTATCAGGCTGCCGCCGGCTGTCTGACCACTTAAAATGCTGAAGGATGATGAAGAAAATGATGATGGACAAATTAGAAAAAATCATCATTACTTGAATAGGTTTCAATCTTTTGAGTTTTTAGCATTTTAGGTGGTCAGATGAGTCAGGAGGAAAGTCCGGGCTCCGCAGGGTATGATGCCGGGTAACGCCCGGGACTTGCCGTTTAAGGCGGCAAGGACAGACAGCGCCACAGAAAATATACCGCCTGACCACTTAAAATGCTAAGGAAATGATGGGTGAATACATTAAGTAAAAAGCATCATTGACTTAATATTTTTCAATCTTTTGCGTTTTTAGCGTTTTAGGTGGTCAGGTAAGGGTGAAAAGGCGGGGTAAGAGCCCACCTCGGCGTTGGCGACAACGCCGGAAAGATTCAGGCTTCTTGCGAAGCCGGAAAACGGCAAGCCTCATCAGGAGCAAAGTCAAATATGCGCGGTGGCGGCCCGCCAGTTAAGCGCGGGTAGACTGCAAAAAAGAGCCGGAAACGGCTGTTTAAGACAGATGGCAGCTTCAAAAGCTTAAACTTTTGAATACAGAACCCGGCTTATGGTTCATCGCTTTTTTTTAGAATCTTTTTACGGCGTTCCTGCTGTATACCGCATATTGTTACTGTTTCGTCCATGTAGTGCTAGTGCCGCTTGCCCTCGTATACGTCCCCGGTCCAGTTTCAAGATATATTTCTTCCAAATTGCCCATATCGCTGAACGCACCAAACGTACCTTTAACCGTTCCTTGAAATGTTATGCTGGTAATGTTGGTATTGTTAAAAGCGTACTTCCCAATGCCGTTAACGCTTTTTGGTATGGTTATTCTGGCAAGGCTGGAGCATCTTATAAAAGCCATTTCCCCAATGCCGTAAACGCTGTTCCCTATGGTTATGCTTCTTTAATCTCCTTGTATATAATAACAACACGTCAAATTTTGCACCCTTGGTTCACTTCTTATTTGTACACTCTCAAACAGCACGCTTTATTTTGCCCTCTCATAAAAAAACGCCGCCGAATTTCTTCGGCGGTTTTTCTTCATTCTTCAGAATCAATATTTATAATCTCTTCTTCCTCATCGTCGTCTTCGTATTCGTCTTCTTCCGTTTCGTCAAGATCGGAAAGAGCGCCTGTGTCCTCTGTGATGATAAATTCTTCCTCGCCTTCTTCTGATTCCTCGTAATACAAAATACGGGAACAATAAGGGCAGAACACGTATTCCTCGCCGATTCTTACTTCATTGGCGAACTGGACGGGAAGAATCATGTGGCAGCCCATGCAGACGTTTCTCTTAATAGCTACAATGCCAATACCCATTTTATTTTTGATAATGCGCTCAAATTTAAACACAACTTCCGGATCAAGGTTTTCAGTTAATTTGCTTTCCTTCTTTTGAAGATTTTCTATTTGTATCCGCTTGTCGTTGATTTCAGCTTCAATTTTTTTTCTGCGTTCTTCCAATTCTTTTTCCTGCTGTTCAATTAAACCAGCCTGCTGTTTTATCTGTTCGTCCAGTTCTAAAAGAATACGCTCCCTCTGCTGTAAATCTTTGCGGTACTGCTGTTCTTTTTCCGACGCGTCCTTTATTTCTTTATCAAGGGCTTCGTACTCCCTTTGAGTGCTTACGACGTCCATGTTTTTTTCGGATTTTTCCCTTGCCGACTCAACTTCGCCAAGTTTGTTTTTAAAGTCAATTTCTTCAGCTTTAATTTTTTCATAGTCCGAATTTTTTTCGATAAACGTTTTCTTTAACCTGTTTAAAAGTTCTTCCTGAGTGCTCAATAATTTCGGAATTTCCTGAATGTTTTTTTCAAGTCCGATTTTTTCGTAAATGATTTCCTGTAACGATCTGAGTTTGTCAAGGTCGCTTTCCGTTACCATATTCCCCTCCTTTTAGTGGTCCAAATAATCTTTTAATTTGCGGCTTCTCTTAGGATGCCTTAGCCGGCGCAGGGCTTTTGCCTCTATCTGCCTTATTCTCTCTCGTGTTACGTTAAAATATAAACCTACTTCTTCAAGAGTAAGCGAATATCCGTCGTCAAGACCGAAACGCATTTTTAACACTTCCTGCTCGCGCGCCGGAAGCGTGGAAAGAACGCTTCCCATCTGTTCCTGAAGCACCTTAAACGCCGTCTGGTTAGCCGGATTTTCAACATCCTTGTCTTCGATAAAATCACCTAACAGCGAGTCTTCTTCTTCGCCAATCGGCGTTTCAAGGCTGATGGGTTCGCGCGCGACATTTTTTACCGATTTAACTTTTAACGCCGGCCAGCCCAGTTTCTCGGCTATTTCCTCATCGGTGGGTTCTCTGCCCAGAGTCTGTAAAAGCTGTCTTGATTCGCGCACGACTTTGTTTATCTGCTCTATCATGTGGACAGGCACGCGGATTGTCCTTGCCTGATCCGATATTGAACGGGTAATCGCCTGTCTGATCCACCATGTAGCGTAAGTGGAAAATTTAAAGCCTTTTTGATATTCAAATTTTTCAACCGCTTTTATAAGGCCGATATTTCCTTCCTGCACAAGATCAAAAAACGGCATTCCCCGGTTTGTGTATTTTTTCGCTATGGAAACAACCAGCCTTAAATTCGCCCTTATCAGCCTGTCTTTGGCGTTTTTCATCATTACTCTGCCGTGATAAATTTCATTTGCCATTTGATTGATGCTTTCTATGGGTTCTTCAAATTCTTCTTCAAGGGTTCTTAATTTTTTGTCCGTTACCTGAATAAGGCGTATTTTTTCTTTTATTTCATCTGCGGAAAGACCGAGTTCGTTTTCAAGTTTTTCACGCTCTTCCTTAATTGTAAGAAACCTTCCCATCGTGCGAAGCTCTTTTAAAGAGCTGATTTTCAGGTGTTTTTCAAGGCGTTCCTGCTCTTTTATGTACCGTTTTATTTTTTTTGACGCTATTATAAATTTATCCGAAAACGCCTGAATTTCATCTGGATGTATCTGCGTGTTCTTAAGGGTTTTCATTATTTTTTTTCGGATGGCGGAACAATCCTTGTCTTCTTTGTAATCAATATCTTTTACGATTAACAGTTTTTTTAAGTCGATATAGTTTCTCAATTCGCCTTGAATTGCGCGTAACGTGTCTTTGTAAAACTGGTTTAGCCTGCGGTATTCCGTCATGTGCTCCGTTATTTCTTTTTTGGAAAGGTTAAGCTCCCTTATGTCCTTTTTTGAAAATGTTTTTTGGGCGATATTGTAAAATTCGGGAATTATCATGCCCGATCTTTTTATTACGTTTTTAACGATATTTTCGCCTTCTTCCATTTCTTTGGAAAGCGATATTTCCTGCTCGCCCGTCAGCAAATGCTCGCGCCCGATTTCGCGCAAATAAAGCCTGATAGGATCGTCAACGAGGGAAGAATCCTTATCCGAG
>Ga0268262_10004193_pt1 | contig 15033 bp, 11 predicted proteins | sample TergutNc150P3_FD_190354 | JGI IMG/M metagenome (GOLD analysis project Ga0268262, IMG submission 190354) | Nasutitermes corniger P3 segment gut microbial community from laboratory colony in Florida, USA - Nc150 P3 (SPAdes) (version 2) | ecosystem: Host-associated > Arthropoda: Insects >... | reverse complement strand
GGGTATAATTACGTAGAAGCATCCTCACCGCTGCACAAGGTAACGCTGAGCGATTTTTCCATAAGCAAGTATCCGGTAACGCAGGAGCAATATAAGGCGGTAATGGGGAAAAATCCCAGTTCCTTTAGTTCAAAGCCCGCAAGCGGGGAAGTACAGGGGAACCGCCCGGTTGATTCGGCAAGTTGGTATGACGCTCTTGTGTTCTGTAACAAATTGAGCTTGCTGGAAAAGTTAACCCCCGCATACAGCATTAAAAATAGTACCGATCCTTCAAACTGGGGAAGCGTGCCGACCGCTGATAATAATGCTGTTTGGGACGCGGTACAAATAGTCAGCGGTTCCAACGGTTACCGTTTGCCAACCGAGGCTCAATGGGAATACGCCGCGAAAGGCGGCAATCCAGACGCGGAAGGCTGGAAGAGATACACCTATTCCGGGAGCAATACGGTTGGCGATGTGGCGTGGTACAGTGATAATAGCGGCAATATAACCCACGAGGTTGGCAAGAAACTGCCTAATCGTTTGGGCTTGTACGACATGAGCGGGAACGTGTATGAGTGGTGCTGGGACTGGTACGATGACTATTCGAGCGATGATCAAACTGACCCGTTCGGACCGGAGCAGTCTTCTAAATCTGCACGTGTGAAACGCGGCGGGAGTTACCTCTTTTCGAATTCGTCCGCTCGTTCAATCTATCGGACTTACGGCTACCCCTCCCAGGGAGGTGACCTCAAGCCTGGTTTCCGGCTGGCGCGGCCTTAAATGTACTTAACATCAACCCCGCCAAGGGAAACGTTTCCGTTAAGCGTCAGCCGGGGGGCGTTTTCGGCGGGGGCGGTAAAGGATTTTACGTTCACTCCGGCCAATGTGCAATGCAGCTTGTCAATAATCTGCCAGTGTTTTGGTACGAACAACTGAATGCCGCCGAAACTGCAATTTATGTCGGCAACGGCCCCGTTGGGGCCAAGGTTGGCCTGGTTAAGGTAAATCTCCATAGCGCCGAAGTTGCAGGACAGCCGTACGGTTTCAAGGCTGTCGGCGTTCAATGATCGGCTGACAGCCCCGAAATTTACGCCGACATAAGGGTTGTTGTCATTATTGCCGTCAGCAGGGGGATTTCGCTGTTGCTGCTGCTCGCTTGATCCGCAGGAGTTGTTACATTTATTATAGCTATGCCTTTTGGGAAGCAGGATGTTCAGTCCTATGAACGCGAGTACTGTAGCTGTAATCAGCTTCCAGGTCTGTATTTCAGGCAAACCCAGGCGAGCCCTGAAAATAAAATACAAAACCGCAAGGGGGATCACAATGGGCGCGATATGAAAACGCGCTAAACACTGTACAATAAACGCCAATGCCAGAATCGAGATAACTATGCTGCCAATGCCGATGTCCGCGAAGCCGATAAACTTATTGGTCAGCACAAAAGCCGCCGCGAGCAGCAAAACAACGCCCCAAAAAAAATTAGAGAATCTAGATTTCATGGTTCTTCCTTTTTCGTTAATAATTGTCCGCGCGAATCTGGAAATACGCTTTCGGATGTTTGCAGACGGGGCAGACTTCAGGGGCGTTTTTCCCGATGACAATATGTCCGCAGTTTCCGCAATGCCACATCTTGTCGCCGTCGCGGGAGAAAACAATGGATTTATCAATGTTGGAAAGGAGTTTGCGGTAACGCTCTTCGTGTTCTTTTTCGATTTTGCCCACCATCTCAAACAGGGCGGCGATATTGCTAAAGCCTTCTTCTTTCGCGGTCTTCGCGAACTCGGCGTACATGTTTGTCCATTCAAAGTTCTCGCCGTCCGCGGCGTCTTTTAAGTTTACGGTAGTGGCGGGCACTTGATCGCCGTGCAAAAGCTTGAACCAGATTTTCGCGTGTTCTTTTTCGTTGAGAGCGGTTTCCCTGAAAATAGCCCCAATCTGCACATAACCGTCCTTTTCCGCTTTTGACGCGTAATACTGGTACTTGGTATGCGCCTGGGATTCACCGGCAAAAGCCGCCTTCAGATTCTGTTCTGTCTTTGATCCTTTCAATTCAGCCATTATTTGCTCCTTCATTTTTGATACAATTCACTATATATGATTTTATATATTGAATCCAGACATAATTGGCATTATTATAAGATTGGGGTCAGGGATCGGGGATCAGGGTTCAGGTGGAAGAGGCTTATGGGGAAAAGTTTTTATGCGGTTATAATTATCTTTACTCTCCTTTTTGCGGCTTGCTCCAGGGGCAGCAAGGCCGACGCGGTTACGGCCGCTACGGCGAGGAAGGGGCCGCCCTCGCGGGTTCTTCTTAAAGAAATTATGCCTGACGCCGCGTCTGACGGCGCCGTAAAAATCGCCGTGCTGGTCAACCTCATGGCGGGAGAAAATTCGCGGCAGTTCATTGAAGGCTGCGTTTCCGAGGGCAGGTCCATGGACTTTACCGTGGACGCCTTTGTCTCGGGCGCGGACGAAAAACGCTGCAAAGAAATCGCCGAAGGCATCGCGTTAGCCGATTATGACGGGCTTATTTTCGCATACGGCGATGTGGATTTTTCTTATGACATACTCAAGCCCATTGCCGATAAAGGCATACCGATCGTAACTTTTGAGGCGCTTCCTTACAGGGACGGGAAATCCATAAAGGGCCTTATTACCACATTTCAGGATGATTACAGCCTTGCCCGTCTGAGTATTGAGACGCTGCTTTCCCTCACTGATAACCTTGATAAAAAAGCCAGGATTATCCGCGTTGGCTGCGAGCCGGGGATAACCTTTCTGGATCGCCGGGCCTGGGCTTTTGAGGAATTTGTCAACAAGGGCAGAATCGAGGAAGCCGCGCTGGTGAAGCTGGAGAATACGGAAAATCCCCGCGGCGCGGCATGGGAAGCGTTAGCCGCAATTCTGCCCCGTTTCCCGCCGGGGACGGTTGACGGCCTTTGGGTTCCCTGGGAAGAGTTCGCGGGCGGCTGCGCCGAGGCGCTTGCCTCGGCGGGAAACAGGGACATTAAGCTGACCAGCATAGGCGTTTCCAATGATGTCATAAATCTGATGCTGCGCCATCATGATATTTGGCTCGCGAGCGCGGCGGTCGATCCAAAGCTGGCTGGTACTGTTAATATGCGGCTCCTCGCGGCCAGGCTTGCCGGGGAGTCCGTAAACGATACCTTTTCCTTTAGCCCCCAGCTTGTAAAAACGGCTGACCTGAATATAGGGGTTAATCTCGGCAATATATCAGTGATAGTGCCCGGATGGGGTGACGGGGAAGGGCTTTTTGACAATTATAAATGGATGATCGATCTGAAAGCCGCGGGTGAAAAATACCTGAGGATACCTCCGGTTCCTCAGTCCGCGCCACAGGCGGCGCCACAGGCGGCGCCACAGGCGGCGCCATGAAAATAAAGACCAGAATCCTGCTCCAGACTTTAAGCGCGTCGCTTGCCCTTATACTTGTCCTGGGCCTGGTGTTTTTTATTTCCGTCGCGGGTATAAGGCGCGCGGTATTAGCCAACTCAAACGATCTGGGGGGCAGTTCCGCCGATATAAGCGGACACACTCTGGAAGTGCGGCTTACCGAAATGATAAACCGCGTCGCCGGCGACATGGCCATGATCCTGGACGAGCGTATGAACAAAATCGAAAACCACACCCGCATGACAGCCGATATTACCGGCTCTTTTTACACCGCCAGCCAGGGCTGGAATCCCAAACCTCTGCCCAGAATCAGGGCGGGGGAGATTCCGCCGCCGCGGCCATACCTGTACATTCCCCCCGGCGTAGATTATTCACGGATACGCGCCGAGGCGGAACTGGCCGGTAACATCAGCGAGATGCTCAGGCAGATCACAGTGGTGGACCGGGGCATTGCCACCACCACCATTGCCGGAGAATCCGGTTATGTCATAGCGATGGACGCCCACCCCTGGCCCTGGGCGGATTATGATCCAAAACTATTTCAATGGTACAAGGCGGCGAAGGATACGGGAGGCCTGTACTGGACCGACCTGTACGAGGATCACCGGGGCAGGGGGCCGGTAATCACCTGCGCCGTTCCCTTTTATGATCAGTCAAGAGGGAACAGGATCTTCAAAGGCATCGCCAGAAGCACGGTGCTGCTTTCCGATTTATCGCGGATAATCGAGTCCACGGAGGCGGGGAGAACCGGCCGGCTTTTCATCCTGAACCATGAAGGGATAAAAATTTATTCATCGGAGGGCGCGGCGATAACAGTGGGGGAGGGCGGCGCGGTCACAGGGGATAATTTCCTTGAAAGTCAAAATCCCCGCCAGCGCAGCCTGGGGCGCAGCATGATCCTCGGAGCCTCCGGTATGACCGAACTTGAGATGGAAGGCCTTCCCGTATATGCCGCCTACGCTCCCATTCGGACTCTCGGCTGGAGTCTGGGCGTCGCCGTCTCCGTGCAGGAAGTATCCGCCATGGCCGGGCTCATCGAAAACCAGATATGGAAAATTACAGATAACACCAAAGCGGAAATGGACAGGTATATTTTTCTTTCGGCTGGCGTTATCGCCCTGCTGCTTGCCGTTACCCTGCTGGGCATTGCCGTTTTCGCGATCCGCTTTACCCATTCCATTACCGGCCCAATACTCGCGCTGAATGACGGCGTGCGCGAGGTAGCGGGCGGGAATCTCGAACGCGCCGTAACAGTCAAAACAGGCGATGAACTTGAACAACTCGCGTCGTCGTTCAACATGATGACAGGGCAGTTACGCAGGCATATAGAGGAAATAGCCAGGGCCGCCGCCGAGAGGCAGCGCATTGACACGGAGCTTGACGTAGCCACGCATATTCAGATGAGCATGCTGCCCGTGGCCTTTCCCCCGTTCCGGGACAGACAAAACAATTTTGATCTTTACGCGCGGGTATATCCGGCAAGGGAAGTGGGCGGCGATTTTTATGATTTCTTTTTTATTGATGACGACCATTTTGCCATGGTTGCCGCCGATGTTTCAGGCAAGGGGATTCCCGCCGCCCTGTTCATGGCGATAGCGAAAACCATTATCAAAAACCGCCTGCAGAGCGGGGAGGACATTGAGCTTGCCCTTGAGGATATAAACCGCCAGCTCTGCGACAACAACATCATGGATATGTTCGTTACCGCCTGGATCTGCGTTCTGGAAATTTCTTCCGGCGGTCTTGTGTATATTAACGCGGGCCATAACCCGCCGCTTGTTATGCGGCGCGGGAAAGGTTTTGATTTTCTCGTTTCGCCGCCCGACCTTGTGCTTGCCGGCATGGACGATACGCGCTACCACAGACGGCTGATGCAACTGGAGCCCGGCGACATTCTGTTTCTCTATACGGACGGCATAGTGGAGGCGGAAAACGCCAAAGGCGAATTTTACGGCAAAGACCGGCTAAGGGCTTTCCTTGACGCGAATGCCGATAAGCCCCTGCGCGAAATGATCGATATATTCCGTGAAGATATAGCGGCCTTTGCCGGCGGCGCTGAGCAGTCGGATGACATCACCATGTTGGCCCTGAGAGTCGGAAGTATTGATTGTAAATAAAACTACGGATACAATATATTACAGCCGTGAAAATATGGTGATAAGGAGTGACGATGGATATAGAACAAGAGAGGATTGGCAAGTCAACAGTGACGCTGACGCTTCACGGACGCCTTGACACGGTAAACGCCCCCCAGCTTGAGAGCAAAATTAAAGAACAGAAAGACATAACGGAACTCACGCTTGATTTTAAAGGAGTTGAATATATTTCCAGTATGGGCCTTAGGGTGCTGCTCCAGGCAAAAAAGACAATGAAATCCGAGGGCGTAAAAATGAAAATTATTAATATGCGGGATTCTGTCCGCGAAATTTTTGAAATGACCGGTTTCTTAAATTTGATGACGCGGGAAGACTAAACCTAATTCCCTGACCCCTGAACCCCTTTCTTGCTATACAAGCGCTTTGAAAAGGTCGGCCGCGGCGATGATGGCCGGTTTGCGCAGTTCTGACGGGTTGACGCCTGAAGCCGGCATGTCAAAGGCAATCTGGAAGACATAAGGCGCTTTAAGCGTTTTTTGAAAATGCTCAATATTCGGGCTTATGCTCCGGTGCGATGATGATTTTACCTCTACCATCATAAAAGGTTTTTTATCGCGGACAATGAGAAAATCCACTTCATGTTTTTGTTTGTCGCGCAGATAATAAAGCCCGAAATCGCCAAGCCCGCAGGCGTTCCACCAATGGACCGCTTTGAGTAAATGCGACGCGGTAAAATTTTCCTTCCTGGCGCCCATGTCGGCGACCTTACTCCAGTCCCAAAGGTAAATTTTCGGCTGCTTGCGCAGGGAATTGGCGACGTTTGCTGACCAGGGCTGGATTTGGAAACAAACGTACAGCGTTTCAAGAAGCGTAACCCATGCCTTTACGGTGTCGTCTTTCACGCGCAGTTCATTGGCGAGGTTCGCGAATACTGTCTGCGACCCGGCGCAGGCCGCCAGTAATTCGCCAAGGACTTCAATTTGCCGTATATCCTGCACGCGGCTCAGGTCGCGCAGATCTTCCCTGAAAATCTGATCCCTGCGGGTTAACTGCCAGTTATTGTAGAAGCGCCTGTTGGCCTTCAGAAACGGCTCGGGGAATCCCCCAAAGGTCAGGAGCGTGTCAATAACATCAGCGGGAATCCGCGCGGGTTTCTGGAATATACTGTCCATGTTCACCGCCGCTCCAACCGCTTCCCGCGCTGAAATGGGATGTATTGTGAAAGGAAAATACCGCCCTGTCAGGCTGTCGCCGCCGCGTTTATAGACGGCAAGGCGCGCGCTGCCTGTCACAATGACGCGCCGTCCCTTGCCGTAACTGTCGAAGAAACCTTTTAACAAATTTTTCCAGCGCGGGTACTTGTGGAGCTCATCAAATATAACTTTGCGCTGTTCCTTTGCCGGCGTCTGAACGTTCAAATCCGCCGTAATGCTTTTTACGCCGCCCAGAATCACAGAGGCGTCGTCCACATTGTCGTAATTGAAATAGCGCGCCCCGGGCAGCGCCGCCAGCGCCGCCGTAGTCTTGCCGACCTGGCGCGCTCCCGACAGAAAAACCATCTGCCTGTTGGCTGAAAAATGGTCTGTTATCAATTCAGTGTAAATTCTCTTTATCATTTACATAAAATATATATCAAAGGGGCGTTTTTGTCAATTACCAAAATCCATATTACTGGATTTTGGTAATAACTTTTTTCCAGTTGGCTGGATTTTGGTAAAAGTATAACAGCCCGTAATATATGGTATCCCAGACTTGAAATCCCGAACATTTTACTATATCCTGAAAAAATGGGAGATTATTCAATGAAAGAATTCATGGACAATAACTTTTTGCTTTCCGGCAGGACGGCCGAAAAACTCTACCACGAGGCGGCCGCGGGCGAGCCGATTTTTGATTACCACTGCCATCTTATACCAAAAGAAATCGCAGAAAACCGCCGTTTTCCGGACCTGGCCTCCGTATGGCTTGGCGGCGACCACTATAAATGGAGGCAGATGCGCTCCAACGGGGTCAGCGAGAAGCTTATCACCGGAGACGCGGAACCTTACGATAAATTCCTCGCCTGGGCGGATACGGTTCCGCGGCTTTTCGGAAACCCCCTGTACCACTGGACGCATCTTGAGCTGCGGCGCTATTTCGGCATTAACGAGATTTTGAATCCGGCAAGCGCCCCGGCGATATGGAAGGCAGCCAATGAAAAACTCGCCAATGACCCGTCCCTTTCGGTGTTTGGCATCTTTAAAAAATTAAATGTTTATGCCGTGGGAACAACCGATGATCCCGTTGACAGCCTGGAATGGCATGAAAAAGCAAAGAACGCCACGGAAACCCTGGTGCTGCCCTCATTCAGGCCAGACCGCGTCGTCAACATAGAAAAGCCCGAATTCGCGGAATATATCGGCAAACTGGGAAAGGCCGCCGGAAAAAACATAAACTGCCTGGACGATCTGTTAGGCGCAATTCAAAATCGCGTTGATTTCTTCCATAAAACCGGCTGCCGCATTGCCGATCACGGGCTGGATTTCGTGCCGTTTGTCACCGCGTCAGGCGACGCTTGCCTTGCCCGCCCCGCTGAAATAAATTTTGTTCAATGGGAAAAGGAAGTGAAGGACATTTTCAAGCGCTCTCTCGCGGGAAAAAAACCGGACGCAAGGGAAGCGGAATCGTGGAAAACATTTTGCCTGAATTTCCTGGGCGAAGAATACGCGAACCGGGACTGGGCAATGCAGATACACGTATCGGCGATTCGCAGCGCCAACAGCGCAATGCTTGCCGCGCTTGGCCCGGACACGGGCTTTGACGCGGTGGCGGATTACCCTGTCGCGGAAAAACTCGCCCGTTTTCTGGACATACTTGCCTCACGCGGCAAGCTGCCCAAAACGATCCTCTACAGCCTTAACCTCAAGGACCTTTACCCGATGGCGACGCTGATGGGCTGTTTCCAGGGCCAGTCAGCCAAAGAAGCCGTGCCCGGCAGGATACAGCTTGGCTCCAGCTGGTGGTTCCTCGATCACATAGACGGCATGGAAGCGCAGATGAGGCTGCTGGGGAACACGGGTTTGTTGTCCCGTTTCGTGGGAATGCTCACCGATTCGCGCAGTTTCCTCTCGTATCCGCGGCATGAGTATTTCCGCCGCATACTCTGCAATATACTTGGAACCTGGGCCGAGAACGGCGAGATACCCAACGATTTTGAATTGCTTGGAAACATGGTAAGGGATATTTCGTTCAGGAACGCGAAGAATTATTTTAAATAAAATTGCAGCTTTGCCATTACCTCGTTGAAATCAAGCGGCTTCCCGATATGATCGTTCATGCCGACCGCAAGGCATTTCTCTATATCTTCTTTAAAAACATTGGCGGTCATGGCGATTATCGGGACTATATTCTTGTGTCCCTCAATGGACCGTATCTGGTGAGTGGCTTCCAGCCCGTCCATTTCCGGCATCTGCATGTCCATAAAAATTAAATCGTAGCCTGTGGGTTTGCGGCTGAACATCTTAACGGCTTCTTTGCCGTTTATCGCGCAGTCGATCTCGATTTCGGTCGGTTCCAGCAGGGCCAGTACAATCTCCCGGTTGATTTCAACATCCTCGGCCAGAAGTATGCGGCGGCCTTTGAATGATACCGGCTGCCCCGAAACTGCCTTATGAGACTGGTCTTCGGCGTTTTCTTCTGTTTTGCCGCGTTTAAGCAGAACGGTAAAGGAGAAAATCGATCCCACGCCGGGCTTTGAATCAAGCCAGATTTCACCGCCCATAAGCTCTACTATATGTTTGGAAATGGCAAGCCCCAGGCCCGTGCCGCCGAACTTGCGCGAGGTGCTGCTTTCCGCCTGCTCGAAAGAGGAAAACAGGCGGGATTGCTGTTCGTCGTTGATTCCAATTCCGGTGTCCTTAACGTTGATTTCTATTGTACAAATGCCGTTTTCTTCTTTTAGTAAACGCGCGTCCAGAAATATTGAGCCGTTTTCCGGGGTAAATTTAACGGCGTTGGTCAGCAGGTTTGTAATCACCTGCGCCAGCCTCTGATCGTCGCCGTTCAGATTAACCGGAATACGTTTATCGGTATTAACCGTCAGGCTCTGATGTTTTTCATCCACGCGGAAATTGACGACGTTTATCGTTTTTTGCAGGAGTTTTTCAAAGTTGAAATCGTCGCAGGACAGCTCGAATTTGCCGGCCTCAATTTTTGACATGTCAAGGACGTCATTGATAACGCCTAAAAGATGGGTGGAGGCGTTTTCTATCTTTTCAAAAGCGTAATCCTTTTTCTCAATGTCGGGCGCCGATTTGCCGATCGATGTCATGCCGATAATGGCGTTCATGGGAGTCCGCATCTCATGGCTCATGTTTGACAGGAAATTGCTCTTGGCGCGGTTGGCTGCCTGGGCCCTCTCAAGCGCCGCTTCCAGTTCCGCGGCGCTGGTGCGGATATCCATCATCATCTTTTTATGCTCGCGCAGATCCCGCATATAGGCGGCTACGACGTAATTGCCGCCATAGTTGGTCCGCACCAGCGTGATTTCCGCCGGGATCGGCGTGCCGTCCAGCATCTGGTGCATCCATTCAAATACGCATTTGCCGTCGTTATACGCTTTTCTTATATGTCTGACCGCCTGCACGTAGGAAAGCTCTCCGTTGGACTGGCGTTCCGGCGACAACTCGAAAAACCGGTCCATATATTCCTGTTTGTTTTTCAGATTGAACAGCGTAACGGCCGCTTCGTTACATTCAATGATATTAATGTCTTTATCAATAAGGCTGCAGCAAAGGGGCGTCGTGTTCAGCATGAGCCTTACACGCTCGTCCGCCTCGTGGATTTTTATCCGCATATCCTGTATGGTCCGCGCGAGTTCGCCGATTTCATCGCCGCGGTCATTGCCGAATATGCCGTCCTGTTCTGTTTGGGAAATGCTTCTTGTCAGGAGGTTCAGCGGCGTAGTTACAATACGGCTGATAAATATGTTACCCAGCAGCGAATACAGCACAAATGCGGACAGCATGAAGATCAACAGGGGAAGAAGCCGCCATATGCTGAACAGTGATTTATTGCTGAAGAAAGTAACAATTGACCAGTCGGAACCGGCGATTGGCTTGATGGATACGTATTGATACGGCCCTTTCGCAAGCTTGATGACCTTCAGCGCCTCATCCAATCCGAAGTAGCCTCTGATACTTTCCAAATGCGATTCGATTGCGGCGGCAAGAACCGGATCGGAATCCGCCTCGGGGATGCTTTTATGGTCGTCCTCGGATAAAATAGTGAGTGTACTGTCCATTTGGACAATGCCGTCCCTGTCGATAACATAGCCCTTTACATTTTCGGTGTCATACCGGGCGAACAGGGTGTAAAGCACATTATCAAAGGGGAGTCCGGCGCAGAATACGCCCAATACATTTCCGTCCCCCATGACCTTGTGGTTGATCCAGAGAAGGCGCGTATGGCTTACTTTGTCAATGTCTATATTCAGCGTATACTCGTAGGGCGAGTTGACGCAGTCGTAATACCAGTCGTCGTGGGCAATTGACGGGTTGAACTGGCCATGGGGAACGAAATCCTCAAACCGCGTCCCGCTGTTAGCAGCGTACTCGTTCAATGATTTCTGTACGCCGAGATACATAAGGGGATTTTGCAGTATGCCGGCCGTATCCATTATCTCATTATAGGCTATGACCTTTTTCGCCTGATTTGTCTCGTCGGCAAGCCAGTTTGTTAACGCCTTTGAAATGGACGTTTTTTGTACAAGAATTAGGTTGCGGTTGATGTACGAGTTGAATTTTTCCACCGCCTCAACTGAGTAAAAACGGGCAAGTTCCCTGGACGCGTCGCCGGTGATGTCTCTTATCATCATGGCGGCCATGATTGTTATTGAGACAAGCATTATGACAAGGAGGATCATATTGGCATTGCGTACGCGGGTGATAATTCCTTTTTTTTGATAAGATTTATTCAGCAATGCGGTCTTCCTTTATACAAACTAGGGCTGTTTCCCGATATAAGCCAGGATGCCTCCGTCAACATAGAGTATATGGCCGTTAATAAAATCAGAAGCATTGGAGGCGAGGAAAACCGCTGGGCCTTCAAGGTCTTCAGGCTTCCCCCAGCGGGCGGCGGGGGTTTTGGCTATGATGAACTGGTCAAAGGGGTGGCGGCTTCCGTCGCTTTGGCGTTCACGCAGGGGAGCCGTCTGCGGCGTTTCAATGTAGCCCGGCCCCAGACCGTTGCACTGTATGTTGAACTGGCCGTATTCGCTGGCGATATTTTTGGTCAGCATCTTAAGCCCTCCTTTTGCCGCGGCATAAGCGCTCACCGTCTCGCGGCCAAGCTCGCTCATCATGCTGCATATATTGATAATCTTCCCCTGGCCTTTTTTTATCATGGACGGGATGACCGCTTTTGCCACAATAAAGGGGGCGTTAAGATCAACGTCTATTACCAGCCTGAAATCCGCGGCGCTCATCTCTGTCATGGGTACGCGCTTGATGATTCCGGCGTTATTGACAAGGATATCAACAACGCCAACTTCTTTTTCTATCTTTGCCGCCGTCGCGTTTACCGCTTTCTCGTCAGTAACGTCGCAGATATAGCCATGCGCCGGAATCCCGGCGGCTTTATACGCCTCAAGCCCCTTGTCAAGCTGTTCCTGTCCGATGTCATTGAAAACAATTACGGCGCCGGCCTTATGGAAAGCCTGGGCAATGGCGAAACCGATACCGTAGGAAGCCCCGGTAACCCAGGCGATTTTCCCTTTCAGTGAAAATTTGTCAATAATTTCCATGTTTTTTCCTTATTAATAAATTTTATTTTAATTCCGTTGCCGGAACAGTGTCCATGTCGTCAAAGGTTTGGTTCTCACCGGCCATCGCCCAGATAAAAGTATAAGCGGCGGTGCCCGCGCCGGAATGGATCGACCATGAGGGCGAAATTACCGCCTGTTCGTTGTTCATGACTATATGGCGCGTTTCATCCGGCTGGCCATGCATGTGGAAAACCACGGCTCCGGGTTTTATATCAAAATACAGATAAATTTCCATGCGCCTCTCATGGGTGTGGCAGGGCATTGTGTTCCAGACCGATCCTTCCTCCAGTATGGTCATACCCATGACCAACTGGCAGCTCTGACAGACGGCCGGATGAACGTATTGATAGATGGTGCGCACATTCACAGTGGCGGCCTCGCCAAGTTTGCGGGGGTTGGCTTTTTCAATCGGGATGAAAACGACAGGATAGCTTGTATGGGCCGGCGCGCTTGCAAGGTAGAATTTGGGCGGATCGTTTTTTGCCGCCGAAGAAAACACCAGGTCTTTTACCCCCTTGCCCACATACAAGCCGTCGCCTTTTTTCATGGCGTATTCTGTTCCGTCCGCGGATATTTTTCCCCGGCCGGCGATGCAGATAATCCCCAGTTCCCTGCGATCAAGGAAAACTTCGCTCCCAAAGTCTTTGCCTCCCTCAAGGCGCAATGACTTTTCTACCGGGAAAACCCCGCCAAACACCATCCTGTCGACGTGTGTATAACACAGGCTGATCTCGTCTTTAACAAAAACATTTTCAAAAAGAAAATGCTCCCTCATTGTTTTTGTGTCGTAATGTTTTACATCATCAGGATGCTCGGCATAATGGATTTTCATTTTTATAAGATCTCCTGTTTTTTTATTGTACCATATTTACAGCAAAGATACCAGCTTTGCCTCCTCGCCGGGGGAAAGAACGCCAGGCAGGATTAACGGTTGGGACGGAAGCGGGGGAAGAAGGAAGCCGTTTTCGAGGAAACGACGGAACAACGCGGCCCATTCCGTTTGTGAAGGCTTTTGCCTCGGCGTCAGGTATATGCCGCCGCGCTGCCAGAAGTTTTGCGGGCTGTTTTTCAGCGCCTTCGCGATGCGGGGATACTGTGGGTTTGCCCGCGCCCGCGCGGCGGAAATCAGGTCGTAAATACCCCTGGCAGCCGCGGCAAGCAGAACCGGCGGCAGAAAATCGCCCTCTATAACCGCCTCGTCCTTAACCGCGAGGACGCAGAGGCCAAGGGGCAGGCCGTTGCGCCAGGTCTGTATGCCGGGGACTACCGGAATTAAAACCGGCGGGCTTTCAGGAACGCCGAGTGGCGAGGCGGAGTCGGCAAAAGGCCGCCAAAGGGCGGCGCTTCCGTCGGCGGCAAGTTTTTCCAGTCCAGGCGGCGGGGCGGCATACAGGCGGAAATTCCTGTCCGGAAAAACGCGGGACAAGGCCTTATGGTAACGCGCTTCCAGAAAATGGGGGAATGGCGCGTAGAGTCCCCGGCTTGCGGTGTTTTTCAATGTTCTCAATAGGGAAGGGGGGGTATGCCCCAGCACCGCCGCCCCGTTGTTTTGCCACAGATCGACCAGCCGCCCCGCCTTTGTATACAGGCGAAATTCCCGGGCGCGCAAAACCTCCGGCACCAGCCGTAAAAGAGATAATTCATTATATTGCTCATTGCTCATTGCTCATTCCTCCCTTTTCCTTACTCCCCACTCCCTACTCCCTACTCCCTACTCCCTTATTTTAACAATTGCCGCTCCCTGTTTCTCGCTTAAAAACCGCAGTTCCTTCCCTGTTTCAAACATGGCCCTGACTATTGGCCCGTCCTCGCTGTCACGCACATCCACAACATTGCCGTAACCGTAATCGTCATGGAAAAGCCGCTGGCCCCTGCGCCAGCCTGAGGCTTTTTCCGCTTCATTTTCGGTAAAACCTGAAACCATCCAGCCGCTGTTCCCTTTCGCCGCCGCGTCCGATTTTGACGACGACGCGAAACCGTATGGCGCGTCCCCGATGACCTTCAGGCATTGCTTGTCAATCTCCCTTAAGAACAACGAGGGTTGCAGCGGCATTACCCTGCCGAACATACGCCGCATGAAGCATGAAGTAAAATACAGCTCGTCCATCGCGCGGGTGGCCCCGACATAAAACAAGCGGCGTTCCTCTTCAAGCTCTTCGCTTTTTTTGTCTTCCCTTGGAAAAATACCGTGCTCCAGCCCGGTCATGATCACCCTGCGGAATTCAAGGCCCTTTGTGTTGTGAAAGGTGATCAATGTTACCCTGTTTTTCTCGTCGGGATTTCCCGCGGGATTTTGGGGATTTCTTTCCTCAAGCGAGCGATCCAGTTCAATATGCTCAAGGAATTCCAGAAGCCCCTGGATGCTTCCCTCGTACAGGCTTGCCGCGTTCACAAGCTCCTGCATGTTGTTCAGGCGCTGATTTCCCGTAATCTCGTCCTGCATTATGTGATATTCTGCTATGCCGGAATCTTTCAGTATCTGAGCCACGCACACGGAAAGCCCCTCGCCCGCCACCAGAGCGTCGCCGTCCCTGGGCAAGGCCGTTTTTGTCCTGGGTTTTTTCTTTTTAGATCCAGGGTTTTCATCGTTAGTTGTAACTACAGGCTGGGGGTTTTCCAGCAGCGATTTCCCGTCATCAATCACTTTGATAAATTTTTCAAGACCGGCGCCGGTCTTGGCGCTTAATTTTTTTGCCTGAACCATGTTTTTCGCGGTTTCCAGTAGGTCCTTTCCCCCTG
>Ga0268262_10004192_pt1 | contig 15033 bp, 12 predicted proteins | sample TergutNc150P3_FD_190354 | JGI IMG/M metagenome (GOLD analysis project Ga0268262, IMG submission 190354) | Nasutitermes corniger P3 segment gut microbial community from laboratory colony in Florida, USA - Nc150 P3 (SPAdes) (version 2) | ecosystem: Host-associated > Arthropoda: Insects >... | reverse complement strand
GAATTTTTTGGAAAACAAGATAACCCTCACCGGAGGTCTTGTAGACGACGGCACATGGACAAGCGCCGATTGGTGGTGGAATGACGACGCCGGCGAAGGCTTGGGTTTACTGCTTAAAGCGGAACCGATCAAAGGTTTGACCTTTGGAGTCGGAGCGTATACCATCAGCCAACAGGGCGGCGGCGGCAACAATGCGCTATTGTTCACACCCATAATAAAAGATACGGCTATTCCTCCTCCCCATACATATACAACCGGTACTGCCAGACTGCCCAATTTCGGGGAACTTACGCTCAATGCGAAAGATGTAAAATATACCATAAACGCCGCCTATACCATGCCCGATACTTTCCGTTTTGGCGTTATTTTCCGTACAAAAAACAGGGCCGGATGGACCGACAAACGCTTAGATCTTGATACTGGCGAGCGTGTAAGTGATGATGTCTATACTTACGGCGGAAGGGAAGAATCCATGTTCTTGCAAACCGAATTACGTGTACTTGCGGTAAAGAACCTTACTGCGGTTATAGTGGGTATTTTTAATAAACTTGAAAAATTTGATGAAAGAGGAAATATGATGTTTTCCGAAACTTTCGGTTACAAGATTGACAACCTCAATATAGGGCTTAACACGGTACAATTTCTTTATAACCGGAAAGGTAAAAATTCGGATCCCGGACTGCTCTTTAACCCCTGGGTATCGTATACCATTGATAATATTATACCCCGGTTGGATTTGGTGTACTTCATAGGAGGACGGAGTAAATTTGGTTCTTCTTCTCCTGAAAATCAATGGGAACGAAGAGGTTTAGCTCCGCAGGGAGGAAATGTCGATGGGTCCGGAACCCCCGGTGTAAAAGGTAATGATGACGACTTATCGGTATTAAGCGTAAGACCGTCGGTTAAAATCAATCTTGATAACAGAACTTTCCTTGAAATTGGCGATATGGTTAATTATGATTTTGCCAATTATAGCGGAGCTTATAAGGACTCAGGCAGCGCCAACAAAAAATCTCTGCTCACAAATGTGTTTTACGTAGATATGAAATTCAGTTTCTAATATAAATTAAGGAGAAATTTATGAAAAGATTATTATCAATTGTTTTAATAATTACACTGTGCGCCGCGGCGCTTGCGGGGTGTAAAAAGCAGGAACCCGTTACATTGAACGTGTTTGCCGCCGCCTCGCTTACAGAGTCGCTTAATGAGATTGCGGCGCTGTACAAGACAAAGAATCCCGCCGTAACATTAAGCTTTAACTATGATTCCAGCGGTAAATTGCAGACGCAGATTGAAAACGGAGCGGAAGCCGACATATTCATATCGGCGGCGGTGAAACAGATGAATACGCTTATAGACGGCGGTTTTGTTGACACTTCTACAAAAAAAGATTTATTACTTAACAGGGTTGTGTTGATTGTGCCCGGCAATTCTAGCAAAGGCATTACGTCTTATAACGACGTGGCGACCAATAAGGTTTCGCTTATAGCGCTGGGCAACTCGGCTGTTCCCTGCGGGCAGTACGCCGAGGAAATTTTCAAATCGCTCGGAGTATGGGACTCTATTAAATCAAAAATTTCCTTCGGCGAGAACGTAAAGGAAATCCTTTCACAGGTTGAAAGCGCAAGCGTAGATGCAGGCGTTGTTTACTCCACCGACGTGGCAACGGCGAAAGGCGATGTAAAGATTGTCGCCGACGCTCCGGCGGGCAGTCATTCGCCTGTTGTGTACCCCGCCGCCGTATTAAAAGGTACAAAGGACGCTAAAGCGTCAAAGGCGTTTCTGGATTACTTGAGTACGCCGGAAGCCGTAGCGGTATTTGAAAAAATAGGCTTTAAGGTGGTAAAATAAAAACAACTAAGGAGAAGCCGCATGGATTTATTTCCGCTTTTTAATTCGCTTAGAATAAGCGCTATAGCGACAACCGCTGCGTTTGTTTTAGGAATCCTTGCGGCCTACCTTATATTGAAACTGCCTCGTGTTTTAAAAGGTATATGCGACACAATACTGACCATACCTCTTGTTCTGCCGCCTACGGTTGTAGGTTATTTTATTTTGGTATGGCTGTCGCCCAGAAGCCCTTTGGGCGCTAAATTACTGGAATGGTTTGCGATTACCATTACAATGCGCTGGTACGCTTCCGTCATCGCCGTTACAATTATCGCCTTCCCTTTTATCTACAGGACAGCCAGAGGAGCGTTCGAGGCGTTTGATCAAAACCTTCTGGATGCCGGGCGCACGCTTGGGCTTTCGGAAAAATATATTTTCGCCCGTATACTGCTTCCAAACTGCAAGCACGGCATAATGGCGGGAACCGCCCTTGCCTTCGCTCGAGGGCTTGGCGAATACGGCGCTACAAGTATGGTGTCGGGCTATATCGCAGGCAAGACGGCAACCGTTTCCACTTCCGTGGCTTATTTCTGGCAGATAAATCAGGAACAAGCCGCCGGATACTGGGTTATAATAAATATTTTGGTTTCCTTTGTGTTTATGGCGCTTATCAACATGTTTGTCAAACTGGAAGTAAGAGGATAAGGTATGGCGCTTGAATGTAGAATAACAAAGAAGACGGGCAATTTTACTCTTGACGTTGATATAACAGCGGGTTCGGGCGTTACCGCTCTCATGGGCGCTTCGGGTAGCGGCAAGAGCATGACGCTCCGCTGTATATCCGGCGTGTCGAAACCCGACGAGGGACAAATTACTCTCGACGGCGTTACCCTGTTTGATTCCGAAAGAAAGATAAACCTGCCGCCGCAAAAACGAGAAGTTGGATTTTTATTTCAGGACTACGCCCTGTTTCCCAACATGACGATTCTTCAAAATATTATGTGCGGAGCGAACAAGGACGATAAGAAAAAGAGAAGGACAATAGCTGAAGGTTTGGCTGAAACCTTCCATATAACAGCGCACTTGGATAAATACCCTCGCCAGCTTTCAGGCGGAGAAAAACAGCGTGCCGCTATCGCAAGGATATTCGCCGGGACGCCGGATATACTAATGCTTGACGAGCCTTTTTCAGCGCTAGACAGCCATTTGCGGTGGGAACTTGAAAACGAGCTTGCCTCCGTTTTTCAGCGTTTCGGCAAAACGGTTTTATACGTGTCGCACAACCGTGACGAAGTATACCGCCTGTGCGATAATGTGGTTATACTGAACAACGGCAGGGCGGAAGCGAGCGGCGGAAAATGGGAGTTATTTAAAAACCCTTTAACCGTTCAGGCGGCCCGTCTTACAGGGTGTAAAAACATCGCCCCGTGTGTGCCGCAGGGAGCGAAAATAACCGTCCCCGATTGGGGCATGGAATTTGACGCAGACGGAAAAACCGCCGAATTTATGGGGATTCGCGCGAATTATATAACGCCCGCCTGTCTCGCTGAAAAAGACAAAATTGCCGCCGCTTTTGAATTTGAAATTGTCCGTGAAATAGAGGATACTTTTACTAACATTTTATATGTGCGCAAAAAAGGCGCAAACTTGCCCGGCCTTATCCGCTGGGAAATGCCCAAGAAGAACAGGGCGGCGCTTTGCGATATGCCGCAGGAAATCGCTTTTTTGCGGGAAAGTTTGCTGTTTTTAAGGAGGTAAGACTTTGAGTAAAATAGCCGTGTTTACGAACAAAGAGTCCGGACTGTGCGATTTTTTTGACGCAGGCAAATTTTTAATTTATGAAAAAAAATCGGACAAATGGGAAATTACAGGAAAGCCGGAATTTGAAAAAATCATTCCGTCCGCTCCGGCGCAGACTCGGAAAAAAGTCGGTGAATTACTGTCTTTAATTGAAGGCTGTGATATTATCGCCGGAGGACTGCTTGTAGGTATTCCCTACTCGGTGTTTGACATGGCGGGTCTTCATATTTTTCAAATAGATGAAATAAAAGACTCGGACTTTGACGAAATGCTTAAAGAAATACAGAAAGCCGGCGCGCAGAATGATCTTAAAGAAAGAATAATAAAAGAAGCGCGGCCTGTTGAAACAAGCACGCCCGGCATTTATTCGCTGGATCTTATCGCGCTTCAGAACGAATGTCCCGAAGTCTCCTCAAAAAAAGCGATGGCTGACTTTTTGGAAAATACGCCGTTTATGGAACTGCGTTTAATCTGCAAGCATATCCCGCCGTGGATCGAGAACAGCGGAAAGTATGAAATAAAATCGCAGGACAAAGACGGAAAAGTAAGCGCTGTAATTACCCGGAAATGTTAGGAATGCGAAACTTCAATTTGCTAGACGAAAGAACGATTCAACTGCCAAGCGGAATATTCGCCGGAGTGGAAAGTTACGCCTGTTATCCCGGCGGCGAACTGGAAGGTATACGCCTTTCGGAAAAAAATATGCTCGTAACGCATGCGGGCGAGCTTGTTCCCTCGTACACCGAAACGCACCGCCGTAAAATAAAATATTCGGTTGAGTTCTACAGAAACGGCATGGTAAAGGCTGTCGCTCTTGACGAACAGCAGGAAATACAAACGCCGATAGGCGAATTTCCCGCCGAGCTTGTAACTTTTTTCGAGACGGGAGAACTCAAGCGTTTTTTTCCGTTAGACGGAAAAATCAGCGGCTTGTGGAGCGAGCATGAAGAAAAATCGCTGGCAATTCCGTTTAACTTCGATTTATCGTTCACAAGATTTACGGCTGTAATTACAGGCGTAGGCTTTTATGAAAGCGGGGACATTCGCAGTATTACCCTGTTCCCCGGCGAAACAATAACGGTAAAAACCAAATACGGCGAAATCCCCGTACGCAGCGGTTTTTCGCTTTATGAGTCGGGAGAGCTTGAATCGCTTGAGCCGTTAAACCCTTCGCAAATTCAAACGCCAATCGGCGTTATAGCCGCCTTTGACCCAAACGCAGTAGGCGTTAACGCCGACAGTAACTCTCTGGCGTTTGACAAGGCCGGCAATGTTAACGCTCTTGTTACTGTAAGCAGCCGTATCGCCGTAACGGAAAACGAGCGTTTTTTGACCTTTTCCCCCCGTGAGGTTATAAACCCGTTAGACGATGAAACAATGATAACGGAAGGCATAAAAATATCCTTTGACTATATCAATGACACTGTAACTATCGAGGAAAACAATAAAAAATCAACTTTCTGCGTTAACGGAAACGGATTTACTGTTGTGCCGTATAACGGAAACGCTTTCACGTGCAGTCCGTCTGATTGCGCAAGCTGTTCTTTGGGCTGCAAGTAAAATTTCATAATATTCTTCTATAAATTCCGTTTTCTCTTATATTTTAAAACAAAAAAAATATTATCTTTTATTCAAAGTAATCATTAGGAAGAGGTGTGCGAATATGACAATGATCCCCGGCAAGTCAATAAAAAAATTCGCCAACAATAAATTCCTTGTTTTTTCCTGTATCCTTTTCCTTGTTATCGCTTTGACGGCAGTTGCGGCGTATTTAATTTCCGCCCGTCAAATCAACAGGTCTTTTATTGAACAGCAGCTTACTATAACTTCCGAAACAATGCGTCTGCGTTTGGAAACAGCGGTAGACAGCGAGCTTGCTCTTTTGTTAAAAATGGCGGATACTCCCGTAATCCGGCAGTATTTTATGAATCCCTCTGATCCTGTTCTTAAATCTCAGGCGTACAGCGAATTCGCCATTTATAAAGAACATTTTAATGATAAAATACTTTACTGGGTTAATGACGTGGATAAAATATTTTATTCGTCAAGAAACGACCCGTACGTTATCAATCCCGATGATCCCAAGGATTATTGGTACAATTTAACGTTACACGAAACAGAAAGATATATTTTTAACATAAATTATAATCCTGATTTGAAACAAATTTATCTTTGGGTCAATGTTCCGGTATTTGTTAGAACGATGACGGGCAAAAAACCTTTGGGGATGATTGGAACGGGTTTAAATCTTATTGATTTCTCGGATTTTGTAACTTCCGGCTATCAGAGATTCGATGAAAACATAACAACATATATGTTCAATAAATACAATGAAATTACTTCGGCGGCGGATTATGATCTGGTTCAAAATAAAGTTCGTCTTGATAAGTTCCTCGGCGAAACCGGAAAAGAATTAATTAAAACGGCGCACGAGCTTTCGGGAGGTGAAAGCCGGAGTTTTATCCATGATAAAAGAATATATTTTTTAAACTCCATCCCGGCGATGGAATGGTATCTTGTCGTAAGTTATCCGGTTCCGGGCTTGTTGTCTTTGAATCGTGCCATGAATACGGTATTTTTCGGTATGCTGTTACTTATCTTGTTCCTGTTCATTATTATTAACGCTTTTATCGCCCGTTCTGAAAACGAGATAGAAAAACAAAACCTGCGGCTTCTTGAAGCGAACAGGAAGGCTGAATCCGCTTCCAAGGCAAAAAGCGATTTTCTGGCGAAAATGAGCCACGAAATCCGCACCCCAATGAACGCCATTACAGGCATGGCGGAACTTCTGCTTAGGGGAGAACTTTCGTGCGAAGCGAGAGGCTGCGCCCGTGATATAAAACAGGCGGGGAATAACCTCGTTTCGATTATTAACGATATTCTTGATCTTTCAAAAATTGAGGCGGGTAAAATGGAAATTGTTCCCGCCAAATATATGCTTTCATCTTTGATCAACGACACGGTCAACATTATCCGCGCAAAGCTGAAGGAAAAGCCGATACGTTTTTTTACAAATATCGACGGGAATATTCCCAACAGCCTTATCGGAGATGAAGTGCGCCTCCGACAGATTCTTATTAACCTGCTGACCAACGCCGTAAAATACACGGAAAAGGGGCATATCGGTTTAACCATTACTATGGATAAAAATGACGATAAACAAGTTTTGCTTAGGATAGACGTGACCGATACGGGAAAAGGAATAAAACCGGAACATCAGACAAAACTCTTTGACGAGTTTGTCCGGGTAGATGAGAATCATAGCATTGAAGGAACCGGGCTGGGGCTTTCCATTGCAAAACGGCTCTGCGCCGCTATGGACGGGAAAATAAACATGGAAAGCGAATACGGCAAGGGCAGCGTATTCACGGTAATTATCCCGCAGGGTATTGAGTCAAGAGAACCTTTCGCCGCTGTGGAGGAACCCGAGAAAAAGAAGGTGCTGGTTTATGAAGGACGGGCAGTCTACGCCAAAACGGTGTGTTGGTCGCTTGAAAATATGAAGGTTCCTTATAAAATGGTTACAAATCAAAATGAGTTTGCCTCCGCTCTTTACAGCGAAGAATGGTTTTATGTGTTTTCAGGTTACGGTCTTTTTGAAAAAATTAAACCGCTTATAGAACAAGACGATTCTGTTTTTTACGGAGGGAAAAAACCGCATTTGGCTCTTATGATTGAATGGGGCACTGAAATTTTTATCAGCAATGCCCGCTTTGTTTCCATTCCGGCACAGTCCCTGTCTATCGCCAATACTCTTAACGGCAAGGCCGATCGCCGGAATTATTTTGAGGACTCCGGCAGTTCCGGTGTGATACGCCATACCTTCCCCAACGCAAGACTGTTAATAGTAGACGACATTCCGACCAATCTTAAAGTTGCCGAAGGGCTTTTGTCCCCATATAACGCCAGGATTGACACCTGCCTAAGCGGAGCGGAAGCGATAGAACTTGTGAAACAGAACAAATATGACCTTATTTTCATGGATCACATGATGCCCGAAATGGACGGGATTGAGGCGGCGGCGGCAATAAGAGAGTTGGAAATGAAGAATGAGATACCGGGAAACAACGGAAAGCAAATTCCGATTGTCGCATTAACAGCTAACGCCGTTGTGGGAATGAGGGAGATGTTTATCGAAAAGGGTTTTAATGATTTTATCTCAAAGCCCGTAGACGTTTCCAAAATGGACGAAATTCTTGACCGCTGGATACCGGGTGAGAAAGGGACAACTAACAGTAATCAAGATATACTGCCTGAGAAAGATGACAATTCCTTATTACCCGTTATCCCCAATGTTGATACGGCAAAGGGACTTGCCATGCTCAGAGGAAAATTGAACGTTTACAAGAAAGTGTTATCCATGTTCTGCGAAGATATTGATGAAAGGCTTCCTCATCTGCGAATAATGCTGGAAGCGGATACTTTGCCCGCATTTATAATTCATTTTCACTCCGTGAAAAGTATGTCCGCTTCTATCGGCGCTCAGGATATATCGTCCTATGCCGCAGAGCTTGAGGCCGCAGGCAAAGCGGCGGATATGGTTTTTATCAGAGAACATTTACCTGACCTTACGGTACAGCTTTCGGAACTTGTAAAAAATATACGTGCCGTGTTATAAGGCAGTTTGTAATTTTTAATTTTCCTCCCCCGATTACAGGTATTTTTTTAATATTTATCTGTTTATTAGAGAGAAAAAGTTAAAAAGACCTTTACATCATTTGAAAATATTTTTAAAACAAGAGGAACTACGATTTTTTTATCGGTGATAATAACGGAGGATGTATGGCGGAAAACGCTAATTTGGAAATTCTTTCTACCCGCTGCGGTTTTAACAGCGCGGTTAGGCACATAAAGAAAACGATAGATATCGCTTCAAGAACCGGCGCTAATCTTGGCGACATTGTTTATGAATTGGATGAAGATGAATTATCAAGCGGTCAAATAGGTTTGCTCTTAAGAATGTTACTGGTAGATAAACTTGGATACAAATCGGCGTCCGCCAATCTTTCATCAACGGTAAAAGACATTTCCGGTTTGGCGAAAGAATTCGAAAAATGGAACGGCGTTGATCTTGTAGCCGCTTATTATCACCCTGAAATCGGGTTATTGATAGCGAATCCAAAAGTACCTGAAGAACTTGCCGGTTTCGGCGAGCTTCGTAAGTATGAATTAATGGTGGTGTACGCCGGATTGCAAGGCGGGGAAACAGACGAGAATTGCCGGAAAGCCGCAGAGTTGGCTTTAAGGCTTTTTGAGGGTTCCAAAATTACAGCCCCGTCGTTTCTTACAAAAGGAAATTTTTTCGCTAAAAAAATTTCTAAGCCGCAAAAGGCAAGCGAAACCGGATCAACAGTAAAAGCAAAAACAAAAACATCCGCCAAGGAAAAAACTCCGGCAAAACACGCTTCGGCGAAACCCGCCGCTCCCGAAAAAAAGGCGGCGACTATAGTGCAAAAATCTTCAGGCGGGCCGTCTAAAATGACTCCCCGTTACGGTGTCATAGTACAGAATGAGCTTTTCCATAACGGAAATGTTGAGGCGTGGAAGAAGATTATAGCGAGTTATAAAGCCAAACATCCCGGTCTGGAAGTTTTTATTTATTACGACAATGAGAGAATCCTTGACATTAACTCATTGTTTAAATGGGGCAAGGTAAAACACGGCAGCGCAATTGAATTTGCCATAGCCGGAAACGATATTCAGGATGTAGCGAAGTTACAGCGTTATCTGGCTCAGGGAGCCAGTCATCAATTTGAGGCGTTTTTACATGGTCCTGTAAACACCGTCCTTAAACTGTTCTAATACAAGGAAAAGTATATGGATTCAAGAATACATTTTTTTAGCCAGAAAGACGTTATCTCAAAAGAAGCTGCGCCGGAATTGTTGGGTATCCGTGGCAGACAGGCAAATGAATTCGCCGAGCTTGGTTTCCCCATTCTTCCGGGTATTATTTTAGATACCGAAATTGCGTCTGACATTAATATTGAGAACAATAAAAAAGATATTTTTGATCTTTTGGATAGATGCGCCAAGCCTGTAAATAAAGGCTTCGGCGATAAAGATAATCCCATGTTGTTAAAATTGATTATCTCCTCAAACATGGCGATTTCAACTTACCCCGTTTTGCATAACTTCGGGCTTGTAAGGCCTGTTCTTAACGGTTTCGCCAAGTGGGTTGGCAAGGATTTCGCCGCAAGTGAAGTTCTTTTTATGATCCACGGCATGATGAATATCGAGGAGAAAATCAACGAACTGGAAGGTAAAACCAAAGAGAAAGAAGAAATTGCCGAAAAAAACAAACTAATAAAAAGATTGTTGGGAATCCAGGGGCCTTCCAATGAATTACATCAGAAAGAAACCCCTCTGCCAAAGAAAAAAACCGCCGAAGAATATATGGACGATTACGCCAAATACTTTCCAAAAGGTTTTTTTGACGACGCCGAAACACAGTTAATGTCAGCTCTCGGCGAAATTTCCAGGTTGTTTAAAATAGACGAGCAGAACAATAACGATACGGCGATTGTTATTCAGCCGATGGTATACGGAAATTACGGCAAAGAATCATGTTCGGGATATTTCTTTACTCGCAATGTCGTGACAGGAGAAAAAAAATTACAGGGCAGTTATTTTACGGGAAAATTCAACGAAGCGGGGGAGACGGGGCACGAAATCAATAAAATTGACGATGCCTACCTTAAACAGCTTGAAAAAATAGCGGGAGTTCTTGAGGACAAATTCAAGGAGATCCGCCAGGTTCGTTTTACCGTAGAAAACGGAAAACTCTGGCTGATAGAGCAAAGGCTTGTGGATCAAAAATCCACGCAGGCGGATATTAAATTACTGCTTGATCTTCAAAAACGCAAAATTGTTGACGCAGCTTATGTTGTTAAAGCGATTGATCCTTTAAGGTTAAATGAAATTCTTCATCCGGTAATTAATCCTTCCAGCGTTAAGGGATTTAAATCGTGGAAGGGTGGTATAGCGGGCGCTCCCGGAGCGGCGATAGGACGGGTTTATTTCAGCACCACTTCTTTGCTGGAAGCGAAAAAAACGGCGATACAGCACGGGGAAAAAGTCAGTTTTATTTTATGCCTTGAATCCTCTTTTGCCGAGGACGTAAAAGCGATTGAGGAAAGCGCAGGCGTATTAACCGCCGAGGGCGGATACTCGGCCCATGCGTCCGTAGTGGCACGTCAGTACGGAAAAGTGTCGCTTGTGTCTCCCGAGCTTAAAATAAAAGGAAAAAAAGCCTCGCTGGGCGCATTAAGTTTTTCGGAGGGAAGCGTAATAACAATAGATGTTCCTTTTTACGGAGAATCAAAATTGTATCTTGGGAAGGCGGAACTTATAGAGCCTGATCCTGAAAGCTCCGGACTTCTGGATTTTATTGAAATTTCCAAGAGCTTCCTTAAAAAATTCCATGTTAGGTGTAACGCCGACACTCCAAGAGACGCTAAACTGGCGTTGGAATTCGGGGCGGAGGGCGTAGGTTTATGCCGTACGGAACATATGTTCTTTAAGGCGGATCGCATCAATGTTTTCCGTGATATGCTGATGTCCGATGATGAAAAAGAACGCCGAAAAGCGCTCAATAAACTGCAAGTAATGCAAAGGGAAGATTTTTACGGCATTATGAAAGTGATGGCGGGCAGGGAAGTGACTATCCGTCTTTTGGATTCGCCGCTTCATGAATTTATGCCTCATAACCCCGATGAGATACAGGGTTACATCGCTCATGTCGCTAAAGCCTCAGGCAAGAAACCGTCTAAAGCGGAAATTACCGAGCGTATTGACTCTCTTCATGAATTTAACCCCATGCTTGGCCATCGTGGATGCCGCATCGCCGTCTCTTACCCCGAGATTTACGCAATGCAGGTAAAAGCGATTTTCGAGGCCGCCTATAAACTGCGTTCCGAAAAAATAGACGCCCGTCCTGAAATTATGGTTCCTATTATAATGAACGCCGCTGAATTAAAACTTATCGCTTACGGAAAAAAGATCGAAGGTTCAAACTATTTGGGAATTGTCGATATTGAGGAGTCTCTTAGAAATACTTTGAAAGCCAAAGAAGCGGAATATAAAATCGGCACTATGATTGAGCTTCCTGCGGCGGCTCTAGGGGCGGGAGAAATCGCCAGGTACGGACGTTTCTTCAGCTTCGGCACAAACGATCTGACTCAAACTACTTTGGGAATTTCAAGAGACGACTTTACGGCGTTTATGCCCGACTACACTTTGTTTGACCTTATCAACGGCAATCCGTTCAGCACATTGGATCCAAGAGTAAAAGAGCTTATCGCCCTCGCCGCTGATCGAGGACGGCTTACCCGCCCAGATCTTGTCTGCGGTTTATGCGGCGAGCACGGGGCAAATCCTGCGAATGTCCGCTTCTGCATGGACGCAGGACTTAACTATGTTTCATGCTCTCCATATTCGGTTCCAATCGCTCTGTTGGCGATAGCTCAGGCGGAAATTGATAGAAAATAGGACAGATGTTACGAGAACGGATCGCAGCATAAGTATAATTTGATGTCAACTTGCCCCTTTTCCCCCTTGTACAATCTTCCAATCCATGATATTTTTTCACTATGAGCGCAGCAACCGCTATTTCCCACTCAAAACCTCGTGTAAATTCTAAATCTCTCTCTCTCTCTCTCTCTCTCTCTCTCTCTCTCTCTCTCTCTCCTTTATAGAAGAAAATCGTCAATATCACCTCAAAACACATTTTCAAGGGATAGGTCTGTCTAAATGAAAACGCTGTTGTCTCATTCCATTGGAAAATTGTCGGATTTCTGCGTATGCGGGAACACCGGCTTTTTATATCCGCACGGCGGAACAATTTGTATAGAAGGAGCAGCAAAATGAAAAAAATCCTAACAGTATTACTGCTATGGACGGCTCTGTGCGGGACAGCATTCCCGCAAAACGCAAGCGATTTTACGGTGGACGTTAACGGCGTTATTACCAAGTACACGGGATTTGACACCGACATCAAAATACCTGATACAATCAGTGGTAAAAAGATTACCGCTATCGGGAAGGAAGCATTCCAAAAAGCCGACCTTACCAGTGTTACCATCCCGAACAGCGTTACGGAAATCGGTGAAAACGCATTTGCCCAAAACCAACTAACCAGCGTTACCATGGGTACTGGAGTTAAGACAATCGGAAAATCGGCGTTTGCCAACAACAAACTCACCAGCATTACCATCCCAAACGGCGATATCGGTGAAAGCGCATTTGCCCAAAACCAACTAGCCAGCGTAACCATCGGCAATGGCGTTACGTCAATCGGAAAATCGGCGTTTGCCAACAACAAACTCACCAGCATTACCATCCCAAACGGCAATATCGGTGAAAGCGCATTTGCCCAAAACCAACTAGCCAGCGTAACCATCGGCAATGGCGTTACGTCAATCGGAAAATCGGCGTTTGCCAACAACAAACTCACCAGCGTTACCGTCCCCTGTTCCGTTGGGGAGCGCGCATTCTTCGGCAACCCTCTTGCAACCATTGTCCTTTCCGAAAGGGCGAGACGTATTGAAAAAGAAGCGTTTGCCAATACAAAATGCACGAGCGTCAGCCTGCCGTCAACCCTCGAAGAAATAGACGCGAGCGCGTTTGATACCAGCGGCAAACCGTCCTTCATGCTCGCCGCAAACATCAATGCCAACTTTTCTTTCTTTCTAATGTTTTACAGTTACATTGCCAACGACCGCAAAGCGGGAACTTTCGCTTTTGACGCACAGTCCGTCCGTAAGAACGCAGACGGTTACGAGTATTATGAGAACCAGTACGGGGCAGTACTCACTAAATACACAGGAGATTCAACTCGCGTCCGCATCCCCACTGAGATTGGCAGTGTCAATGTTAAGGCGCTTTACGGTACTTTTCAGAAAAGTCCTCTCGTTGCAGTCCAGATTCCTGAAAGCGTTACCTATATTGGGGGTTCGTCATTCTTGGAAAACAAGCAACTTGTCGGCGTAACCATACCCAACAGCGTTACATACATTGGTGATAATGCTTTTAAAGGTTGTGCTAGCCTTGACAGCGTGACCATAGGGAACGGCGTTACCTACATTGGGGAGGATGCTTTTGCCGATTGCCAAAAACTTGCCGCAATAACTGTTGATGTCGGCAATACCGCATACAGTTCTGTTGACGGCATAGTGTATAATAAAAATAAAACCGTATTAATGCTCTGTCCTGTAGGGAAAGCAGGCGCATTTACCATACCCAACGGCGTTACGAACATTCGTGAAAGTGCTTTTGAAGATTGCGCCAGACTTACCGGCATAACCATACCGAACAGCGTTACCGGCATTGGGTTCATGGCTTTTTATAATTGCACCAGCCTTACCAGTGTAACATTTCAAGGCACGATTACTTCAGGTGGGTTCTTCTCTAGCCGAAGAGAGGGCAACCGTAGATTTTTAGGGACGTTTCCCACTGGCGACTTATACGAAAAGTTTTACGCAACGGACAAAGCCAAAGGAACGCCGGGAACGTATACAAGACCAAACGGCGAAAGCGAAACATGGACGAAACGGTAAACAGGAAACTTGTCCCTGTACAGGGATAAAATCATTTTTATGCCCTATTGTGTAAATAGGGCATAAGGAGGGAAGGAATGTACTTTGACCAGTCACAAGAAGAGGCATTAACTATTCTTCGTAAAAAGATGAATGAGCAAGAATTATCTGATATGGGACAGTATTTTTAGTTAAAGAAAAATAAATTACCTATCAGTCCCTTTTTATATCGTTCTTTAGAAGATTTTCTGAAAAAGAACGGTGTACCTCTACCTAAATAAGATAGGTACACGCAAAACCTGCCTGACATCAGAACTTGATAGTGCCGTCAAGAAATTGGCGGCACTATAACTATTGTATTTGCGGCAAGAAAAGTAACTGTTCATGTGGTTCATTGATAGCACTACTTATGTTTATAGGGAAAGTTTTTTATTAATAAGATAAATTCTTAATTATACTTCTTTGTAAAACTCATACAGATCAAGCAGCATTTCTTCAAGTTCATGATGGTCAGAGCTGACAAATTGACCGGAAAACTCAATGGCTTTGTCCTCTCGCTGTAATTCACGCAGACGCTCAATGCTAATGCCTCTGTTTTTCAATATACCCCTGTACGATTTTATCGGCTTAATGCTGTTTTTACTTTCAATAGTCATTATAAGGAAAATATACCATGAAAAATAGGAATTATCAAGGAGTATTTAACAATCCTTCTGATACTAATAACAATTTTAATCGTACAAATTATCTTCCCTGTTTTGCGATTATCTGCTTGTCGCTTAATAACTGCCTGTCGTTAGGAAATTCCGCAAGCCCTTCATTCAAAATGCGCTCCGCTTCGGTATAATTTTTCTTGTTCCACTCGGATGCA
>Ga0268262_10004191_pt1 | contig 15037 bp, 12 predicted proteins | sample TergutNc150P3_FD_190354 | JGI IMG/M metagenome (GOLD analysis project Ga0268262, IMG submission 190354) | Nasutitermes corniger P3 segment gut microbial community from laboratory colony in Florida, USA - Nc150 P3 (SPAdes) (version 2) | ecosystem: Host-associated > Arthropoda: Insects >... | reverse complement strand
CCTGGTCGGCGGCACGGGGGACAACAACCCCACCGTGCCGGAGATCGTCGAGCCCCGCGCGGGCGCTGCCAACATCACCTTCGGCAATCTATATGGCATGGCGACGAGCTATACGTCAACGCACACGAGCCACAACCTCACCTTTACCGACACCAAAGCGCCCACCTGCGCCGCCGCGGGGTTGCGGGAGGTGTCCTGCGCGGGCTGCGGGTACAGGGAAACCCAAAGCGTCGCAACAATACTCCATGCCGATACTGATGGGGACGGCGTGTGTGACGATTGCAAAGCCTTCGTCAACGGCTGCGGTTGCTGCGACCAGCACAGCCACAAGGACACGTTCTTCGGCCGCGCCGCGTGTTTCCTCTGCAAGGTTTGGTTTTTCCTGCTCCGGTATCTCTTTTTCGGCTGGATCTGGATGTAGGCGGATAAATTGTAGTCGAGATCCGAACCCTAGCGATAGAATAAGAAGAAAGGTCACAGCCATGAAAAGAATGCTCGCGATCGCGCTGTGCGCTGCGCTGGTTTGCAGCCTTGCCGCCTGCGGCGCGCCAAAGACACTGGAAACGCTTACCCTGCCTGCCGACGACAACGCGGCCAGTGCCTGGTTTTCAGAGGAGCTGCCCGAAGACAGCACAAGCACGGACAACGACCCCGCCATCCTGCGCGCGGCAAAAACGCCGGAGGGCAAGGAGGCGTTCTCCCTGCTGCGGCTGGCCCTTTCGGGGGACATTTGGGCAGACGAGGTGCGCAGTGCCCGGCTGTACCTTTACGCGCAGAGCAGCCATGGGGCGCCCGGCGTGCAGGTGTACGCGGTGGACGAAATATGGACGCAATTCACGACGCGCGCCGAGGCCCGCGCCGCCATTAGGGAGCAGGTGCCCGGCACGTGGCAGCAAGAAGAAAACGGCTGGGTCAGCTTCGACATCACATCGCTGGCGAAGGAGTGGCTCGGCGGCGCGCGCCCGAACTACGGCCTGGCCCTGCTGGAGGGCGGCGCAGGGGCCGAAACCGTCTTCGCGTCAGCCCACACGGAGGACCTGCAGACACGCCCCAGGCTGGAGTTCACCCTGGAGCGCAAGTCCCACGCGCGCGGCTACGGCGCGTTCGGCTACGTCCAGCAGCCGGCGGAGGGCGCGGACCCCGGGCAGGGCGGCAATTGCATGAGCTATGCCCTGCGCGACACCGACATGATCCTCATCGACGACCTTGCGGCCGATTTTGACGAAATGAACCGGCTCTACGCCCAGGGCGGCGAGGACGCCGTGCTGCCCTATTTCACGGATCTGGTCACAGCGTATATCGAGGAGAATAAAGAGGCCCTGCGCATTACGAAACTGCGCGTTGTGGGCGAAACCGGCCCCATCGACGCGAAAACGGAATACCGCGTCGCCATGCGCATCGGCTGCAAGACCTTCGGGGACGAAATCGACCTAGGCGGCAAAGGGAATTTCGATTATCACTTCCGGGCGCAGCTGGACGACGGCCGCTGGGCGCAGATATTCCCCTGGGACGTCTCGCAAATCGTGCCCTGCACGGGGCCCGGCATCCCCGTCGCGCAATACCCCTGGGATTCCAGCCCGCAATGGGGCAACTGGAAATTCACGGGGTACTACACCAGCAAGGCGGTGTTTTTCGCCGTCACGAAGGATACGGCGGAATTTACGGCGCACAAGGGCGGCGAACCGTCGCCCTGATGGTTATTTATACTAAGTAATTGCGAAAGTCGGCCGAATGCGAGGCAAGGAGCATGACCGAAGGAGCAAAGGGTAACAGAGCAGGGTAACAGGCTGGAGGGGCACAAAAACCCAAGCCGCGCAACGCAGCCAAGTTATGAGGCGAGAGGGAAGAGGAATCAGGCGGCCAAGAGCAGGCGGGTACGGCGAGCAAGGGAGTGGTCGTTGAGGCGGCCAGCAAGCAGGACACAAACAAGCTGAGAGATGCCAGCGAGCAGCAGATCAGCCTTTGTAGAGAGGACATCAGAGGTTTTGCGGCCCTGGAGGCAGAGGGTATGCTTGAGGGAGGCAATGGCGCGCTCTACGGCGGCGCGGCGCTTGTAGATAGCGTCGAACTTGGAATCGTCGCGGGAGATGCCTGGATAGAGGCGCAGGTCTTTGTGCGGGTAAACGTAGACGCATCGGCCATATTCCGAGGGTGTGCAGGGGGTTTCGCAGGTGCAAATTGTTGTGCGGCGGCCATTCACGCGTTTGGTTAAAACGGACTTGGGGCAAAGATACTTCAGACGGAGGGAACGATGCTTACCCCCGGATTTGCCCTGAAGGCGCAGCGGCGTTTTGTCCAGCGGGCATACAGGTGTTCCGTTTTCGTTGAAATCCACCTCCTGCGCCGTGGCTGAATTACGCGGATTGAGCGGGATGACCGCTTGCTGGAAACCAAACTCCCCCAGCAAAAACGAGTAGTTGTCGTAGCTGTCAAAAGCGGCGTCACCGGAAAAAGTGCCGTAGCGGAAGGATGGATGGGCGGTGCAGAAGTCCCGCAGCACAGGCTTCAAGGCAATGGAATCGTAGATTTCTTTATCGATCTCAGGCGATTTCGTGCGTTGCTCCCTTGGCACTTCTGGATGCCTGAAGCGAAAATCCTCATCGAACAGTTCCAAGTGTCGGATGATGCCCAAGCCGTTGGTGAGCACCGCGGCCTTTTGGGCGTAGCAAAAGTGGCCGTCGATGTACTGGTATTTTACTTCACCGTTGGATTGCGAGGCCTGTGGCATGAAAGTGTGCCTGCCCTTTTCGGCATCGAATTCCGGGTTGACTTTCGCGTAGGACGTTGCCTGACGCTCCTTGAGCATCGCGAATTTGGGGTTATTTTCGGCCACATAGCTCTCGACTCCGGTGGTGTCAAAGTTAAGCATATCGGCCAGTTCAGCGTCCATTTCGCGGCAGATTGGTTCAGTCAACTCCACCAGGCGCTCCAAAACCCGCGCGAGCCACTCACAGAACTCCTGCTTGAACCGTGTGAGCTTTGAAGCGTCCGGCACCTTATCCAGGCCGCAGAACACCCGCATTTCGGCACAACACCGCAGGACGTTGAGCAACTGCGAGTCCTCGGTGAAGTGGAAAATCCGCTGCAACAGCAACATCCGCAGGAAACTTTCCAGCTCGTACACCCGCGCGCGCCCGAACCGTTTGTAGAACGCCAGGTAAAACCCAAACGGTATGATTTCGTTCCAGTCGATGTGCTCGTCAAGCAGCCGGAACAGCAACGGCTGGTCGTTTTCCAGAGCGTCTTCCACGCTCCTGTAGATGTCAAACAACGACATCTGCTCACATTTTCCCCGCATGGCTTTTCCTCCACTGGCATGGCGTTTTTGTTTTTTCCCTAATCCAATTATACCATAAAAGTGGAGGAAAGTCATTATAAATTGCACTCGCTATCCCTTGTGTATCAAGGGAATCATGCAATAACGATGTATCGGAAAAACCCAAGTCAAACCGATTGCGCGTTATTGCAAAAAGAACCAGCGGCAGAGCAAAATGCTGGGGTAAGATAGCGATACTCAGCGAAACCCAAGTAAATCAACGTTTCAAGGCAGGCACAAACGGAGAACTGTATCAAACAACAGAAAAAACCGCAAAACGCCCAGAATTTATTCGAAAAATTCGGGGCGCTTTGCTATGGAACGGAGCACCCCTACACTGTGCCACCAATAGCGCAGCCAGCCTGCTCGGCCACCTGCGCAAGCCCGCCCATCAAGCGGCGCACCGCGGATCCATGACGGACATTGGCGCGTGTGTACGGAAACACATGGGAATTACGCTTAAAAAGACTGTCAAAAAAGGACTTTCGGAATAAAAGGCCATGATGTGGAGCGACATATTCGCGCAAACCTATTGCCTTTAAGCAGCTGGAATGTTTTATAATTCAGCTCATAAAACGGCTTATTTAACTCGTTTCAAAAAGATTCGTTTTGTAAAAATGCAGCACGAAAGGGCGAGGAAATGAAACACTTGAAAAAAACACATAATCAAAGAACGCTGTGCGTGCTCCTGATCATCATCCTGATGGCCGCGCTGCTCGCTGTCCCGGGAGAGGCGGCTAGCAGCTATGAGATCGATCTTTCCGCGGTGGGAAACGGTTCTGCCGGCCCCGGATGGAGCTGTTCTGGCGGCACGGGCAACGGCGGCACGGGCACGATTACTTTTAACAGCGCCGCCAGTAACAATGAATACATCATTATCAAGAACACGGCCAGCGCCAGTATTACCAGGCATATTGTGATTGATGCCAGCGTGGATAATATCTCAGTCATATATGACGGCTCGAGAATTAACATGACCTACTATCCCGCCAGCAATACATATGGTTCTCTTGACAGCAATGTCACCATCAACGGCGGCACCAATAACGCCGTAACATATAAGGACATATACAATTTTAATCGAAGCGATGTTACGGTTTCCCGCAGCGCTGCGGGTGCGGTCATAACACACAGAGGATCAGGTAACCTTACCACTAGCATCACGAACAGCGGTGCCGGCACCGTCGTGGCATATGAGGGTGTGAAAAACACATTCAAAACCACCCTGAACCAAAACGGAACAGGCACCATGCGGTTGTTGGGCAACAACACATTCGGCGCCTCCAGCGTCAATGTGGCGACCAGCGCAGCCATGGAGCTGCGGCTCAGCGGCGCCAACACGGTCACTGACGGCTATATCAGGGTGCCGGGAACCGCCTTGTTAACCATCGACAGCGAGGCCTCCACCCCGGCCTCGCCCCACAGCGAAAGCGGTTCGCTTTCGATAAGGGGCAATAGCGAAAACGCAATTATCGGCAGTGTCGGCGGAAACTTTGACCTTGCGGCCAATAGCGGGCAGATAGTTATCAACGGCGGCACGCTCACGGTGATCCAAAACGGCGAGGGAGGCGCGGCAATCGGCGGCGGTTCGGGTCATATCGGCAATGTCGAAATCAACGGCGGCAATGTAACCGCGAAGGCCATTAACGGCGCGGCAATCGGCGGCGGCGCCGGCGCGAATGGAACTGGAAATGTTACCATCAACGGCGGAACCATTAGCGCAGAGATCACCGCATCCGTCAATGGCAACGGCGCCGGGATCGGCGGCGGCGACGGCGGCACTGGCAACGTGACGATCAACGGCGGCATAATCAATGTGCAGAGCGTATACTTGGGCACCGGCGGCGGCGGCGCGGGTATCGGCGGCGGCCGGGACGCCCCTGGCAATATAACCATCACAGACGCCCTTATCACTGTGAATGTTGCGCGTGGCGCAGGTATCGGCAACGGGTCGGGCAACAGCCTTGGAGCCGCTGGCAAGGTCAGCATTACCGGCGGGACGATAAGCGCGTACAGCACAGCGGGCGCGGGTGTGGGCGAAGGGGAAAACAACAACCGCTCGCCTGTTCTCGATATCTGCCATACTGCCGATATCATAGCGTTCAGCAACGGTCTTTATAATCCCATATCCGGCATCATTGGCGATGGGAACCAGGGCGATGGTTACTTTGTCAATATGTATTATGACGGTGGAATACTCGCGGTGGACGACAGATATATGTTTGTCTATGCTCACGGTGATAAGAGCCTGCCGCTGCGCATTGTCCCCATTCCCTATGCGTTCACAGGATTCTCATATACAACCGGTATGACAACATCGCGGAACGACAATGTCTATTTGGGCACGCTGTCAGGCGGAATGCAGCAGCTTGTACAGTATTTTACCTTCAATCCAATTATTTATTCGGTAAGACGGATGAACGAATACTTTACCAATGTCAACGCCCGCGTAAGCTGGCAGCACGTGGTATTTGGCGCGGGAACCGGGTTCCCCGTTTACTTCCCGGTCACGGAAAAGCACGTAAGCATAGACGGCCAGCCCATCGATGGCGTACAGGACAACACTGTCATGTTTCCCGCAAATACCCTCTACGGCAAAGCCATTCCGGCCATCCTGGGCTACACCGCCGTGGGCCACAAATGGGGAACAACCCCGCCCAACGGCAGCGGCACATACACACCGGGCAATCCCTCGAAAACGATAACGGCCAGCGATACGATCTATTTTGTGTATGATCAGGCCAAAACGGATGTCACGATCTCGAAGACCGTTGCGGGCAGCTTCGCCGACAGGACGAAGCCCTTCAGCTTTACTGTAGCTTTGAGGGACGCCGGCGGCACCCCCATGAGCGCCGGGACGTCGTTCACCACCGTGGGCGGAACCGGCACGCTGACCCTGGACGCGAACGGAGCCGCGGTCATTAGCCTGAAGCACGGGCAGTCGATCACGATAATAAACGTGCTTTCCGCCTGTAATATCCAGATCGCCGAAACCCCGGAAAGCGGCTATACGACGGAATTTACAGACAGCGGCGGCGCGTCCGGAAGCGATGACACCGGCTTCAGGCCTGTGGGAGATGCAGCGCGGACCTTCGCGTTCAAAAATACCCGCGCAACGGCGCCGCCGACAGGTATCATTGAGGATGTCCGAGCGTTTACGGCGCTGCTGCTCTGCGCGGCACTGCTGCTCGCAGCCTGCACAACCGCCGCTTTCGTTTTCAAGAGGAAAAGGCTATGGGCGGGACGGGATTGACAGGCGGGAACAGGCTGCGCGGCGCGGCGCTCGTGGCCGAGATATTCGAGCTGGTCGATGTAGCGTTCCCGGGCGAAAAAGCCCCGCCGCCCCTATGGAAGGACGTGCTGGCGCTTGCGGCAAAGCTCGCGACAATTGCCCTGGCCTTCGCGCTGCTTTTCACCTTCCTGTTTGGGGTCCAGCGCTATCGGGACGCCTCGATGGATCCGGCGATCCGGGACGGGGACCTGGTCGTCTTCTTCCGTTACACCAAAAGGGGCTATCTGCCACGGGACGCGGTGGTGCTGAAGCTGGGCGGGCAAAAGCATGTCAGGCGAGTGGTCGCCACGGCCGGCGATACGGTGGACATCACCGAGGACGGCCTCATGGTCAATGGCGCGCTGCAGCAGGAAGCGGACATCTACCGGCGCACGGAGCGTTACGAGCAGGGCGTGGATTTCCCGCTGACCGTGCCGGAGGGGCAGGTATTCGTGCTCAGTGACAACAGGACCGACGGCGCCGACAGCCGGATCTACGGCTGCGTAAAGATCAGTGACACCCTGGGCAAGGTCATGGCGGTGCTGCGCCGCCGAAGCGTCTGATTTGGTCTTGTCATGGGAAAAGGCCGTTGCTGCCCGGCCCTTCGACCATGTGGGATACAGGATGGCGAAACAACCACTCAAAAAAAACAAAAAAGGAGCGTCAAAAAAATGACAAGGAAAACATCCGCAATCCTTCGGCTGCTGGCCTGCGCTGCGCTGATCCTCACGCTGTGCCTCAGCGCTGCGCTGCCCACGATGGCCGCAAACCTGTCGGGTCCCGGGGACGAGGAACACCCTGCGAAAGCGGCAATCACCAAGGTTTTGAAAATGCCGGTGGGCACGGACACCCCGAAGATCGTCTTCAGCTTCACGTTTACCAAGGCCAAGCTGGACGACGATAGCGATAGCGCTACGCTGGCCACCATGCCCGCGCTTCCGAACCAGACCATCAACTTTACGTCCGCTAGCACCGTGGAAAGCGATGTCGCCTCACCAGGCGTCGAAATCGTCCGGGAGGAATCCGGCAACATCGTGGCGAGCCCCAGTTTTCCCTGGCCCCACGCTGGCGTCTATGTGTACACTGTGGAGGAGGCGGAGAGCGTCACCGGCGCGGACAGTGGCATCGGGACAGTGACCTATTCCAGGGCGGAGTACGAAATTTCGGTATACGTTGATAATGGTGACAACGGGCTGTTCGTGAAGTTTGTCGAAGCGAGAAGAACCAAGGCCGACGCTGGCACCGCCGTGGCAGACAAGCCCAAGGTTGACCCGACCCTGGGCGGCGATCAGGAAAACTACTTCTATTCCCAGATGATCTTCAACAATGAGTACGCGAAGAGCAACGGCGGAACCGACCCGGAAGAGACGGGCGACACAGTGCTTTCCATCAGCAAGACCGTCGCGGGCCTGGTCGCAAACCGGACGAAATACTTCAGGTTCGAGGTGACGGTCACCAAGCCCGCCGTGGGCGTTGGCGGCACGCCGAAGTATATCGCCTATGTGGTGGACGCCAGCGGTGTTGTATCCCCCATCGTGCCCGACAACATCGCGGCGGGTGCCTACGTGAAGACGGATTCCAACGGCAAATCCTACATCGAATTCACATCCGGCACGAAGCAGGACGTAAACCTCAAGCACGGCCAGCGTCTAGCCTTCATGAACCTGGAGGTTGGCGCGAGCTTTATTGTGAGTGAAAAGGCCGAGGCGGACTACAAAGCCGGCTACAGCGTCGTGCTCAACAACGGGACCCCGCAAACCAAAAACAACAGCGCAGTCAATACGGCCCTTGCCTATCCGGACTCCGGCACCGCCTACCTCGGCGAAGCCGTCAACAAAGTGGATTACACCAACACCCGTAACAAGACAACCCCCACGGGCATCAGCGTGGACAACCTGCCCTACTTCGCTCTGATCGGCGTGGCGGCGGCGGCGCTCGTTGCTACTTTCGTGGTGATCAAGGTCCGCCGCAAGGGTGCGAAGCAGGGCGCATAAGTAACTGAGGGAAGGTTTTGCGCGATGGACAGGAAAGCGGAGGCCATTGGCAGAAAAGTGATCAAAAAAATCAGCGGCGCCGTCAATGTCGCGGCGCTCATGATACTCCTTTCGCTGGTGACCTTCGCCGGGTACGCCCTGTGGGACGCACAGCAAATCTATCAGGCAGCAGACAAGGCAATCTATGCGGTTTACAAGCCCACGGCGGCGAACGAAGGGAAAACTTTTCTGGAATTGCAGGCCCTCAACACGGAGGTGTTCGCATGGCTCAGCGTATACGGGACGGACATCGACTACCCAGTGACGCAAGGGCAGGACAACATGAAATACATCAATACCAATGCGGAGGGCCTGTATTCCCTATCGGGCGCAATCTTCCTGGACTGCTTCAACAACGGCGATTTCAGCGATTTCAACAACATTTTGTATGGGCATCATATGGAAAAAAACGCGATGTTCGGGGAAATCGAAAGCTTTGCGAACGGGAATACGTTCTCTTCCCGCCGCTATGGAAACCTGTATTACGGCGGCAAGGAGCACGGGCTTGAGTTTTTCGCCTTTGTCCATACGGACGCCTACGACAGCGCAGTATTCACAGCAAACGTCACGGGGGACGCCGCGCGGCAGGCATACCTGGACGGCCTGCTCGCGAAAGCGGTGCATGAAAGAGCTATCGGCATAACGGCGCAGGACAATATCGTATTGCTCAGCACATGTTCCTCCGCATCGACGAACGGCCGGGATATCCTGGTCGGCAAGATTACGGACGAGCTTTACGAGGATACTTTCATAAACGCGGAAACAAATGACGGGCACAAGCTGGCGAGCGCGGAAGGTTGGGACAGGATCACAGGCAGTTACCCTCGCTGGCTCCTGATATTGATCCCATTCCTGATATTTGCGGCGTTGGTATTCCTGCCCCTGGTTATTTTCAATCAACGAAAGCAAAGCGGAGAAGAGGTCCAAAACATATGAATAGGATGCTGAAAGCAAAAAAGAAAATGCTGTGCGCGGTTATGGTGCTCGTTGTGGTATTGGCTGCCATAACGTCGGTAAGCGCTTATGCGGCTGGAAATCCGCTGATGCTTACGGTCCGGCAGAACTTCGATACTTCTTCAGCCGCAGCGGGCGCTGCGTTTACCTATAGGCTGAGGCCCCTCGACGCGGGCAGCCCGATGCCCGCAGGCAGCCCCACAGAAGGCTATGCGTTCGTGATCACCGGAACCGCCAACGCGGAGCTCGGCCCCTTGACCTACAGCCAGCCCGGCGTATACCGGTACGAGCTCAAGCAGATTCCGGCGGAAAAACCGGGCTATACATATGACACGCGAATTTATACCATCACGGCGCATGTGGATACGGCGCTGCGTATCGAACTCGTCGTTATGCTTCCGGACAACACAAAGGCGCAGGCCATAGAATTCAGAAACACTTACGGGGTTCTGCCCAGTGACCCGAATTTGATGTTTGACCCGCCGGTCAAAAAGACGGTGGCCGGCAATCCCGCCAAGGCCAGCGCCTTCACATTCCGGCTGACAGCGGGCAATCCGTCCAATCCCATGCCCGCAGGCAGCGTAAACGGCGTGAAGACAATCCAGATTACTGGTGCGGGCGAGGGTAAATTCGGGACATGGAGCTACAATAAAGCGGGGACGTATTACTACACGGTTATGGAAGCAGGCACCGGCGAGGTGGGATATACCTTTGATTCGGCGGTGTACACGATCACGGACATGGTGACGGAAAAGGACGGCCGGCTTGCGCTTTCCAGGGTGGTGACGAACGACCTGAACAAGCCGGTTACCGCCCTGGACTTCATCAACAAATACAGCGCGGGCAAGGACGGGCCTAAAACGGGGGACGGCATCCATAGGACTCTTTACATCCTCCTTTTCGCGGCGGGGGGCGCGGTGGCCGTATTTGCAGTGGTTTACCTGATCGCAAGCAGAAAGCGGAAAGCGAAATGAACAGACGCAGAGCAGCCGCTTCCGCGGCGCTGATCCTTTCGATCGCCCTGATGGCCTTCGCGGGGCAGCGTTGGCTGGAGGCAGAAAAAATCTATAAGGAAGGTGACTGTGCGTATGCGGATATCGGCGCCTTTGTGAGGCGACCGACGGTCGATCCACAGGAACGGAAACCGCAGGACAATATCCCGCCGATGGAGATAGATTTCGATGCCATGAAAGCGATCAACAAGGGCGCGGCGGCATGGCTGTACTGCCCCGGTACAGTGATCGACTACCCGATTATGCAAGCGGAGGATTACAGCTATTATTTGAACCACCTGCCGGACGGCACGGAAAACGCGAATGGCTCCCTGTTCATCGATTACAACTGCGCCCCGGATTTCAGTGGGCAGTTGACGGTGGTATATGGACATCATATGAAGTCCGGCAAGATGTTCGGTAGCCTGAAGGGGTACAAAGCGCAGAGCTACTATAACGAGCACCCCTATATGTATCTCTATACGCCGCAGGGAAATTACCGAATAGATCTCTTATATGGCTGCGTGATCGGCGCGGGGGAATGGCGGGAACGGGCGTTTATGTATGAACAAAACGTCCCCGCGCTTTTGTCCTATGCGGCGCATAATGCGACCTTCATGAGCAACGAGGCACATGAGGAAGGAGACAAAATCGTAGCACTGTCTACCTGTTCCTATGAGTTTGACGGCGCGCGCTATGTGGTGATCGGAAGACTTGCCAACCAATGAACGAGGCGTATGACGCGGCCACAGCTATTGATATGCAAGCATATCTTAAAAATGAAATCTGGCTTTGAGCTCCTTCAGAAGCGCTTTGCCGCACAGGGCGCACAGAACGGTGAGGTTGACCAGCGCAAACCCGAGCGCGCAGGCGGAAAGAACCAGCTCCGCGGGATTGCGTGCCGTGCCCTCCCACAGGGCCGCGCCGAACTCTACAGAGGAAAGCACCAGGAAAATCAGCAGGAACACCAGGTGGCTTTCGCGGCGCCGGCGGCGCAGCAGGGTGACAAGCAAAAGCACGGTTGACGCCATGAGCGTGAGAACCGCAACGCCGGAGGACAGCACGCTGGTGACGGGAAAATTGTGCACATGCCCGATCCAGAACAGCAGCAGCGATATCGTAAACACACACCCCAGCAGGTAATTCCCGACGGACAGGCTGTTCCTTTTTAGGCGGATCAGCAGTGCCCAGACGCAGGGGGCCGCAAAGGCAAGGTATGGTGTGAGGCGCAGGCGGCCGGCGAGCCCAATTTCCAGGCCTGCCGCAAGCAGGAAGACGCAGGCGCTGGAAAAAAAGTAGATCAGCGAAATATTGCGCCGGAAGCGTTTGTGCTCGTAAGCGGGATAATCCTGGTAGGCCACCCCCGCAATCAGCGGGGGGATGTTCCTGGCCGGGCCGCCGCACAGCGGACAAAGACTTGCGTTTTCATTTAAATCCACCTGGCAGTTTGGGCATCTCATACGTCGTCCTCCCCGTCCCGGATGTTGCTCTCCACACGCACGCGCATCCCCTCGCGCACCAGCAGGCGGAAAAATTCCCGCTGCACATCCGTCTTTTTTGTGTCGCCGCTGAAGGTGACATACAAAAACCGGTCGTCCGAAATGGCCGCGCAATTGATGTGTTTTTGCATCGAGCCGCCCAATATGCACTCGATGGCATCCACATGCTCCGCCACGCCGGCGGGCAGAGCCGCGCGCCCCAGGTTTGACAGCGGGCTGGTCTGCTTGGTTTCCCCGGCGATCACATAGCCGATCCGCAAAATCTGCCGCTTGAGGAAATTCGGCACCAGGCGCACCAGTAGGTTTTGGATCATGCCGGTGTGCTGGCAGAGCAACTTGTGCATGTTCTCCTGCGTCTTGGCCTCGTCGAGCTTGCCCTTCATCGCCTCCAGCACATCCTCAAAGGTGAAATGCGCCTTTGCGCGGGGAGAAAAGCCGAGATTGGCGTAGAGCGAGAAATTGCGCAGGCTGTCGCTGGGGTAAAGGTTGCGTAGCGAGATCGCGATGGAAACCTTGATGGGCCTGACACTACGACGCGCGCCGGGCACGGCGGCATAAAAGGCATAGAGATACGCCCCCATGAGGTAGTCCGTCAGCGTCAACCTGCGGGCCTTTGCTATGGGCAGTATGTCCTCCAGGGGAATCGTGCCCCGCACGACCCTCAGGTAGTTGAGCACCTGCGGCGGACGGTATTGCCAGGCGGTGGAATCGGGGGCGGGCTTTTCACTGCGTTTGGTGTAGAATTCCCGGTAACTATCTGTGAGTTCCGTGGCTTGGGGCTGTTCCGAAAAATCCAGCAGGCCGCAATCCGCGGAGATGTCCTTGCCTGCCAGTTGCAAATACCGCGCGAGCAGCGCCTTGACCATGGTCAGGGCGCCGCCGCCGTCGCTGACGCAGTGCGGGACCTCGACACAGAAGCGGCGGCGATCGTAGAGCACACGCAGGGCCGGGGCCGTGGGGCTGAACAGGTTGACCGAGCGGCAGGGGTATTCCCGTTCCTTTTTCACGATGTCGAGGTTGTCCATCGGCTGCAAGTAGTACCAGAACAGCCCGTTGCGTACCGCCACGAAAAAGGAGGGAAAGCGTTTTTGGATGTCCCCCAGTGCTTCGCGTAGCAGGCCCGGATGCACGTCCTCCTTGAGCAGGAACCCAATGCGGAAAGTGTAATTCCAATTGCGCGTGCGCGCCGAAGGGTAGATGGTTGCCGCCACGTCCAACGGAAACCATGGTGGCACTTGATATGTATCCGGCATGCGTGAACCTCCTCTGTCTTTTTCGTGCTGCTTCTCGTTTGCATCAGTAAAAGGTAACAAACTGTAATATTTTTATTATACCATATCGCGCAAAGAAAAGCAGTAGTTATTACGTTAGGAGACAAAAATTCTCATCCACTGAAAGAAGCTGTGCCAAGAGAATCTATTGTCAATCTATTCACATGCTTTTATGCTTTAAAAATGATGGCATATCTGAGGTCATAAATGCTGAGGTGAGATAGCGATACTCAGCGAAAGCCAAGAACATCAAGGGGTTCGTGAGTTTCACAATCGGCTAGAATATTGAATAGGAGGAACATTACCATGAAATCAAAGAGGTTTTTTGTTGCTGTAGTAATTGCTCTTTGTCTTTTTCTGTTTAGCTGTGGATCACAATCAAATGATTTCTCGACCACCAATGAGGAGCCAACCACTACTTGGTGGCAATTCACTGCGAAGCAATCGCCTACGCAGTCTAAAGAAGAACCTTTATGGGCGGACTCATGCATCCACGAAGAATTTATCTATTATGCGATGTATGACGGGACAATTACTCGAACGTCTGTTAAAGACCCAAATGAAATGGAAATTATTGTAATACGGGCGCAATTAGAAGCGCTACCTCTTCCTGTTGGAGGTGATGGTTACAGTTTTTTAAATGACATAAATGCCTATGGCGATTTAATTATAGGTAAAGATAGCGGTATTTCAAATGTCGCTTATAATTTGAAAACGGGGGAACTCTACCGATTACTTGATGATTTCACTTCTATGGCAGTATGGAGAGGCATGGTTTACTATGTAGAACATGCAGCTAGATCCTTTTCCCTTTTTCGCAAGCCCTTAAACAAACCGAATGCGCAGCCTGAACTATTGTTAGGAACAGGACAAACGCGTAGCGCAGAGGAGTTAGGCGAAGGAGACGATATGTATGCTAATGTTACCCCATGGGTTCGCTCTGTTTATGTTGTGGACAATCGCCATTTTTTTACACAGAACAATGATGAAGTATGGGAATTTAAAGAGAATGGGAAGTGAACTACTACCCGAAATCCGAACCCCCATGGTTTGGACAACGTTGAACCCCTTGATTGGCATAGACGCTGGTGCTCACTGAAAACCAGCTTGATTTTAATCCTGCTTTGTGCTACAATCATTGCAATGCCAGCTTAGGAGATCAGCCATGAATTTTATCCCATCCGCGCCCGGCACGACGCCGAGCTATTTCTGCACCTGGGCCACGCAAAACGCCTATGGTCGGCTGAAGCACGCCGAGCCGGAAAACCCCGCCCATTTTTTCGGCGGCAAGGGCGCGCGCCTGAAGCACGTGGTCCTATCGGAGGATTCCAACGCCTACAGCGAACGGATACAGGCGTTTTCCGTCTACGCGAAGCTGGGACCGCTGTATCTCCGGGTCGGGCGGGCGCAGTCGGCCGGGAACAAGACGATCGTGAAGCTCAGCCCATTGACGCCATGGACGAAAGCCTACCGCGTCGTGATCGAGCAGGCAAAAGCGAATCCGATTTTGCGGTATATAGGGCTATATAAATAGGCGCGCCTGGCGCACTCGCATCTTTTTTGTTGCCGGCTTACATATATAAGGACATAGTTTGAAACAATCAAATTATGTCCTTATAAATTTGGATAGTATGCGTTGCGTTTGGATTGTATGCATACTATCAAACGGCCCGAAAAATGCCGATATACAAGGGTTTCAGT
>Ga0268262_10004190_pt1 | contig 15039 bp, 13 predicted proteins | sample TergutNc150P3_FD_190354 | JGI IMG/M metagenome (GOLD analysis project Ga0268262, IMG submission 190354) | Nasutitermes corniger P3 segment gut microbial community from laboratory colony in Florida, USA - Nc150 P3 (SPAdes) (version 2) | ecosystem: Host-associated > Arthropoda: Insects >... | reverse complement strand
TCACTGGGGGTCTTCTTTCGCGAAGATGACCGCCGCTTTTTTTAGGATTTCATTCGCGTTCCGAAGAGCCTTGTTCTCTTTCCGCAGGCGGATAAGCTCCGCGTCTCTTGCTGTCCCATGCCCGGGAAACACTCTGATGTTGGTTCCTTCAGCATCCTTTGTCTGATTGATCCACCGCCTTAGCACGTTTTCATTTAAACCCAAATCCTTAGCGACTTGGCTTATTGGCTTCTCTTTCTTTTCCGCCAGCGCTACAGCCTCGGTCTTGAATTCCTTCGTATAAGACCGCCTTTCCTTGTTTTTCTTTGCCATTTTCCCTCTCCTTGCCATTGTATCTTGTGCTTATTCTTATGTTAACCGGTAGGGGTAAGGTTCACACGCAAAACAGCTATGAAAGTTTTAAAATGTGTTATGCCGCGAATTATTGTTTTCAGCTAGTTGATGGAAAAATCTATCCTTGTTTTAGAGTAGCGTACATATCCTATTTTAACAAGAAATTTAATATGAATATGGAAGTTGGAGAAAAAGATTATATAGACATATATAAAGCGAAAAGCATAGAAGAGATTTTAGGGGGTTTATGTAAACCGGTTCCATTTTGCAAATATTGTAATATGAAAAAAACAGTATATACGGATTGGGCTGTTTCAGAAAATAAAATTGAGGAGTGGATATAAATAAAAAAACCACTACCAGCCTTAGTTAGCGGCGGCTAATATAACATTAGAAAAACAAATCAATAGTCGACTTTCCACAGAAAAAGTCCTTGTGGGGGAAGAGTAGGTCCTGAAAGTCCGCGCTCTTTTGAAAAAATTATTTTACGCAGTTTTTCAATCGGTGTATCCTTTTCTTCGTAGTGCAGGAATGTTCCTGCTATTGAGCGCACCATGCTCCGCAGAAAGGCATTTGCGCAAATCTCAAAAACAAGACGGTCTCCTTCAGTATAAAAATAAGCTCTGTAGATATACCTGTTTCTTGATTTTCCTTTCTCAAGCGAAGCATCGCCCGCACCCGCAAAAACGGAGCAGTCTGTTTCACCCAGAAGAATTCTTCCATAAGCGTTTAAGATTTCAAGACGCGGGAAATGGCGCAGACAGAGATTATAGTTTCTTTCATGGGGCAGTAAATCACGGCAGATAAAATGATAACGGTATGTTCTTGCGCAAGCACTGAAACGGGCGTGAAATTCTTTTTTTTCTTCACGTGATTCAAGAATACGCACGTCCTGCGGAAGAAGAGAGTTTAATGCGGGCACAAAACGCTCACAGGAAATACTACCTATATTGGTGAAAAAATTGGCAACCTGTCCTATTGCATGAACGCCTGTATCCGTACGTCCGGAACCTGTAAGACCGACATGAAAGCCGTGCAGTTTTTCCAGAGCCTGCTCGATCACGCCCTGTACGGTTCTGTTTTCTTCTGATTGTTTTTGCCAGCCGCAGAAATCAGTACCGTCATACGCGAGAAGAAGTCTGATATTTCTGCCTTCCATTCTAATCTCTGCCGAACTTTATGCGTCCGGGAAATTTTCTGTTATTTCCGTGTTGAGCGTATCGTATAATTTTCTCGCGATTTCAAGAAAAGCTCCCGGTTTATCCTTGGACGATTTACCCATACCGAAAAGTTTTGCGATGGTTCTGCGCGCTTCTTCAAGGGATAATTTTCTCTCTTCGCTGTTATGCGCGGGACCGTATTTGTAGCGAAGATACGCGCAAATGTATAGCATTCCCTCATAGGAATAATTTTTGTCGGTATCAGGCCCCATAACTTTTATGCCTGAAAGCGATTCCTTTCCGCCCTGTTCCCGGTTAAGCGCTTCATTATACAAGTACTGGGCTTTTTTCCTGAAAAGAACGCCAAGCCAGTCGTAATGCTGTCCGGGAAATTTTTTGTTAAGTTCATCAAGAAGCCATGCGCATCGCAAGGCCGCGATACCCTGTTTTATGGTAGGGGAAGCCTGTTTGTTGTAAAAATCATAACAACGCAATGTTAAATACTGCGAAGCGGCACCTTCCATCAGAGTTCTGTTTTCATGAAAATCCAGATTGGGAAAAATAAGCAGGGTATCCTTAATGCGTTTTTCCTTGTCAGCACTTGCGTTTTTTATATTTACTGCCGGTATTGATGTAAAGTCAGCTTCTATGGATGAAAACCAACATTCAGGACACACTACCGACTGGTAGACAATAGGGAATATTTCTCCGTATTTTTTTGAAGGTTCGTAAAGCCTGTGAAGTTCTTCGGTAAGTTTTCCTGCAATCAGCCTTCCGCCCCCGACGCGAAGCTCTTCCTTTCGGAATACAGCTTCACATACCGGACAGGTTACTTCCTTTTTTGACTGAAAAGTTATTTTTTGATCATTATCTTCCATAAAAGTTATGTTTACGTCCCTTCCAATACAACTATAGCGACGGCATTTTCCCTTTCATGAGTTAGAGAAATATGCATTCTGACCGCTCCCGATTTTTCCAACGCCTTTTGCGCAGATCCGCGCAATTCTATTTCAGGTTTTCCGTCGCCGCTTAATATCATAATGTCTTTAAGCGTAATATTTGCAAGCCCTGTTCCAAGAGCTTTGCCAAACGCTTCTTTTGCGGCAAACCTGACGGCCAAAGATTGAGCGGCTGATTTTCCGCGTGAAAAAATTATTTCAATTTCATCATTATGAAAATATCTTTGTAGGAGTTTTAAATTATTGAGCCAGCGTTCCATGCGATTTACCCTTACTATATCGATTCCGATTCCTGTTATCATTCGTTACTCCCAACTTCAAAATCCTGTAAAATTTCACGCGTTATACGGCGGATTGTCCCTCGGTATTCGATCATCTTGTTTCCGTGTATGACAATGAGCGGATTTTCGTTGATAACTTTTATCAGTATGGAAAAATTTCCGTAGCGCCCTTCAAGATCAATTGTTTCTGTAAGAAAATCGTATTGGTTTTCAAGAATACTGTGCGGTCCTTCGGCGGACACACTGTCAGGAATTATTGACTGGCTTGTCAATTCATAACCATGCGCAATTGTTCCGCGAAAAACAGGATATACCGGAATGTTACGCACAATTTTTTGTTCCAGTGTTAAGGAGATTTCCGCGGGGAGAACGGTTATTTCCAGTGGCTTTATTCCAAGCGCACTGCCTTTTTTTCGTATTTGTACAGGTATTCCGTATAACCCTTCGTTTGTGTATTTATAAAGATCGATATAGGCTTCGATATCTTTCTCAGAAATTGAATGAATACTGTCAGCTTCTCCTCGAAGGCTTACTCTGACTGTATCTGTAAATGAACTTGACGGAATAAACAGATTATTTGCTTCAACTAAAAGAGAAACTGAAAAACTGCGGGTTTCAAGAGTACTCATTCTGTAAAATACGGCTAAAATTATCGCCGCTGTTAAAGAGATTACCTTTACAGGCCATTTTTCCAGTATTTTATCCAAAAACTTTGCGTTATTCAAAAAGGACACCGCTGTTTTCTCCTACGGAAGCTCTTTCTTTATGATCTGCAGTCTGCATAGATGATGTGTACATCGTTGTATATTGTGATGATGTCTGTACCGATGTTTGCTGCGATGTTTGTGCCGATACTTGCATCGCTGATTCCTGTACAGGTGATTCTTTTCTGCTTCCCTTGTCGAGCAATTCCATTAATTTACGCGTTATTTCCGCCGGAGATAAATCATAGTAAAGTTTCGAATCATAAGAAAGTGAAATGGCGCCTGTTTCTTCGGAAACCACAAGGACTACAGCATCCGACTGTTCCGCCATACCAAGGCTTGCCCTGTGGCGCGTGCCGAAATTTTTGCGTATATCCTGCCTTTCCGACAACGGCAGTAAGCATCCTGCAGCGGTTATTTTCCCGCCCTGTATAACCATTGCGCCATCGTGCAAAGGTCCGTCAAACATAAAAACGGAAACAATCAGGCTTGATGAAATTTCCGCATTTATCTTTGTACCGGTTTCTATAATGTTCTTAACATTTATTTTGCGGGGAAAAACAATCAACATTCCGCGTTTTTGTTCTGAAAGTAGTTCGGCTGCTGTAACTACAGCGTCAAGTTTTCCGATATGCACAACTGTGCTGGGTCTGAAAAAATCTCCCTGACCAAGCCTCATGAATATTTTTCTTAATTCAGGCTGAAACATTATAACAACTGCAATAAACAGCCCTGGCGTTATTACGGTTAATACCCATCGCATAGTTGTAAGGTTAAAAACCCAAGCTATGCCATAAACAAGAATTAGAAAACCAGCCCCCTTTACAAGCGGAAGAGCTTGTGTTTTTTCCAGCAACTCATAACCCTTATATAGAAGAAAGGCGAGGAGCGCCACATCCACAGCCGGGCGGATTAAATCATAAATCTCTGATAAACTCTGAAACCATGCCATTATTAAATTTATCATACTTGTTTTGATTGATTCTTTCAATTAAGTTACCAACCTCACCATTAAAAACGCTTGAAAAACATAGTAAACCCCTGTATAAATAGGATATATGGAAATGTCAGAAAAACAAAGTTTACAAAAACATTCATTTTGTATTGGCGGTATGTACTGCGTAAACTGTCAGAACATAATTGAAAAAGAACTTAAAAAAACAGCAGGTATTCAGAAAGCGGCAGTAAATTACCGTACCGGATATGCGACTGTTACTTACGAGACAGCAATAATCAATTTTGATAAAATTTCTGTAATAATTGAAAATCTTGGTTACCAGACACTGGAGAGGCAGGAGAAAACAGCTTTACAAAGCAAGACATTTCTGCGCATCGTTGGAACATTGGTGGTTATACTCGCTCTCTTTATGCTTCTGCGGACATTCACAACCAGCGAACTAGCCGCCGCTTTCCCGCTTGCTCAGGAAGGAATGGGTTACGGAATGTTGCTGCCGACTCCACATTTTACCGGTGTTCACTGTATTGCCATGTGCGGGGGAATTAATCTTTCGCAAACTTTACGGAGAAATGTGGAGTCGGGAGTAGGAGGTGGAAAATCAGAGCTTATAAGTACATATTCTCTGCTTCTTCCCAGTATCCTATACAACGGCGGGCGGCTTGTTTCGTATACTGCGATAGGGGTTTTGGTTGGCGCTTTAGGTTCGGTGTTTACCATATCGGGGCATTTTCAAGGAGTGGTACAACTTATTGCCGGAGTTTTCATGCTGATCATGGGAATCAATATGTTGGGACTGTTTCCGGTTCTCACGCGTTTCATTCCGCAAATGCCAAAAGTCTTTGCAAAAAAAATAGATGAACAAAAAACCGGGCGTAGCCCGCTCGTTGTCGGCTTACTTAACGGTTTAATGCCCTGTGGTCCATTACAGGCAATGCAAGTTTACGCTCTTTCTACCGGAAGCCCAATAAAAGGCGGCATTTCCATGTTTCTGTTCTGCACCGGGACAATTCCCCTGATGTTCGCGTTGGGAGCGGCAAGTTCCGCTTTAAGCGGTGTAAAGGGTCAAGTATTTTCACGCCGTATTATGCAAGCCGGAGCGATTCTTGTCGCGGCGCTTGGACTTGTCATGTTCTCCAACGGCTGGAGTCTTTCAGGGTTTACCGATTTCTTAGATAAGTCGGCTTCATTCAAAATTGCTTCCGTACAGAAAGAGACTCTTCGGAATAGGCAGCAAATACAGGGAGTCGAAGACACTGCGAACTCTAGTCCAAGTGTTCCGATTATTCAAAACGGCGTACAAATTGTTAATTCAGTGCTGCGGCCAAACCGCTACCCTGCCATAACCGTACAGCAGAACATTCCGGTACGCTGGACGATCAACGCTCCGCCTGGCAGCATAACAGGTTGTAATTACTGCGTAATTTTCTACGAATACGGTATTGAATATGTCTTTAAGCAGGGTGATAATGTAATTGAGTTTACTCCAATAAAAGCTGGCAAGTTTCACTATTCCTGCTGGATGGGTATGATTATAAGTACCATCACAGTTCTTGCTGAAGCCGAAAAAGAAGGCTAACCAATGAACACCGAAACTTTGTCAGTCGGCGGCATGCACTGCGCCGCCTGTTCCTCTCGCGTTGAAAAGGCACTCCGCAAGTTGGAAGGCGTTAAAAGCGCGGTAGTAAACCTTGCCACGGAAAAGGCAACGGTAGTTTACGACCCCCAAACCTTGCGTTTTTTGGCAATTAAAGAAGCCATTATCAATGCCGGATATGAAGTCATTGAAACATCAAAAAACACTTTAGACGAAGATAAAATCCGTAGAAAAAAAGAAATAAATCTCTTGTGGACAAAATTTATCGTTGCCGCTTCGTTGGCTTTTCCTCTGCTGTATATTGCTATGGCTCCCATGATTAAGTTGGTCACCCTGCCCTTCCCTAACGCTCTGTCCCCGATGAATTTTCCTCTTGTTTACGCTCTCGTGCAGCTTGTGTTAGTCATCCCAATTACAATTGCGGGTAACAGGTTTTATACCGCCGGTTTTAAAGCTCTTCTGCGCCGCAGTCCCAACATGGATTCTCTTATTGCGATTGGGACCACGGCGGCGGCAGTTTATAGTGTTTACAATTTGTTCCAGATTGCCTCAGGGAATCATCACGCAGTTGAAGCTTTGTATTTTGAAACCGCCGGAGTGATTATCGCCCTAATTTTGCTGGGTAAATCCCTGGAAGCAGTGTCCAAAGGCCGTACAAGCGAAGCGATAAAAAAACTTATGGGCTTAGCTCCAAAGACGGCTATTGTTATTGTCAATGGAGAAGAAAAAGAAATACCCATTGATGAAGTAATACTCGGCGACATTATATTGGTAAAACCAGGAGCGAAAATCCCCGTAGACGGAATTGTAACCGAGGGGCAAAGCGCCGTTGACGAGTCCATGCTCACAGGGGAAAGTATGCCTGTTGACAAAAAAGCGGGCGATCTTGTTTACGGAGCTACCATTAACAGTAACGGCATTCTCCGCTTCAAAGCAGAAAAGGTCGGTAACGAAACCGCGCTAGCGCAGATCATAAAACTGGTTGAAGATGCGCAAGGCTCTAAAGCACCAATAGCGCAAATGGCGGACATTGTTTCCGGTTACTTTGTACCTGTTGTCTGCGCTATTGCGCTCGCCGCAGGTATCGCTTGGTTTGTCGCGGCTTTTTTCGGCGTTGTCAATTTGCCTGAGGGAAAATCTGTAACTGAATTCGCATTGACGATTTTTATTTCCGTTCTGGTTATCGCCTGTCCCTGCGCCCTCGGTCTTGCCACGCCCACGGCGATCATGGTGGCGACGGGCAAGGGCGCCGAGAACGGCATTTTGATCAAAGGCGGCGAGGCGTTGGAAACCGCCCACAAAATTCAAACTATTGTGTTTGACAAGACGGGAACTATTACCGAAGGCAAACCCGAAGTAACCGACATGGTTATTGAGAAAAAAGAAGTGGTTGCTGATTTCTTTATTCAGCTTGCCGCCTCCGCCGAAAGAAATTCAGAGCATCCCCTTGCCTCAGCCATTGTCCGCGAAGCTGAGAAGCGCGATCTTGCGCTGCTGCCTGCGGCGGATTTTAAAGCTATCCCTGGCAGAGGTATAGAAGCAACCATTAAAAATATTTCAGTTTTAGCGGGAAACAAAAAACTCATGGATGAGCGAAATGTTTCGTTTAAAGAACTTGAGACCGCTTCCGACCGCCTTGCTGGTGAAGGAAAAACGCCGATGTACGTCGCCCTTGACGGCAAAGCCGCAGGAATCATCGCCGTGGCGGATGTGCTGAAACCATCCAGCAAAGCGGCTATTGATCAGCTTCACAAAACGGGAATCGAAGTCGCTATGATAACAGGGGACAATAAAAAAACCGCGAGCGCCATCGCTAAACAGGTGGGGATTGACCGTGTACTTGCGGAAGTTATGCCGCAAGACAAATCAGCCGAAGTAAGGAAATTGCAAAATGAAGGCCGCAAAGTAGCAATGGTGGGAGATGGGATCAACGACGCTCCGGCATTAGCACAGGCAGACATCGGAATCGCTATAGGAAGCGGGACAGATGTGGCAATTGAATCCGCCGACATTGTGTTAATGCGTTCCGATCTTATCGACGTTTCCACCGCTATCAATTTAAGCAAGCGGACAATCCGCAACATCAAACAAAATCTGTTCTGGGCTTTTGGTTATAATGTGCTAGGTATTCCCATTGCTGCAGGCGTGCTTTATCTTTTCGGAGGGCCGCTCCTCAATCCGGTCTTTGCAGCAGCCGCTATGAGTTTAAGCTCGGTATCGGTGTTGACAAATGCTCTAAGGCTAAAAAGATTTAAAGCGTAAGGACCTACAAACAGGAAGCCGTTAAGAGTTGTTATAAAACCCGGTAGTTTCCTAACATGTCCAATATCCGTCTGTACAAAACAAATTAACTTGTTACAATGAAGCAATTATTTATTCGGAGGGTTCAAATGGCAAAAAGGACAGAAATTGATAAACTTAACTGGTTGATTAAGCTGGTTTTGACAATTTTCTTTGATCCGCTGGTACAGGGTATAAACCGTATACTAAGGGGTAAGGTTATAATCGGGCTTTTATGGATCATCACAAGCGGTGTATTCGGAATTGGCTGGCTTATAGACATTCTTACCGTACTGATTAACAAAGATATTACTTTCCTTGCGTAAGCGGCGTTTTATACAATTTTTCTTTTTTTACAAAGACTATACATAAAATTACCGCTTTATGATATAATGTTTTTATGAAACATATAAAAATAACCGTAATTTTATTCTTTTTCGGAATGACAGTCTTTGCTCAGGATATGTCATACTATATGAGCGATTTCATGAAGGAAGATACGACTCCTGAAGACCGGCTGCTTATTTTGGAGATGGTTCGCGATGAAGGACTTACCGGAATTGGGGAATTCTATCATGACGCCCTTAAGTATCTTTATGTCAGATTATCGGACATAAAAACCAAAACAGAAGAGGATGCTCTTGAAAAATCCGCCGTAATCTTATGTCAGGGGCTTGGACAGGAAAAGTATACCGATGCAGCCCCCGAACTTTGGATTACAGTAGATTACTTTGATATTGCCAGAATCGCCAATCAGGGGAATGCCATGCAGGCCGCCTTGATTGCCCTTGGGCAGGTAAACGGCATAGATTATCTTCCTGCAATCATACAGCGCCTGAATCAATATAATATGCAAACATTCAGAGATGAAGCAAAAAGCAGGGTTCAGATGGCGGTCGTCGGATGCATAAGTGCCATAGAAGCCCTTAAGGATATTTCCGGTTATATGCCTGTGTTTTATGTTTATACAGGCAGTTATGATCCGGATGTAAAGCAAATTGCTTACAATGCCCTCCCGAATATTTCCGATGACCCAGCAGAGGTAACAATCGCTATCATTCAGGAACCTTCAAATGACCCTTATATAAAATTTGAAGCATGGAAAGAACTGCTCAGAACAAAAGCGCCTGATTCTTCCAAAGCAAAGGCGGCGGTAACGGCGATTTCCACTAGCTGGAGTTATGCAACAAGCAACAGGTCATACCTTGCAACTTTAGGGGAAATGCGAAAAAGCGCCATTGACATTGTCCGTCAGTGCGGAGCAGCGGATAATATTGTTTATGATTATTTGGACAGGTCATATTCAAACAGCTTTAACAACAGGGAACCGGATTATGAAGAAATGATTCTGTCCTTGAATGCACTAGCGGCATTAAAAAGCGACGAAGCGGTTGGACTTCTCCTTAAGTACCTCCGTGAACTTCACAGCAGAAGGCGCATCGGTCCATGGGAGGACAAGGAAAGGCGCGTCTTTCAATGGCTAATCTCCTGTATCGAGTTTACCGGAACCAAGTCTATGGATGTAAGGCTTATGCTTTCCACCATACAGCGAACTGCCGACTATACTCCTTTTGAACAGGGGCTTGCAAGGAATGCGTTGGCAAAGTTGAACTAATTCATGGGATTTTTCCTTGAATGAATTACATGAATGAAATAATAGAAAACAGGCGAAGCATAAGAAAATTCAAGGCTGATAAACCTGTAACGAAGGAACAAATGAACTGTCTCCTTAAAGCCGCTATGATGGCTCCGTCTGCATGTAATTCGCGTCCGTGGGAGTTTATTGCAATAACAAAAAGGGAAGTTCTTGATGAAATTGTCAGGATTCACCCTTATGCCGGAATGTGTAAAAATGCATCGGCTGCTGTCATTGTTGTAGCAATTCCCCAAACCGGAGAAGGACCTCAAGGTTTTTTCCCTCAGGATTGCGGGGCTGCCGTACAGAACATTCTTCTGGAAGCTGTCTCTCTAGGATTAGGTACATGCTGGTGCGGCATATATCCAAAAGAAAAATTAATTGCTTCATTCAGGGAATCTTTTAACATTCATGAACCCAAAATACCTTTTTGTGTAATTGCAATCGGCATTCCTGATGAAGCTCCTGAAAGAAGGGGTTTTTTTGAGGAAGCTAAAGTAACATATATAGATTAATGCAATGATTATTTAATGCCGTCGCTTAAAGATTTTCAAGCGGCGGCACATTCGGACAATCAGATGAGCTTACTTTGACTATTGGTCTTGCCCATTTAACCGCATTGACAATAATCTTTTGAATTATCTCATTGTGGTAAATTGGAAAAGTCTCATGTCCCGGTTGAAAGTAAAAAATTCTTCCGTATTCCCTCTGGAAAGTTACGCCACTCCTGAAAACATTGCCTCCCTGAAACCATCCGATAAAAACAGTCTGTAGCGGCTGCGGAATGCCGAAAGGCTCTCCGTACATTTCTTCGTGTTCAAGAACAAACTGCTCCGGAATTCCTTCGGTGATTGGATGAGCAGGAGATGCTATCCATATCCTTTCTTTTTCAGCGGCTTCTCTCCAGCACAAATGTCCGCTGGTTCCCATAAGAGCCATAAATGGTTTTGACTTGTGGGCAGAATGAAGAAAAATGCTCCCCATACCGCGCTGAACGTGATCGGTAACCCGCTTTACAATCTTGTCCTCAACCTTGTCATGCGCTACATGCCCCCACCAAATCAAAACGTCAGTATCATCAAGAACTGTGTCGGACAATCCCTGTTCTTCATCCGCAAGAACGGCTGTCTTTGCCTGTATATCAGGATCGTTATTGAGAAAATCAGCTATAGTTATGTGCATACCCTTAGGATACACATTTGCTACTGCCGGATTTTTTTGATCGTCAGCGTATTCGTTCCAAACTAGTACGTTAATTTTTTTACTCATAATTATTCCGTTAACCTTCAAAATAATGCGGTTTGCCTGCCTTTGCGGAAATATAAATACCTTCCAGTATTTTTGTAACAACCGCAGCCTGTTCCGGCTGAACATAGAGCTTGCCGTTTCCGCGGATCGCTTCCGCAAAAACACGTGCTTCTACAATTGCCGGTTCTTCTTCCCTTCCGCCGAAAAATGCCACCCCGCCAGAAATAAACTCAGGCTTCAAAATGTACTGTTTGTTGTTTTTAACTCCGTTAATGACAAGTTCTCCCGCCTGAGGCATATCAGCGCCCGCTTTTGTTCCGCATAATGTTGTTACTGCTTCCCTGACTTCCGTAGTGTTAAGCGCCCAACTGCTCTGTAAAATAATCGTCGCGTTATTCTTCATTATAATAAAACCAAAAGCGGAATCTTCTACTGTAAATTTGTCCGTATCCCAGTCTCCCCAAATATTTCCCGTATTTTTTTCTTTGTTAAGTTTGTGATAAACGGTTCCTACAGCATAAGCAGGCTCGTAATTGTTCATCATAAACAGGGTAAGATCAAGTGAATGTGTTCCAATATCAATAAGCGGACCTCCTCCCTGTTTTTCCTCATCAAGAAATACTCCCCATGTAGGCACTGCCCGGCGGCGGATAGCTGTCGCTTTGGCAAAATAAATATCACCTAACGTTCCGCTTTCACATTCCTGTTTGAGGTATAAACTGTCCGGTCTGTACCGGTTCTGATACCCAATGGTCAGCAGCTTGCCGCTTTTATCACGAGCGGCAATCATGGCTTTAGCTTCTTCATAATTCTTTGCCATGGGCTTTTCACACAGTACATTCTTGCCGGCATTCAAGGCGGCAACGGTAATTTCACAGTGGGAACTGTTCGGAGTCAGTACCAAAACAGCATCAATGTCTTCCTTTACCAGTTCTTTGTAATCTTTAAAAACTTTTCCCTTTCCTCCGCCGTATTCTTCATTCGCCTTCTCAGCTTTTTCAGGGATAATATCGCAAAATGCTGTCATTTCTATATCGCCTATTGCTTTTACTGAGGGCATGTGTTTATTTTCAGCAATCCCGCCGCACCCAACAATACCATACTTTAATTTCTTGCCCATAATGTTCTCCTTGAGAATGTTATAGGTTATTATACCCTGACAATCATAACTTTCAACTATACAGCGGACACCTTCACATACATTTACTCTTGCATTATACTAAATCCATGCAGTTATTAACCGTTTCTCATTTTCGCAAACGCTTTAATCTTGAAGCCAGATTTTTTGTCAGTTTTGGACGTTATGTTAATACGGTTAACGATATCTCCTTTTCAAGCTGTATAAACCATGCTGCCTCAAACATTTCACCCGGTAATCCGTAACTGGTTCAGCGAAACCTACGGAAGGCCGACTTCCGTACAGGCTGAAAGCTGGCCGTTGATTGAACGCGGGGAAAATGTCCTCGCTCTAGCGCCTACAGGTAGCGGCAAAACGCTCACAGCCTTTCTTTCTGCAATCTCTCGTTTCTGTTCACCCGCCGCAGATACAAGTACAGAAACGCAATATCCTGAGGATAAACTTTCGGTACTGTACATTTCCCCGCTAAAAGCCCTGAACGAGGACATCAAGCGCAACCTGCTTGAACCGTTAGCTGCAATCAAAGTTCGTTTTGAAAAAGAAGGCTTACAATTCCCGTCTATCCGCGTTCAGACAAGATCAGGAGACACTCCTCAGTCAGAGCGCCGGCGGTTTTTTATTCATCCGCCGTCTATTCTTGCCCTTACGCCTGAAAGCCTTTCAATTATACTACTGAACCCAAGGGGCAGACAGACGCTTTCCAATGTTAAATATGTCATTATTGACGAGATACATGCTATTCTCGGAAACAAGAGAGGTTCGTTTCTTTCCTGCCAGATAGACAGACTCGCCCTTGTCGCAGGGGATTTTCAACGGATAAGCCTTTCCGCAACTGTCCGTAATCCGCAGACAGCGGCGGATTTTATCGGCGGAATTGGCTGTAAAGTACATATTGTCGCTCCACCTTCCGAAAAGAAAATTGAACTTCATGTTGAATACCCCGATATTGCCATTGAAACAGGACAAAATCTGCCGCCTAATATAAGAGAAGTTCTTTCTCCGTCAGGAAAGCAGATGAGCCGTTATGCGCCATTAATAAGCTATATTTTAAGCCGTATATGGGAAGGTTCAACCCTGCTTGTATTCGCCGAATCACGAAGACGCGCCGAAAGACTGTGTTACTTTTTAAATCAGGCTGCAGCGGAAAAATTTGCACATAGCGCCGAAAAAGCAAACCGTGTTTTTTCAGGAGCCGTTGCCTATCCGCATCATGGTTCTCTTTCCAAAGAAATCAGGCGCAGCGTGGAAAAGGGGTTTGCCGAAGGTAAAATTCCGTGCGTGATCGCTACTGCCTCTCTTGAACTTGGAATTGACATCGGCTGGGTGGATGAAGTTGTTCTTGCGGGAAGCACAGGCAATGTTTCACAGGCGCTTCAGCGTATCGGGCGTTCCGGCCACAGCGTAGGAAAAGTCAGCAAGGGAAAGCTATTCGCTTTTCACGGAATGGACCTTCTGGCTGCCGCCGCACTTAAAGACGCCGTAGACGAACGTGACATAGAAGAAATTTATCCGATAGAAAATCCGCTTGATATACTGGCGCAGCTTATTCTTGTTTTATGCTGCGAAAAGGAACGTAATATCGATGAGTTATATGAATTAATAAACAAATTCTATATTTTTAAGAATTTAAAATTTGATTCTTTTAACCGTGTTATACGAATGTTGGCAGGTCTTGGCTCAGCGGAAGACAGTACGCGTTTAAGGGAAATAAAGCCGCGCATCTGGTTTGATAAAATCGAAGGGAAGATTGGAGCGTTAGAAGGAACCACTACCTTGCTCTATACATCAGGGGGAGTAATCGCAAACCGCGGGCTTTATTCACTTCGGCTTGCAGACGGAACCAAAATTGGCGAACTTGACGAAGAATTTGTGTGGGAACGCAGAATCGGCGATTGTTTTGACTTTGGAGCGCGGGGCTGGCGTATAAAAAATATAACTGCCGAATCTGTGGAAGTAACTCCGCTTGATAATGTGGCCGATTTTATTCCATTCTGGAAAGGAGATATACCTTTCCGTAGTATCAATTTAACAAACAGGATACTTGCAATTCTCGAAAACTTTAACAATAAAGGCGCTATAAAAACACATCTTTCATCACCCGCGCATGAATCGCTTAAAGATTTTCTTAAATCCCAGCGTACATCACAGCAAGGGCTTCCGTTACCCGACGCAAAAAATTTTATTGTAGAAATTGTAAAAGGAACTGAATTAAACAGGAATTTTTATTCTGTTATTCTGCATAATTTCCGAGGCGGACAGATAAATTATCCACTTTCGCTTGCGCTGTCATCTGAAATGGAAGAAACAATCGGACTTCGAGTTGAAAGTTTCCCAAGTGATAACAACATACTTTTTCTTTTACCTAGGCAGGGACTTGATGACACTCTTTCTTCACCCGAAGAAATTTTCCGCAGCGCAATAGCGGCTCTTGAAAAAACAGATGCAGCTGGTATCAGCAGGGGAGAAAGGCTTTTCAGAAACCGCATTGAAAGCTCCGCCCTTTTCGGCGCAAATTTCCGTGAAGCCGCGGAAAGGAGTTTATTAATCCCGAAATCGCCTTTCGGCAAACGCACCCCGCTTTGGATCATGCGTCAAAGATCAAAGCGGCTCTTTGACGCCGTTATGAATGATGAAGGTTTTCCGGCAACAGCGGAAGCATGGCGAAGCTGCCTTGTAGATTCTTTTGACATGGACGGCTTCCGTGATTTAATTACTTCCATTAACAACGGAAGCATTACTCTGTCATTT
>Ga0268262_10004189_pt1 | contig 15040 bp, 11 predicted proteins | sample TergutNc150P3_FD_190354 | JGI IMG/M metagenome (GOLD analysis project Ga0268262, IMG submission 190354) | Nasutitermes corniger P3 segment gut microbial community from laboratory colony in Florida, USA - Nc150 P3 (SPAdes) (version 2) | ecosystem: Host-associated > Arthropoda: Insects >... | reverse complement strand
ATCAGGCATCAGGCATCAGGCATCAGGCATCAGGCATCAGGCATCAGGCATCAGGCATCAGGCATCAGGCATCAGGCGATTATGCATATCTTTTAAAAAACCGTGTCAACTATCCAATAGCATATATTCTTCCCTTACACCTTTTTCAGGGAGAGATCTGTCCAAATGACAACAAAGTTATCTCATTTTGGCAAAACGACGCGTATGCGGAGTTAATAAAGCCGGCGGGCATTGTACGCATATTTTACATCTGTAGGAGGAAAGAATGAATTGCTACAAAAAATTGGCTGGCGTGTTGAGCTTACTGGCATTATTGCTGTTCGCGGCCTGCCAGACATATCAGGCTGGCGCAAATTTTGAACCGCGGCCGGACGCCTATGCCCAGGGAGTGTTTGTCGCGGGAGACTGGCTTAGCCAATATAGTGAATGGTCATTAACATATTTTCCCGAGTCGTACCCTCAGCCAAACGGAGGGTTTCAATTAGCAACGGGAAATGTCAATTACGGATTCGGCCTGGATACCCTTTTTAAGTATCCTTTCCACTTCGGAGCGAATCATTTCAGCGTTTTTCCTATACTGGGAGCCAACATGCGTTATTTCACGCCCCTGCCGGCGGCGGATGGGGTAGAACCGCTTATAACAGATTACATAGGCGCCAGTTTAAAGTTAGGCGGCGGTTTTGATGTTACTTTTACAAAACAATTTTTCATTAGGACCAAAGTGCTTTATTCGCCGGATGTGTTTTCCTTTTATAAAAACGAACCCGGCGTTAGCGTCAGCGTCGGTCTTGGTTATAGGACGGAGAAAGACACCGTGCGCCAGAACTTCAAAACTTTCAAAGACCACAGGCGTGAAACCGCCCTGAAAAAAGCCAAAGAAAGCTTTGACAAGAAAAAATACGATGAAGCTGTTGTCAATTACCGCAAGGCCATAGATGTCGGAGCCACTCTGGGCAACTCGGGTATTACAAATCTTTCAACAGCCCTTTATGAACGCGCTATGCAGAATCAAGGTCAGGGAGATTACCGTCAAGCCCTGGATGATTTTAATGAATCCCTTCGGCATCAGTATTTTATGAGCAGGCAGAAATACGCGGATTGGAAGGGTCTCCTTCATCTGTATGAAGAAGCTTATGGTACGGACGCCCCGCATGACGGTTACGGCAAATTAATTTTTCCGAGCAACGATAATTTAACGATCAATTATAACCGCGCGTCAAACAGTCAAACCGATCCTAACGAAATAATAGGAAACGGATGGAATTTAAATTTGAAATCCGGTCGAAGGGTATTTGACTTGACTTATGACGAACCGAATTTCAACAAGGGTTTTCTTGTAAGCAACAGCACCAGGGTTGATCTTGATGTTAAAGAAGGCCATATTTACCAGGCCGGCACCGAAATTTCCGGCTCTAACGTTACCATAACCATTAACGATGTTACCAACAGAGAATTGGGGAAAAATTTAGACATAAACCCCGACCTTGTTTTCACTGTTACCCTGCCTCTGCGGGAAGAAAAACGCAGACCGGAAAGCATAACTATAACCATTGTGAACAACACGGGTTATACCATTAGCGGCGGGGCCATGTCTGCAACTGGAAATAGCGATGTTTCCAACGTGCATATGATAAACCTTGGCGGAAACATCAGGAACGGCAGTTCCAGAAAGGTTACCCTGCCGACGCTTGATACGACCAAAAGTTACACCATTGTGCTGATCGACACGGACAAAGATACCTATACCAAATGGTATGTTTCGCTTATCCCGAACATGACTTTAACTTTTACCATTTCGGACATTGATTATTAAAGCCGAGGGCATTAAACGTAAACATCTTTAGGAGGATGAAAATGAAAAAGGTATCTTTAAAAACAAAGTTCGTCATTTGTACTTTTGTTTGCTTGTTTTTCGTAATCAGGGGCGAAAAGCCGTATGCGGGCTAAAGATTCGCATACGGAATTAGCATATATACCCTCGTTGGGGGTACTGTCCAAAGGGCACTCTGTCCAAAGGACAGACAACCGCCTAAAGGCGGTCATTACAGAGTTCACCCGTCTAAAACGGCGGCGGAACAAAAAGGAGCGTTTTCTATGAAAAACGTTTTCAAGGTTTTGGGGATTATCGCGCTTGTCGCGGTAATCGGATTTTCAATGGCAGGCTGCAAGAATGATGACGACAGCAATGGCAGCAGTGGCGGTGGTGGTGGTGGTGGTGGTGGTGCCGGTTCCGCCCTTGTCGGGAAATGGTACTCCACCCAGACTGCCGCGAACGCGGGAACTGGCTCGGCAACCTATGAGTTCTCGAGTGACGGGAAAATATTCGTTGGCGGTAATAGTGTGTCGAGCCTATCATATACTGCGACAGCTAACACCATTACCACCACAACGTCGGGTGTTTCTTTGGGAACCATAAATTACAAGATTGAGGGTACCAAACTGACGCTTACCGGTGCTGCCACGAGCGGTCTTGCGGCAGGTGATTATTTCAAAAAAGCCAACTAGGTTTTCAAAGAGTGAGTAGTTAACAGTGAGTAGTGAGCAGTGGAAGAAATGAAGATTACTATCTTAACACTGCTACCTACTAACTGCTCACTACTCACTGTTTTTCCATGTCTGGCACTGTCTAAAGAGCAAAGAGCAAGTATCAAAGAGCAAAGGAAGAAACAAGAGTCGTCTCTTACTTTGCTACCTGCTACCTGCTCTTTGCTCTTTAATAAAGTCGGCGGGCATTGTACGCGAAGTTTTACATCTGTAGGAGGATGAAAATGGAAATGAAAAGAATTGGAAAGCTAATCGGATTAGCTGTGGTTGCAGTGGTCATGATGTGTACCGCTACCGGTTGTATGTCAATGATGTCGAAGGACTATGGGGTTTATGATAAATCTGTCCCGAAAGACCAAATGTCTGATTTTACTTTTAGTGCGGTTACTATAAAGTCCTTTAATGGAAAACCGGTAGATTGGGGAAGAAAAGCCATGAATATGGGAAGTATAAAACTTCCGGCAGGGACCCACGATTTTGTTTTTGACTATATATGGGAAGAAACAAATAGTATGTACAATACTATTACAACAACAACGAGAACAATAAATGATCTCGAAATATCCCAATTTGAGTTCCTTCCCGGACATGCATATCAACTTGTAGGTGTCTTGTTAGGTGGTAAAGCCATGATAATTCTGGAGGAAACTCGCAAAGCTCCAAAAATATCCAAAACTCCAACAGTTTTTGAAGGAAATTGGAAAGGTGCGGACAATACTACATTCAAATTTGCGGGAAACACATGGGAAATGACTTTACCGCCAGGGACTATAGTTAGATTTAGTTATATTAACCACACAGCTACAGATACAATGAAGCAAAAAGGGACATTTGAAATCAACGGCGATAGAATTACCCTGTATCTGACTCATTCGAGCTGGAAAGGCAGATTGGGTAGTGTTTCACAGTATAAATCAGCAAATAGCCGACCGTACTCTTTTGAAGGCGAAAACCTTAATTTGGGACGTTCAAACTTAATTAGCCGGACATACTCGATTGTAGGCAATCAAGCTAAACTCCTTAATTCTTCTGAAGAGTTACCGCCAATTATTGTTTATACAAAACAGTAACAATCAGGGGCGAAAAACCGTATGCGGGCTAAAGATACGCATACGGAATTAGCATATATACCCTCGTTGGGGGTACTGTCCAAAGGACAGTCTGTCCAAAGGACACTCTGTCCAAAGGGCACTCTGTCCAAAGGACAGACAACCGCCTAAAGGCGGAACATCACATGTTTACTCATCTGAAAGGACGGAGTAGCACAAAAGGAGCGTTTTCTATGAAAAACGTTTTCAAGGTTTTAGGGATTATCGCATTGGTTGCGGTAATCGGGTTCGGGTTTGTTTCTTGCGGAGGCGATGATGACGGCGGCGGCGGTGGCGGCCCCAAAACGTTATCGGGCACTATTACGATTAGCTTGCCCAGCGGTGTAACCAACGCCGTCACCGGCACCCTACTGACCGCGAACTACAGCGGAAGCGAAACGGTCACCTACCAGTGGAACAAGGACGGGGCTGCTATCTCCGGCGCGGTTAGCGTTAAGTACACGCCGCCCGAAGCGGGAAGCTATACCGTTACCGTAAGCGCGGAGGGCTACAATAGCAAGACCAGCGACGCCGTTACGGTTACCGGCAATCCCCTTGCCAAGCTGACCGGGACGGTAAGCATAACCGGCGCCGCCGCAGTGGGGCAAACCTTAACGGCAAATACCGCTTCGCTTAACGGCAGCGGGGATATTTCCTACCAGTGGAAGCGGGGGGACGCTGCCAATGCCGTAAACACGGACATAAACGGCGCAAACGGGAAGACATACACGCTGGCTGCGGCGGACAAGGGTAAGTACATTGCCGTAACGGTAATGCGTTCCGGCAATTCCGGCAGCGTAACCGGCGCGGCGGCCGTCCAGGTGGCGGACGCATTCCCCGAAGTAACCGCGACCGGCGATACCCTTGCCGCGAAACTGTCCTGGCTAATAACCAATGCCGCAAGCCAAACCGTGTATATTGTTACGGTTGAAGCCGACGAAGACCTTGCCGTTACCACCGCAAACACGCTTTCGTATACGGGCAAAAGCTATATTACCATACGACTGACCGGCGGCAGCGCTCAAAAAACCGTCAAGCTTACCAACACCGGCTCTCTTTTTACAGTGGGCAGCGGCGTTACACTGGAGTTTGGCGCTAACATTGCCTTGCAAGGCAACAGCGGCAACAATGCACCCTTAGTCATGGTAAACTCAGGCGGGACATTTACCATGAGCGGCGGGAAAATCTCCGGCAATACCGTCACCTCCTCCTCCTATTCCTATGGCGGCGGGGTGTATGTGTCTAGCGGAGGAACCTTCACGATGAACGGCGGGGAAATCTCCGGCAACACTGTCACCTCCTCCTCCTCCTATTCCTATGGCGGCGGGGTGTATGTGAGCCAAAGCAGTACCTTCACGATGAGCGGCGGGGAAATCTCCGGCAACACTGTCACCTCCTCCTCCTCTTCCAACGGCGGCGGGGTGTATGCGGGCGGACCCTTCACGATGAGCGGCGGGAAAATCTCCGGCAATACCGTCACCTCCTCCTCCTCCTCTTCCAACGGCGGCGGGGTGTATGCGGGCGGAACCTTCACGATGAACGGCGGGGAAATCTCCGGCAATACCGTCACCTCCTCCGGCGCCACCTCCTCCGGCGCCACCTCCTACGGCGGCGGGGTGTATGTGGTCGGAACCCTCACGATGAACGGCGGGGAAATCTCCGGCAATAGCTCCACCACCTCCTCCACCTACTCCAACGGCGGTGCCACCTCCTACGGCGGCGGTGTGTGTGTGTACGGTGACAGAGGAACCTTCACGATGAACGGCGGGAAAATCTCCGGCAATAGCTCCACCTCCTCCTACTCCTCCGGTTCCTCCTCCTACTCCACCTCCTCCCGCGGCGGCGGGGTGTGTGTGTTCAAAGGAACCTTCACGATGAGCGGCGGGGAAATCTCCGGCAATACCTCCTCCAACTCCTCCTCCACCTCCTCCTTCTCCGGCGAAGGCGGCGGGGTGTATGTGGCCAGCAGCCAAACCTTCACCAAAACCGGCGGCGGGACTATTTACGGTTATGCCGAAGGAGACCCCAACAGCAACGCAGTAAAAAACAGCGGCGCTGTGCAAATGCAAACCAACCGGGGCCATGCGGTATATGTAGCCAGCAGCCCCGCAAAACACAGGGAAACCACCGCCGGGCCGACAGTGGATCTTGATTCAAAGCTTGCGGGAACTGCCGGGGGCTGGGAAGAGTAAGGAAAGAATGAGGAATGAGGAGGGGAAAAAAATTAGGAATTAGGAATGAGGAATGAGGAATAAAGAGCGTTGCAGGCAAGCGCCGCGTGAAGGTTTCAATAATCCTCTTCTATTCCTAATTCCTCATTCCTCATTCCTAATTTATAAATGCCGGCGGGCATTGTACGCGAATATTTACATCTGTAGGAGGATGAAAATGGAAATGAAAAGAATTGGAAAGCTAATCGGATTAGCTGTGGTTGCAGTGGTCATGATGTTTGCCGCTGCCGGTTGTGTGTCGATGTCGAAGGACTATGGGGTTTATGATAAATCTGTCCCGAAAGACCAAATGTCTGATTTTACTTTTACTGCGGTTATTATAAAGACCTTTAATGGAAAACCGGTAGATTGGGGAAGAGCCATAAATTATGGGACTATAAAAGTTCCGGCAGGAACCCACGATTTTGTTTTTGACTGGGAATGGGTAGAAACAGGTAGTGGAAGTGGCGGTACTGTTACAACAACAACGAGAACAATACAGAATCTCGAAATATCCCAATTTGAGTTCCTTCCCGGGCGTAGGTATCAACTTTCAGGTGGCTGGTTAAATAATAGAGTCATGATAGCTATGGGGGAGATTGCCAAAGCTCCAAAAAAATCCAAAACTCCAACAGTTCTTGAAGGAAATTGGAAAGGGGCGGACACTACTACATTCAAATTTGCAGGAAACACATGGGAAATGTCTATACCGCAAGGAATTCCAGGTAATAATGTTAACGGTACAATACAGCGTAAAGGAACATTTGAAATCGACGGCAATAACATTACCATGTATCTGACTCATCAGGGCAGGAACGGCCTTTGGGTTAATGTTTCCGGCAATCCAGGATCAACCGGCAATCCAGGAGTAATTAGTCGTCCGTACTCTCTTGAAGGCAAAAACCTTAATTTGGGACGTTCAAAAGCAATTGCCTGGACATACTCGTTTAACGGCAATCAAGCTGTACTCCTTAATGAAAACTTACCGCCAAATATTGTTTATACAAAACAGTAACAATGGTCGCGGGAAAAAAATTAGGAATGAGGAAGGGAAAAAAATTAGGAATGAGGAATTAGGAATGAGGAATAAAGAGCGTTGCAGGCAAGCGCCGCGTGAAGGTTTCAATAATCCTCTTCTATTCCTAATTCCTAATTCCTAATTCCTAATGAAATTGAATAAAAGGATGGTGTATAATGGCTTTTTTAATTTTGGGTATTGCAGGTATTCTTCTTATTGTTGTTTGTATAACCGCTCATAGAGAAGGCAAAAAAGATACAATAATAACAGATGCGAATAATTTTACCGTTCGCCGGTTAAGAGGAAATATAGGAAATATAGCGCTTTCTATGCTTCTTCCTTTCTACATTATAATACAGTGGGCGCTTTTCTTAAAAAAATACAACAATCTAATTCTGATTGTTACCTTAGTATTCATTCCTCTTTTCTTGTTTTGTTTATTACCCGTTGTTATGCGGTTCAGGTGGAAGATTATAGTTAAAGATAATCAAATAACCTGTACGCCTTATTTTGGAAGAAAAAAACATTTACTTTTGACTATATAACAACTGTAAAATACGGAATTAAAGTGAAAATCAAGAGATCCCGTCAAACTATAGTAAGCAATTATATTAAAGCATACCACGGAAAGAAAAAACTTTTTTATCTTTTAGACACCTATGACGGTTTTCAAGCGTTATTTTCGTTCTTAAAAGATAAGGGCGTGCCTTTTGAAGAGGATAAGGTATGAAATATGTGAAACAGGGGCGAAAAGCCGTATGCGGGCTAAAGATTCGCATACGGAATTAGCATATATACCCTCGTTGGGGGTACTGTCCAAAGGGCACTCTGTCCAAAGGACACTCTGTCCAAAGGACAGACAACCGCCTAAAGGCGGAACATCACATGTTTACTCATCTGAAAGGACGGAGTAGCACAAAAGGAGCGTTTTCTATGAAAAACGTTTTCAAGGTTTTAGGGATTATTGCATTGGTTGCGGTAATCGGGTTCGGGTTTGTTTCTTGCGGAGGCGATGATGACGGCGGCGGCGGCCTTAAAACATTATCGGGCGATGTTACCGTAAGCCCGTCTGCCAACGTTACCACCGGCACCCTACTGACCGCCGCCTACAGCGGAGATGAAACCGTAACGTATCAATGGAAGAAAGGCGCAACCAATGTCGGCACGAATTCCAACAAGTACACGCCGCCCGAAGCGGGAAGCTACACCGTTACCGCAAGCGCGGCGGGCTATAACAGTAAAACCAGCGCCGCCGTTGACGTTACCGGCGATACCCTTACGCAGGGACTGGCTTTCACGCCTATAAAGAGCAATACGGCATATTCGGTTGCCAAAGGCACGACAGACGCCGCCCAAGTGGTAATACCTGCCGAGTATGAGGGAAAGCCCGTAACCGCGATAGCGGAACAGGGCTTTCGAAGCTATACGGGTATGACAAGCGTAACGATACCCGACAGCGTGACGAGTATCGGCAGTTCTGCGTTCTCCGGCTGCACCGGCCTTATCAGCGTAACGATACCCGACAGCGTGACGAGCATCGACCAGTTTGCGTTCAATGGTTGCACCGGCCTGACGAGCGTAACGATAGGAAACGGCGTTACCTCCCTGAGCGGGTTTGATTTTAGAAGTTACCCCAACCTTACCAGCGTAATCATAGGAAACGGCGTAACCGGCATTGGGCGTGATGATTTTAAAGGTTGCACCAGCCTTACCAGCGTAACCATAGGGAACGGCGTTACCCGGATTGGAGGAGATGATTCTTTTCTTTATGGCGCTTTTAACGGTTGCACCAGTCTTGTCAGCGTAACTTTTTCCGTCCCCAGCAAAGTTGCCAGTATTGAGGATTACGCTTTTTCCGGTTGCACCAGCCTTGCCAGCATAACCATACCTGACAGCGTTACCCGCATTGGGCAGCAGGCTTTTGAAGGAACAGCATTGTTAAATAACCAACCGGACGGCGTAGTTTATGTAGGAAAATGGGCATGTGCGTACAAAGGCGATATGCCCGATAATACAACTATAACATTACTTGACGGCACAAAAGGAATTGCTGATCGGGCTTTTTACTTCTTCAGTGTTGGAGCTAAATCTACCCTGATAAGCATTACGATACCCGACAGCGTTACCAGCATTGGGAGTTCCGCATTTGCTTATACCAGCCTTACCAGCGTAACGATACCCGACAGCGTGACGAGTATCGGCAGATCGGCGTTCTCCAATTGCACCGGCCTGACGGGCAGTTTAACGATACCCAACGGCGTGACGAGGATCGAAGAGGGTGCATTCAGCGGCACTGGCCTGACGAGCGTAACGATACCCGACAGCGTGACGGGTATCGGCAAGGGTGCATTCGCCGCCTGCGGCGGCCTGACGAGCGTAACGATACCCAGCAGAGTGACGATCATCGGCAATAATGCGTTCTACAATTGCACCGGCCTGACGAGCGTAACGATACCCGACAGCGTGACGAGCATCGGCATGGAGGCGTTCTACGGCTGCACCGGCCTGACGAGCGTAACCTTTCAAGGGAAGATTGCTTCGGTGAATTTCAATTCAACTAGCCCATTCCCCGGCGACTTGCGGGCAAAGTATCTTGCCGCCAATGGAGGCATAGGGACGTACACAACAACCACTCCGGTGCCGTCGAATCCGTCGAATTGGAGTCCGGTGTGGACGAAACAGCCATAACTAAATAAGGAAGAATAAAAAATGAGGGAAGAGAGGAAGAGAGGGAGTCCTTTCTTCCTTTGCCAACACAAAGAGTTTTAATAAGGAGGACAAAGATGAAACGAATGATTTTAATCGCCCTGCTGACAGGCATCTGCGGGCAGGTTTTTGCCCAGAATGTGCTGTATGTAAGCGCCAGCGGTAATGATGACAACGACGGACTGACCGAAGCCACGGCACTAAAGTATCTGGACATGGCTGTTATGAAAGCATCGGAAATCGGCGCAAAAATAATCGTTATCGGCACGCTCACTACGGAAAATAGTTTCTTGTACGGCTTAATCGAAAACTTCCCGTCTGTTTTTGGACTTACAGGTTCAGATACCCGTCGCCGTGAAGTGATTATCACCGGCAAACCGGGCGCAACCGGCGCCGACCGGGCGGTGCTTTCCGGCAGGGGCGCGAATGCGTCTGCTTCGTCAATAGCTGTTATAACCGAAGACGCAAATATACGTTTTGAAAACATCGAAATATCCGGCCTTACGGGAGAAGATACCGTCAATATGTATATTAAAGATGGCGGGCGCGTAACCTTGGGACCGGGTGCGGTAGTACGGGGTAATGTTAATGGAATATTTATCCTCGATGGAACCTGCGTTATAGACGGCGGAGAAGTGCGGGATAGCGGGGGCGGCGGTATTTTATGCGGCGACAAGAGCATTTTAACTATGCGCGGCGGCGCTGTCAAGAACAACGGAGGGCCCGGAGTGGTTGTAGGTAAAGGCAGCCGTTTTACCATGTCAGGCGGGACTATTACCGGCAACAGCCATCCTTATCAAGGCGGCGGCGTACTTGTAATGGCAGGGGGCAGGTTTGACCAGACAGGCGGGACTGTCAGCGGCAATACCGCGCCGAGCTATCCCAACATATTCAGGGAGAGCGGTACATCGTCAAGCAGTTCATCGTCGGGCGGCTCGTATTCAAGCGGTTCATCGTCGGGCGGCTCATCGTCAAGCGGCTCGTCATCAAGAACAAGAAGATCGTTACCAAAAGGCTCATCGGACATAGGCATAGGTTTCGCAGGTTCGTTTGGGGCAGACGTTAACTGGCAGTTTGACCGGAAGCTGCTTTCAATCGGGCTTCCGCTCCAGCTCGGCCTTGAACTAGGTTCCGATGAAATAGCATTTGCTCTTCTTGGCGAAGCGGGTGCAGGCTTGGGCTTCAGCTCGTCACTCAAATACGACATTCTATTGGAATGGAATTACGGCGGCGCGGCCGAATTCTATTTCCTTAGCAGAATGATCGGCTTGGGCTTCGGGTACGGGATTGCGGATTCCATTCTCTTTTTGTATTCCGGGGACGACTTCTTCGCCCCCGGGCTTTTCAACACGACCTATATGCGCCTCGGGCTTATCTTCAGGGTGGATGCATCAAAGGTGACGCTTTACGGCCAGCGCTACGGGGACGGCAAATGGGGTATCGGCCTGCAATGGGCAGGCTTCTGGTAGAACTAAAGTAACGGTGTCAATCACGGTAAAAGATGATGGACAGACATCGTGTTGCGGTGACTGACACCATGTGATCTGAATATTCGTGTAAAGAAGAAAACAATGGCAAACAAAAGGTTTTGGACGAAAAACAATTTTCTCACAAAAGGAGATCTCACTATGAAACGCACACTCATTACCCGCGCATTGGCGGTATTCGTTCTGTCGCTTGCGGCTTGCGCCAGCGACAAAAGCGGAACAGGGACAGAGCTTTCCCTTATGGATGCCAATGATGCGATTGGCTATTTCAACCAGGGCAATGCGTATTTACAAAAAGGCGACTATGGCAATGCAATCGCGGACTATACCCGGGCCATACGGCTTGACCCTAATTATAAGGAGGCCTATTTCAAACGTGGCCTTGCGTACCTTAATAAAAGGGACAATAACAAGGCAATCGCGGACTTTACCCAGGCCATACAGCTTGACCCCAATTATAAAGAGGCCTATTTCATCCGTGGCCTTGCGTACCTTAATAAAAGGGACAATAACAAGGCAATCGCGGACTATACCCAGGCCATACAGCTTGACCCCAATTATAAGGAGGCCTATAACGCCCGGGGTTCTGCATACAGAGAAAAGCGCGACTATGACAAGGCAATCGCGGACTATACCCAGGCCATACGGCTTGACCCCAATTTTGCGTCTGCCTATAGAGGCCGGGGCTATGCGTACTCTAATAAAAAGGACTATGACCGGGCAATCGCGGACTGGGAGGAAGCGTTGCGGATAAACCCGAATGACGATAACGTAAAGAGTAGTCTTCAATTAGTACGGGAGCTGCGGCGGTAACGCAACAGTGACACTATAATTCGGTAGTGTACCTCTGTAAGAATTAGGAATGAGGAATGAGGAATGAGGAATAAAGAGCGTTGCAGGCAAGCGCCGCGTGATGGTTTCAATAATCTTCTTCTATTCCTAATTCCTCATTCCTAATTTATAAATGTCGGCGGGCATTGTACGCAAATTTTACATCTGTAGGAGGATGAAAATGATGAAGAAGAGTTTTTTTGTACTTATGGCCGCCCTGTTCCTGACGGCAGCCGCTGTCTCCCAGGCCCAGTCAACGCCGGGGCTTGCCTTCACGCCGATAAACAACAATACGGCCTATGAAGTCGGCATCGGCAGGGTAAACGCCGACCAGGTGATCATACCGGCTGTGTATAATGGAAAGCCCGTAACCAGGATCGCTGAGGAAGGGTTTGCGAATTCTTTGACCAGCGTAACGATACCCGACAGCGTAACGAGCATCGGCCGGTCTGCGTTCGTCTTTAGCGGCCTGACGAGCGTTACGATACCCAACAGCGTGACGAGCATCGGCGAGAATGCGTTCTTCGGTTGTAGCCGCCTGACAAGCGTTACGATAGGAAACGGCGTGACGAGCATCGGCGATTCTGCGTTCGAACAAAGCGGCCTGACGAGCGTTACGATACCCAACAGCGTGACGAGTATCGGCAGAGCTGCGTTCGCCGGTTGCAGCGTCCTGACGAGCGTAACGATACCCAACAGCGTTACAAGCATCGGCCAGAGTGCGTTCTCCAATTGCAGAAGCCTGGCGAGTATTACGATACCCAACAGCGTGACGAGCATCGGCCAGAGTGCGTTCGCACAAAGCGGCCTGACGAGCGTTACGATACCCAGCAGCGTGACGAGTATCGGTGAAACTGCGTTCCGGTCTTGCAGCCGCCTGGCGAGTATTACCATACCGGACAGCGATATCATCATCGGGATAAACGCTTTTCAGGGTACGGCATGGTTTAACAACCAGCCGGACGGTGTAGTGTATGCGGGGAAAGTAGCATATACATACAAAGGCGACATGCCTGCAAATACAAGTATAACATTACTTAACGGCACAAAAGGAATTGCTATCCAGGCGTTCCGCAATCGCAGCGGCCTGACGAGCGTAACGATACCTGACAGCGTGACGAGTATCGGCGAGTCTGCGTTCTCCTGGTGCAGCGGCCTGACGAGCGTTACGATAGGAAACGGCGTGACGAGCATCGGCGGGTCTGCGTTCGGCAACTGTAGCCGCCTGACCGCAATAAATGTTGCTGCCGGTAATAGAGCGTACACCGCAGAGAACAACGTATTATATAACAAAAATAAAACTATTTTAGTTGCGTATCCGGCAGGAAAAACCGGTTCTTTTACCATACCTAACGGCGTGACGACTATCGGCAATGGGGCGTTCTCCGGTTGCAACCGCCTGACGAGCATAACGATACCCAACGGCGTGACGAGCATCGGCGAGCGTGCGTTCTCCGGTTGCACCGGCCTGACGAGCATAACGATACCCAACGGCGTGACGAGCATCGGCGATTCTGCGTTCTCCGGTTGCACCGGCCTGACGGGCATAACGATACCCAACAGCGTGACGAGCATCGGCGATAGTGCGTTCTCCGATTGCAACCGCCTGACGAGCGTTACGATAGGAAACGGCGTGACGAGTATCGGTAGATCTGCGTTCAACCGTTGCACCAGCCTGACGAGCGTAACAATACCCAACAGCGTGACGAGTATCGGCAATAATGCGTTCCAATATTGCAGCGGCCTGATGAGCGTAACGATACCCGACAGCGTGACGCGTATCAACCCGCAGGTGTTCGACCAAAGCGGCCTGACGAGCGTAACGATACCCAACAGCGTGACGAGTATCGGCAATAATGCGTTCTCCTTTTGCAGGGGCCTGACCAGCGTAACGATACCCAATAGCGTGACGTTCATCGGCGCTTCTGCGTTCTTAGGTTGCAGCGGCCTGACGAGCGTAACGATACCCAACGGCGTGACGAGTATCAAATCTAATACGTTCGACGGTTGCACTAGCATGGCGAGCGTTACGATAGGAAACAGCGTGGAGGTTATCGACAATGACGCGTTCAGCAGCACCGGCCTGACGAGCGTTACGTTACCCGCCAGCGTGAAGTATATCAGCAGTGGGGTGTTCTCTAAATGCACCGGCCTGACGAGCGTAACCTTTCAAGGAACGATTGCTGCGGCGAATTTTAGCGTTTATTCTTCCTTCCCCGGCGACTTGCGGGACAAGTACCTTGCCGCCAGCGGGGGCAGGGGGACGTATCGGAGGCCGAGCGGTACGAGTGAGACGTGGGCGAAACAGTAACAAAAGGTAAGGGTTTTTTACCGCGAATAGGCACGAATGAACACGAATATTCCAAGAAACCGTATTTATTCGTGTAATTCGCGGTTTCTTACCTCTTCCTTTGTTATTTGTTATCGGATTTCAGCTCTCTTAAAACAGCTAGAGCCTTCTCTAGTCGTATATAATGGGGATTATATATAAGAAAAAGATAGAAGGCAATAGAGAAACCGCTATAATCGTATAGGGGATTATGGGATATTTTAGGATTTTTCTAATAGTTCCGTCTAATAGCTAAAGGCTTGATTTTTGGCTGTCCTGCCCCTGTTTTTTATCAATTTGGAAAACTTAATTAGATCAAAAATTGGGCTTTTAAGGCCCCTCCCCCCTTCCCCGTATGATTTTACGGTTTTTCCCTTTCCGGCGCGTCCTAGCCCCGTCTAGGCGCGTTATAGGGGATATTTTAAGGGGGGGCTAAATGCCGCCAATCAATCCCCGGCAATCGGCCCGATTTTTGATTCCCTATATTTTAATGAACCAGACTTGACGACTTATTCATTTATTTAGATCAAGAGTATTCCCTATCCCTGCCACCTTGCCCGGCCCGGTCATTCGGGGGCAATTCCCTTGATCTTGATAAATGCCTAAGTCGATAGATTATTGATAAATATACTACTTCATTAACCTTCATTTCATAGGGTTTATTAGGGCCTTTCTGATAATGAATTGATAAAATAACCAGTTAAAACACTTTCTTTTATTAGGGGCTATAAGGTCATTATCTGATAATTAATTATTACAAATAACCTATTTCTCATAATGACAATATCAATAAATAACCTATATTAAACTTTTTTAACAATGGGAAA
>Ga0268262_10004188_pt1 | contig 15041 bp, 10 predicted proteins | sample TergutNc150P3_FD_190354 | JGI IMG/M metagenome (GOLD analysis project Ga0268262, IMG submission 190354) | Nasutitermes corniger P3 segment gut microbial community from laboratory colony in Florida, USA - Nc150 P3 (SPAdes) (version 2) | ecosystem: Host-associated > Arthropoda: Insects >... | reverse complement strand
GGGATTGGGGCTTGCGAATATCGGCATAGGAAGCGCAATTTTTGCCCGCAAACCGGGCGACGGCTCCGCGCGCGAGCAAGCCGCTTCATGCCAGCGCGTCCTTGGCGCGTCAGCGAACCTCGCTCTTGAATACGCGACAAAACGCTACAGATCGAACCTTATCAACTGGGGCATATTACCCTTCCTTGTTACGGACGAAGGCGCTTTCTCAAACGGCGATTATATTTTCTTCCCCGCCATTAAATCCGCTGTTCAAGAGAAAAAAGAGCGAATCACGGGCTATGTGTTAGGCGAAAAGACAATAGAACTCTCCGCCGCTCTAGGCGAACTAACAGACGCTGAGAGGCAGATACTCGTAGATGGCTGTTTGATTAACTATTACGCAAGAAAATAAACCACGAACCACGAACCACACGAACCAATGCGAACCAAGAGAGATGCGCGCGAAATACATATACTTACTTTAGACGAGATTTGTAGTAAGTATCGTCACTCTCTAGGTTCGCTCCCTGTTCGTGTGGTTCGTGGTTAAAAAATTCTATCTTTTCTGTTTAGCGACAATCTGCTTATCCGATAACAACTGCTTGTCACCAGGAAACTCCGCCAGTCCTTCATTCAAAATCAGTTCCGCCTCGACATAGTTTTTTTTATTCCACTCAGCGGCGAAACGATTGTGATAATCCGCCACAAGGTTGCCCTTGTATGTCCGTAATGATTGTTCCAATTCTCTGTTCGGTCCGTATTTGGAAATAGCGTTCTCTAAATAGCGAATCGCCGTACGCCAATCCTTGTCTGGCGCGGCGCAAAGAGACACCGCTACTTTTTGTATAGCGTAAGTTAATAATTCAGAAGCTCTTTTTTCCGGTAATCTTCCGCTTGTACGCGCCTGATCAATTGCGGAAACTACGTCGTTTCCCTCTTCAGGCGTTTTAAAATTGTTTACTCTGTTTAAAAGCTCGGCATCAACCATTAACGTATCAAATTGAACATAGTCGGCTTCGGGTATAAACGGTTTTTGGCTATCCAAAAAAGTACGCGCGTCTTGAATTTTCTTCTCTTTAATGTATCTTGATATCCTGTTATTCACGGCGGCCGAAAGAAACTCCTGCCATCTGTTATTATCGCAATAAACCGAAGAAGCAAAGACAGCCCAGCGAATCCCGTCTTCTTCTTTGTTGCTTCGTAAAAGCGACGCGCCGTAATTTAATAATCTGTCCATCAGGTCTTTTCTTGGGTCGGCGAATAAGAAATCGGACGTTGAAACTTCGGCGGTTTTTGAATATAAATTACCCAACAGCAGCGCCGCGCGGTCAACAGCGAGGGGAACAGAAGCGGTAAAATTATTCGCTCTTTCAAAATCGCCGATTCTGTTATTCAAGATTAATGAGACTAGCTCTATCTGACTGATTGTCTGGCGGTCGCGGTAATTCTGCGGCGGCACATAGGCGAATCCCGTAGTCTTCCCGCTTGAGTCGTGAAACTCTTTGCGGTTCCCGGGATCAAACCCGTACGGATTTGTCGTTTCAACGTCGAAATTTTGCCCGTTAATATGAACCATAACAAAGGCGTGATCTTTTGTCATAACTCCGCTCGCGTTAAGTCCGGCGGATTTACAAAGAATGGTATAAAAAACAGCGGAGGAAACACAGTTGTATCTTCCGTTGGAAAGAAGGGTGTCCAATTTGGTCTGATATAAATAATAAGTTTTTAAAATATTTTTATGCATATAATTCAGGATAAAATCGGCTTTTTCTTTTTCGGAAAGCTCGGGTCTTATAGCCGTGTTTAAATTTGAAACGGTAGTTTTTAATTTATTCATCGCCGAAAGATTAGCGTCCCCTGATGCCCAAAGGCTGATTTCCGCGAGATCTGTCCATGAATAGCCTGATTGTGCGCATAAGCGGTAATAATCAAGGGCTTTTTGTTCAGGTTCAATTCGCGGAAAGGCGGTTTGTGAGTAAATTTTTCCTGGAAAAACGATAATTAACGTAAAAATAAGGAATAGTCTAATTGACGATTTTATGTTCACAATTTATTATACTATAGATAATAAAACAAAAAGTGAATCATTTTTTTAAAAATGTTGGAGGATTAATGGCTGGTTTAGATGCGGATTTGATTATCGTTGGAGCGGGTCCAGCGGGGCTTACCGCCGCCCAGTACGGGGCAAGGGCAAACTTGAAGGTTCTTGTTATTGAACAGATGAGTCCCGGCGGGCAGATTCTGGTTATTGACCAATTAGAAAATTATCCGGGTGTTACCGAGCACATTTCAGGTTATGAATTTTCACTTGCCCTGTATAAACAGGCTCAATCTTTTGGAGCGTCTTTTCTTACGGATACTGTAACAAGTATAAAAAAAGCCGATCATTTTACAGTAGGGCTCGCAAGCGGGAAAACTCTTACTTCTTTCGCGGTAATTCTTGCGACGGGTTCAACGCCTAGTTTGCTTGGCGTTTCCGGCGAGAAAGAATTTGTAGGAAAAGGCGTTTCTTACTGCGCTACCTGCGACGGTTCTTTTTTTAAAAACAAAAAAATACTTGTTGTAGGTGGAGGAGACGCCGCTTGCGAGGAAGCGCGTTACCTTTCAAATTTAACTGAAAAGGTTGTTTTAATTCACAGGCGGGACAGTTTCCGCGCCCAAAAAACTCTTGCCGAAAGAACGATAAAAAATCCTAAAATTGAAGTGCGTTTTAATACGGTGCTTAAAGAAATTAAAGGCTCCGATAAAGTAAAGTCGGTTGTAATAGAAAATAACAAAACAAACGAAATCCATGAAGAAGAAACAGATGCCGTTTTTATTTTTGTAGGTACTACTCCGAGGTCTTCGCTCGCCCGCGCTTTAGGAGTTGAATTAGACGAAGGCGGTCATATAATTACCAATCAAAAAATGGAAACTAACATTTCGGGTTTTTACGCCGTTGGTGATATAAGAGCGGACGTTTTCAGGCAAGTTGTAACCGCCGCCGCCGACGGCGCTATTGCCGCGCATAATGCCTCGGGCTATATTGATGAAGCGAAAAGTTAATAATAAATCACAGGTTTTTCTTTTTTACCTGTGTGTTTTTTTATTTTTAAATCCACCCTCTCTTTTTCCCCTCAGTTTTAACGACTCGGGAACTCCGACGGAGCTTGCCGCCGCCATTGAAAACGCTATGACGGACGAACAGGCTCTTGCGCAGGTTTTTATGCTTGGCTGGGTAGGGGAAGAACCATCGCCGTTAATTATGGATTGGATCCGTCAAAGAAATATCGGCGGGATAAAAATCTTCGGGTGGAATACAGCAAATACGCATAAGTTAGCTGAAACTGTAGGCATTTTACAGAGCGCAAGTTTAAACGGCGCTTTTAACATACCGCTTCTTGTCGCTACGGATCAGGAAGGCGGGTGGATACGCCACATCAAGGGCGACACAAGCGAAACTCCCGGAAACATGGCGATAGGAGCGTCGGGGTATCCGCGTGACGCGTATTTATCAGGTTATTACATAGGTAAGGAATTGGCTCTTCTTGGGGTCAACATGAATTTCGCGCCCACAGTCGATCTTTTTACAAACCGCGATTCAACGCTGATAGGACCGAGGGCTTTTGGAAGCGATCCTGTAAGCGCCGGAATTTTAGGTACGGCGTTTGTAAAAGGACAGCTTGCCGCCGGAATTATTCCCACGGCGAAACATTATCCCGGTCACGGGGATACGGATCTTGACTCTCACGGAACTTTGCCGAAAATAGAAATTTCTTTTGATACTCTTTGGGAGAGAGAGCTTGTTCCCTACCGTATGCTGTCCGCGGAAGGGTTGCCAGCCGTTATGAGCGGACATCTCGCTTTTCCTCTGACGCAATCGGGAACAGCGCCTGCTTCGCTTTCATCATGGTTCCTTCGCGACGTATTGCGCGGCAGAATAGGTTTTAAGGGTGTTGTTGTAACCGATGATTTAATGATGGTAGGCGCTACATCTTTTACAGGCTCTTTAGCGCGTACCGCAAAACAGGCGATTATAGCGGGTAACGATATTATAATGTTTTCAAATACGCCTCTTCTTTATGATCCAGTGTGGACTTTTCTTCTTTCTTCCATGAGAGAGGAAAAAGAATTTCGCCAGTATGTAAGAGCTTCCGCCCGCAGAATTTTGGAATTGAAATTAACTTATATGCGCGGCAGTTCTAAAGTTCCGTATATTCCCGATTTAAAAAAAGTAGATAAAGGTCTCCATGATCCGGAAGGAACCGCTTATTTTTTAAATCTTGCCGCGCGCAGTGTAACAATAGTAAAACCCGTTCCTTCTGATTCTGTATTTCCGGTAACAAAGGAAAACGCGGGACGCGTTCTTTTAGCCGGCAGGTTCCCCGAATTTATCAGTTACGGAAGGATGGCGTTTCCGGGCGCTACAACTTACCGTTTTTCCACTTCGGCGGAGCCTGATGATATTCTTTATTATGCGCGTAGCGCGGATACGATAATTTTTTGCCTTTCGGACAATTTTGACCAGCGTTTGCTGCGTAATTTGCAGCAGTTGAATAAAAGGGTTATAGTCCTTTCGGTATTAAGCCCCGCCTACTTAGAAAGTGTAAAATGGGTAACCGGCGCGGTCGCCGTGTACAGTTACGCTCCCGAATCATTTGCCGCCGGTTTTTCGGCGATAACAGGCAGAATCCCGGCGCAGGGTATACTTCCCTATGAGTGATAGTTTTTCTTGGCGCAAGATAAAAAAGAGCGATTTTCCCCGTGTTGAAAAACTGCTTATGGACGCGGAAAATAACTATGTTAACGCAAGCGCCAAATTCCTTTTGCAAAAAGAAGCGAATGTTGTAATTTGGGTATTGAGCGGTAAAAACGACGGAATTCAGGCGGTAATACTTAACTGGAAAAACAATATATTGCCGGTATTATGCGATTATAGCGGCTCTTTAAGTGATTTTAACAAAGATTTTTTACTTTCACAGAAAATACATTCGGTACAGGGGTTAAAGCAGGAAGTAATGGCATTGGAAAAGGAAATAACAAAAAACAGGGAGCCAAAAGACATAATAGACTACAATCTTATGAGCCTAGATAGTCCTCCAACTAAAAAAAATACTACAAATTTAAATATAAAACTAATAACTCCCAAAATGACGGATATTGACGCTATAACGCCCTTACAGGCTGAGTATGAAAAGGAAGAAGTGCTCCCTAAAGGGGCAAATTTCAGCCCGGCGGCAAGCCGTGTGAATGCGGCAAATATAATCGCCAAGGGGCAGGTTTTAGCTGCGGAGGTTGACGGTCGATTTGTAGGGAAAATCAACGTCAGCGCGGTCTCTTTTACAAGGTATCAGGTAGGCGGCGTTTATGTATACCCCGACTTTCGAGGCAGGGGGATAGCCGGCGCGATGGCGTATGAGTTCATTTCCTCGCTTATCTCACAGGGCAGAGGAGTAACCCTTTTTGCCAGAAAATCGAATAACGCCGCCTGCAGGCTATATAAAAGTTTAGGTTTTAAAAATATAAATGATTATTGTATTTTATACTATTGATAAAATTTAATGCTTTATGTATAATACTTTTATGGCGTATTTATACGAGACCCATCTTCATACTTCTCCTGTTAGTAAATGCGCTATATCCAGAGGTGCGGATTATATAACCGGTTATCAGGATTTGGGATATTCGGGAATCATAGTAACCGATCATTTTTATAACGCAAATTGTTCATTGTCCCGGAAACTTCCGTGGAGGGAATGGGTAAACCGTTTTTGCCAGGGATATGAAGAAGCTTACAATGAGGGGTTAAAGCATAACTTTGATGTTTTCTTCGGCTGGGAAGAAACATTTGACGGTTTTGACGACTATCTTGTTTACGGACTGGATAAAGACTGGCTGATTGAGCACCCTGAAGTCCGCAGTTGGACAAGAAGAGAGCAGTATACTACTGTAAAAAATTCAGGGGGCTGTGTTGTTCATGCCCATCCGTTCAGGCAAAGACAGTATATTTCCAAAATCGTTCTTTCCCCCAGTTGCGTGGACGCTGTTGAAATTGTAAACGGCGGTCATGAAGACGTGTCTTTTGACGCCCTTGCCAGCCGTTACGCAAAAAAAATAGGAAAGACGGTTACCGCCGGAACAGACATACATGACTCATCGGATCTTGAGTACAACGAAATTTTCGGAATATACTCTGATAAAAAATTGAACAGTATTTCGGATTATGTAAGCATGATTTTAAATAACGAAATAAAGAATTTAAGAGTAAATGAAGAAAGGATCAGATATAACGGAACTGAAAACGTAATAATGCCGGTTGAGATAATAGACATAAATGATGAAGTAACAGACAAGCATTGGAAGGATTATATATGACCGAGAAGACTGCCCATATTCCCGAACGGATAAAGGAATTAAGGGAGATTCTTGAAATCAGCGCTATAGACATGGCAAAAGACACCGGTATTCCTCTTGATACTTATAGCAAATATGAGAGCGGCGAACTGGATATCCCAATCAGCGTTTTATATATGATAGCGGGTCATCTTGGAACAAATATTACAGTCCTTCTTACCGGAGAAGAGGCAAGAATGGACAGCGCGGCGGTTTGCAGAAATGGTAAGGGAGTGGAGATTGAACGCTACCCCGGGTATGAGTTTTCAAGTCTCGCATATAACTTTAAACATAGAACAATGGAGCCGTTGATTGTAACGCTTGACTCGTCAAAGCCCCCTGTTGACCAAGTGTCTCATACGGGACAGGAATTTAACTTTGTAATTGAAGGTCAGGTAAAAGTAACGGTTGTAAAAACAGAGCATATTTTAAACCCGGGCGATTCTATTTATTTTGACGCGCGTCTTCCGCACGCTCAAAGCGCGGTTAACGGAACAGCGCGATTTTTAACGATAATTCAGGAATGATTTATGAACGAAATACTTTCGCGCTACCTTCCGCGTATAGATTTTGACAGTTACGATGATTTTTACAAAAATTACAAATGTAATGTGCCTGATAATTTTAACTTCGCATACGATGTAGTGGACGAATGGGCAAAATTACAGCCCGAAAAAATCGCGTTGCTGTGGACGGACGATACCCGGGAAATGAAGTCATTTACCTTTGCGGAAATAAAGCGTCTTTCGGATAAAGCCGCAAATGCCCTGATTTCGTTAGGAATAAAAAAAGGCGACATAGTAAAACTTATTCTTAAACAGCGTCCCGGCGTATGGGTATTAATGTGCGCGCTTTCTAAGTTAGGGGCGATTTGTATTCCCGGCACATATCAGCTAACAGCCAAAGATTTGGAATATCGTTGCAATATAGCCGATGTAAAACTTTTAATTACCGTGGACGACAAAGAGTTAATGGAAAATATAGCCATTGCTCGCCCAAACTGTAAAAAACTGGAAAAAATAGCGGTTATCGGCAAAACAATTCCCGCGGGCTATATCGATATGAAGGCGGAAATTCAAAAAGCGTCTGAAAATTTTACAAGAGTAGCCACTGTAACAAAAGACCCTATGATTATTTATTTTTCTTCAGGTACAACCGGAATGCCTAAAATGTTGCTTCACAACCACAGTATGCCGTTGGGACATATTGTTACCGCAAAATACTGGCACTGTGTGGAAGACAATTGCGTCCACCTTACGCAGACTGATTCAGGCTGGGCAAAGTTCGCATGGGGGAAAATTTACGGGCAGTGGATTTGCGGCGCGGTAATCGGTGTTTATGACACGGAAAAATTTACCCCCAAGGGAATGTTAGATGCAATCTTACGCTTAAAACCGGTTACCTTTTGCGCTCCCGCCACCGTTTTCCGTTATTTAATAAAGGAAGACCTTTCACACTATGATTTTAGTTTTATTCGCCACACCTCTGTGGCAGGGGAGCCGTTAAGCCCCGAAGTTTACAATAAATTATTGGAACTTACCAAACTTGAAATTCGAGAAGGTTTCGGCCAGAGTGAGACTTCCGTAATGGCGGCTGTTTTTAAATGGTTGCCTGTAAAACCCGGTTCTATGGGAAAACCCGCGCCGCTTTTCGGTCTTAAATTATTGGAAGAGAACGGGACGGAATGCGACGAAGGTATCGTAGGGAACATGAGTATAACCTGTGCCGGAAAAAATATGTACGAAACCAAAGACTGCGATCCTGATAGTATACCGCCTGTAATCGGAAATTCGGATTTTCCCGGCATTTTCCGAGGTTATTGGAAAGATAAAGATATAACGGAAAGTTGCTGGAACAACGGAACATACAGAACGGGCGACATGGCTTGGAAAGATGATGACGGCTACCTTTGGTTTGTCGGGCGTAACGACGACGTAATCAAATGTTCAGGTTACCGCATTGGTCCTTTTGAGGTTGAAAGCGCGTTAATGGAACACCCCTCAGTGCTTGAGTGCGCCGTAACAGCCGCCCCCGATCCTATGAGAGGGCAGGTTGTGAAGGCTACCATTGTTCTCGCGCGGGGTTACACCGCATCCGATGAATTAATCCGCGAATTGCAAAATCATGTAAAACATGTAACGGCTCCCTACAAATACCCGCGCATCATTGAATTTGTGTCTGAATTGCCAAAGACAATCAGCGGGAAAATTCAGCGTAACATGATACGAAAAAAAGATTTTAAAGATTAATTATATTCATTTGCGATGCCGGCGGCTTTCTCAAAATCACTGTGCAGTAAATGCATTGCGATATTGTCAATCTGTTCCCTGATAGAAGATGTCCATTTTTTTTGTTTAAGTTCGTTTAACGCCGCACCGGCTGTTATTTCATCATAATTATCGCATGCGGTTTGAATAACATGCATTTTTTCAGATAAGAAAGCAAGATCGTTTTTAAAATTTTTCGGTAAGGACTCGTTTTTTGGTTTGAGCCTGTCGATAACCTCGCGTAACATTTCCAGAAATACCGGAGTTTCCTCTAACATTACCTGAATTTCTTTGGCTCGTCCCGCCATTTCCAATTTACGCGCTAAATCGGACGCTTTTTCTTCTTTCATATTGGCAAGAGCGCTTTTCATTGAGTGGACATCAATAATATATTGTCGGATATCGTCATTTCTGCGGAATGAATTGGCAAGTATTGATTTTATTTTTTTATATGCGTTTTCGGCATCGCGCGCAAAAATCTTCCTTAATTCATACTCAGAGGTTTTTAATTCCTTTTTTCTTTTAATAGTAGTCGCCTGTTTCTGTGCGGCTTCAACTACTTCGGGCGGGTACTTGTCGCGTATAAGTTTGTTAAGAGTAGAGTTTAATTGCCGTATGTCTATAGGCTTGGAAATAAATCCGTCAAATCCGTTTTCAAAAAATATTTCAGCCTGCCCCGCAATAGCGTTAGCCGTCAACGCTATGACAGGGTGCTTATAACCCATCTCCCGAATAATTTTTACGGCTTCTATACCGTCCATTTTCGGCATGAAATGGTCTAAGAATATGATGTCAAAGACAGCTCCGTTTTTAATTTTATCGATCATTTCAAAACCGCTTTTGGCTGTTTCAAGCGATAAACCGTAAGGAGACATCAAACCTCTGGCTACATACAGGTTTGTTTCCACATCGTCTACTATTAAAACTCTTCCGTAAGGCATATATTCGTATACAATTTGCGTCTTTTTTCCTTTTTGTGACAAGTTAGCGGTATGGAAATTTTTAAGATTTTCCGTTATTTCTTTTCCTACTATGCCGTCGCTGTCAATTTTTTGCGGTAAACGCACGGTAAACACCGATCCTTTACCGGGTTCGCTCTTTACGTCAATTTCACCGTTCATTAAAAGAACAAGTTGTTTTGTAATACTCATTCCAAGACCCGTGCCTTCTACTTTGCTGTTCACATCAGCGTTAAAGCGAGTAAACTCATCGTACAATTTTTCTACTTGTTCCGCTGTCATTCCCTGCCCTGTGTCCGCTATACGGAAAACAATCGTAACAAGCGACGGATCTTCCTGATACTCGGCGGAGATTGACATGGAAATCTCGCCTTCGTCCGTGTATTTGAAAGAGTTGGAGAGCAGATTATTTATAATTTGTTTAATACGCAGTTCGTCGCCTAACAATATTAAAGGAATATTCTCATCAACATTAAGAGTAAATTTAATAGGTTTGTTGTCGTATAATACAACGTTTATATGAACTGTGTCGTTTATCAGGCTTGGGAAATCGTAACTGCCAATCGACAGTTCCAATTTGCCTGACTCTATCTTGGACATATCCAATATGTTATTTATAATGCCAAGCAGTAAATGTCCCGAATTATTAATTTTTTCCAACGCTTCTTGAATATTGTCGGAAAGATTTTGATTTTGCAGTTGAATTTCCGTTATACCCAGAATCGCGTTCATAGGCGTGCGTATTTCATGACTCATCTTCGCCAGGAAGTTGCTTTTTGCGTTGTTAGCTCTAATCGCCTGTTCTTTTGCGATAATTAACTCATTTATATCTACTAAATGTTGAATAAGCACAATTCTTCCGTCAGACCATTCCATATAACGGCTGGTATTGCGGTATATGCGGTTTGTTATGGGGTTACGCATTTCCCACATGATTGTTCCAAGCGGATCATTGTCAAGTTTATAACAGGGACAGAAATCGCATATTTTATCTTTGTCATAATAAAACACTTTATAACAAAGCTGTCCGGCATAATCGTCTTTAATTTTAAAATGGTTCTTCATGAAGTTGTTAATAAATAAAATTTCTCCGGTATGAGGAACGCAAACATAAATCATCGCGTTAAGACTGTTCAGCATATTTTCCAGAAGATTCAAAGATTGTTTTGATTGATTCATTTGGGTAATTACGTCCTTTAATTCGCGTAAATCCCGCATATAAGCCGCTAAAACAAAATCATCATAATGTTTTACGCGAATAAGCGTAATTTCACAAGGTATTGGCTCGCCTTTCATATTCTGGTGCATAACCTCCATTCGAAGGAAACCTTCTACAAAAGCTTTATTAATACACTCAGCTACTCTCTTTTTTGATAAATTTCCGTCAGGCTGGTACTCGGGTAAAAGTTCCTCAAATCTTTCCAAGAATTCTTGTTTGCTTGAGAGACCGAATATTCTAACCAATTCCTCATTGCAGTCTATAGTTTTAGAATTACCATCAATATAGCATGCGCCTAATGGCATGGAGTCAAACATAACCTGTATGCGCTCGTTAGCTTCGCGCATTTTGGTATTCTGTAAGTTTTTGTCTATTGCAGTTGACATCATAAAACCCAGAGATGTTAAAATGTTGATTTCCTCTTTTAAGAAGGTTCGCTCCTCGCGGCAGTCGTCAATGCTGAAAAACCCCCAGAAATTGTTTCCTAAAAACAGCGGAATAATAACAATTGATTTCATTTCGTATTCGGAAAGAAAAGCCTTATCGCTTTCCGGCAAAGCTGATATAGGCGCGTTTATATATTCGCCGCGCATGAATAATTCTTTCCAATCTGGTCTAGAGTCGTAAGGAAAGCGCAAACCTATGGGAACTTTTACGATGCCCATGCCGTATTCGCTTAACCATTCATATATGTGAACAAAGTATAATTCTCCGTTGATTGTTTCGTTACGCCAAACTTGAATACGGTCTACATCAAGGCAATTCCCTATAAGTTCAAAACTCTTTAACAACGATGATTCAAAAAGTTTTTCATTATTTATAGACAATAAAACACTGGCGACATTATTTACAGTGTTTAATAAATTTTCTCTTTGTTTTATTTCCTTCAACATCTGTTTTGATTCGCATAAATCATATATATAAGCAGTTATATTATATTTATTATTATGTTTTGTTCTTACAAGAGTTACTTCACATGGAATTTCCTCTCCGTTATTTTTTTGGTGCATCCACTCAAAACGACAGTAACCTTCAGCATAAGTTTTATTAATAACTTCTTCCATTTTATCGCTTGACAGTCTCCAGTCAGGCTGATATTTGGGTGAAAGCTGATAAAATTTTTCTATAAATTCTTGTTTACTTGACATCTCAAATAACTTTACCATGCTTTCATTACAATCAAAAAAACCTAATTCTTTACTATAAATACATGCGCCAAAAGGCATGGAGTCAAATATAACACTCAGATTTTTTTCAGCGTTTTTTTTATCTGTGTTAACACGGAGCAATATGGTAATAAGAGTTACTGCCAGTAATACCCCCAACATTATAAGTCCTAATCTTATTAATTGTGTATATACAAGCCGTAAATCGCTTTCTTGCGCTATGATATTTTTTATTGCGGACATTTTAATGCCGATAAACATAGCGCCTATAACTTCGTTCGTATCGTTATTAAAAATAGGGTGGTATTGCGTAAAGTAATCATTGCCCAAAATAGTATCTTTACCGGAATATTCTTTACCTGACTTGATAGAAGTATATGCGGCGCTCCAGTCTCCAAAAAACACATTTTTCGCCTGTTTCCCGTTTGAATCAATAATACTGGAATACATACATCGGTATTTGTTATTTACTTCTATATAAATAGCCGCTTCAATTTTCAAATTACGTGACATATCATCAAGAAAATCGTATTTTTGTATAACAGGAAAATCTTCTTCATCTTTTATTATGGATTTAAAATGCACCATGTCACCATTAAGTTTTTCCGCTATTAAAGAAATAGCGACTCCAAGATTCATTGCTTCTCTGTTGTAAATGTTAATAATAAAAAGAGCTATAAGTGAAAGGAGAATAAAAACGGTAGCGACTTCTGTTACCCTTGAACGTATGCCCATGAAAAACCATTTCCTTTTTGAGAGTTATAGGTAAAACCTATAATTCTTTTTAAACTATTTTTAATTAGATGACAATGCCCCTTTTACTTCTTTTAACTTATCTTGGACCGCAATAAATACTTCTACTATTTTTTGATCAAACTGTTTACCGACGCCTTCTGAAATGATTTTAATAGCTTCTTCGTTAGTAAGCGGTTCTTTGTAAGGGCGTTTTGATACAAGCGCGTCATATACGTCGATAATCGCCATGATACGGCCGTGCAGGGGAATATCCGTTCCTTTTAGCCCGTGCGGATAACCCGTACCGTCCCAGTATTCATGGTGGTATTCAGCGAACAATTTAGCGTGATGCAAGAATTCTTCCTCGCCGGTTTGCTTTAAGATTTTATCTATTAATTTTACGCCTTCAAGAGGGTGGGTTTTCATCTGCTCATATTCTTTATCATCCAATTTTCCTTGTTTGTTTAAAACCGTATCTAATACGTTTATTTTTCCCATATCATGCATACGGGCGGACGACGCTACTTTATCAATATCCCATGCGGATATTTCATCGGCATATACCCCGCGTTCTTTCATTGCATTTAATAATATATTGATATATGTCGCAGTACGATCGTTGTGACCAGTCGTATCTTTATCGCGTTCTTCTATTACATTGGCGAAAACAGTCATAATGCCGTTTTGCAGAAGTTTGATTCTTTTTGTGCGCTCGCTGATTATATCTTCAATATCCAACTGTGTTTTAATACGGTTGAGCAAAACGGGCGCGGAAAAAGGTTTAGAGATAAAGTCCACAACGCCCATTTCAAAGCCTCTGGCTTCGATATCGTCGTCCGAATAACTTGTAAGGAATACAACGGGAATATCAGCATATAAAGGCTTGGATTTTAAGATTTTTAATATTTCAAATCCGTCCATTTCCTGCATTTGAATGTCAAGAATTATTAAATCGGGAATAATTTTTTCTAAAAGCGATAACATCTTTACGCCGGACAGCATTGTTAAAACTCTATATTGATGTTCCAGCGTTTTTTTCACTATTGAAAGGCTTGTATCACTGTCATCAACCATAAAAATTGTTTTCATATACCTACTCTTGTTAATTTAACACGATTTTTCACACTTTTCTACCATAATTATCGGCTTATTTGATCGTTTTTTTAATGAGATTATTTGTTTTAACATATCGTTTTTACTGATATTTGCCTAAATTTTGCCGTTTTTTCTCGGTTTTATGAAAGGTAAAATATATGCCTTATTCTCTTATTTCTTTCAAGTTATTCTGTATGTCAAGAAATACTTCAACGATTTTAGGGTCGAATTGCTTACCGGAGTCTTTTGAAATGATGCTTGTCGCCTCTTCGTCGGTATACGCCTTTTTGTAGGGACGTTTGGATAAAAGCGCGTCATACGCGTCAACAATCGCCATAATTCTGCCATGGAGCGGTATATCCGTCCCCTTAAGTCCGTGCGGATACCCATTTCCATCCCATCGTTCATGGTGGTATTTGGCGTATAATTTGGCGTTGTTTAAAAACTCTTCTTCGCCCGTATGTTTTATCATTTTGTCTATTATCTTTTCGCCTTCGGTGGTGTGAGATTTCATGTTCTCATATTCTTCATCGCTTAATTTTCCAGGCTTGTTTAGGATTGTTTCTAAAATACTTATTTTCCCCATGTCATGCATACGGGAAGAAAAAGCGACTTTTCCTATATCCCATTTATTTATTTCATCGGCGTATACGCCTCGTTCTTTCATCGCTTCTATTAATACTTTGATATATGTTTCTATGCGATCATTGTGTCCTATTGTGTCATTGTCGTGCGCTTCCGCCATATTGGTAAAAATCAGCATAATACTGTTTTGCAGGCGTTTAATTTTTTCAGACGGATCGCGGATTAACCAGTCAATATCCGTCTGTGTTTTTATACGGTTCAGCAATATAGGCGTGGAGAATGGTTTTGAGATGAAATCTACCACGCCGAATTCAAAGTTGAGGGTTTCGATGTTTCCTTCCCTGTTGTTTGTCAGAAATATGACAGGAGAGTTAGCGTATAAAGGATTTGATTTTAGTTTTTGTAATGCTTCAGCCCCGTCATTTTCGGTCATTTCAATATCCAGCAGAATTAAATCGGGAGTAATTTTTTCTAAAAGATTAAACATCTTCTCGCTTGACGACATACTTAGCACCCTGTGATGATTTTCCATGGCTTCTTTTGCCAATAGGAGGCTAATATCGTTGTTTTTTACTACAAAAATCGTTTTTATCTTTTTCTCCTTACATTGCAACATTTTATATTATATAAACAAAAATAATATTTTTTTTTGGTACCGACA
>Ga0268262_10004187_pt1 | contig 15045 bp, 12 predicted proteins | sample TergutNc150P3_FD_190354 | JGI IMG/M metagenome (GOLD analysis project Ga0268262, IMG submission 190354) | Nasutitermes corniger P3 segment gut microbial community from laboratory colony in Florida, USA - Nc150 P3 (SPAdes) (version 2) | ecosystem: Host-associated > Arthropoda: Insects >... | reverse complement strand
TGCTGGCTATTCTTTTAAACACGGGTATTCATGGAAAAAATGTTAAAGAGCTTGCGGGAGACTTGCTTGGTCTGTTGGACAATAACAAGGACATTCCGTCAGTCAGGGAAATTTCCGGGTTAACGGGCATTGGGCAGTTTAAAGCGTGCGCGGTCGCCGCTATGCTGGAATTCGGAAGAAGGCGTTATGGGTCATTTTCGGCGCATGTTAAACAGCCTGTGGATATATTTACGCTTGTCAGGCATTATGCCGACCGCAAGCAGGAACGTTTTATCAGCCTTTCTTTGAACGGCGCACATGAAGTTCTGGCGGTCAGGATTGTAACTATCGGTCTTGTAAACAAAACTATTGTCCACCCAAGAGAGGTTTTTGCGGATTTACTTCAGGACAGAGCCGCCGCCTTCTGCGTCGCCCACAACCACCCTTCCGGCCAGATTGAATGTTCACCTGAAGACGAGGAAATAACTTCGCGCCTTCAGGAAGCGGCTCACATTTTGGGGCTTCATTTTGTGGATCATGTTATTTTTTCGGAAACCGCATGGTGGAGTTTCAGGGAGAACGGGAAACTGGATTAAAAGCCGTCTCTGTTAATTCAACACTTCTTCCCTGTCAGCTAACGTAATTCTAAGCGTGCTTGCCTTGCCTCCGCGGATAATCTCCACATTTACAGTGTCTCCCGGTTTACAGGCTTCAAGCGATGAGTAAAGGTCCGCGAGGGTATTTGTTTTCATACCGTTTACCGAGGTGATAATATCGCCTCCAAGGTAAATTACGCTTCTGCCGTACTGTACAGGTTCCGTTCCCTGCCTAAGCCCCGCCTTCTCCGCAAGACCGCCTCTTGTGGTGCGGGAAATAAGAAGCCCCTGGTCAACCGGAAGTTTCGCATAACGGACAAGACTTGGGAAAATCTGCACAACGGTGGCGTCTATCCAGCCTCGGCGGACTTTTCCGTACTGCATGATTTCGTTTACAACGCGTTTTGCCGTATTTACGGGAACGGCAAAGCCAATGCCGACCGAGCCTCCCGAAGGCGAAACAATCATTGTGTTGATTCCTATCATTCTGCCTTGAGTATCAATAAGAGGTCCGCCTGAATTACCGGGATTTATCGAAGCATCCGTCTGTATCATGTCGCGGATTATCCTGTTCCTTGACGTTTGAATGGGACGCCCCAAACCGGAAACAATCCCTACCGTCAATGTGCGCTCCAGCGCGAAAGGATTGCCAATGGCAAGGACTTTTTGCCCTACAAGAAGATTTGATGAATCGCCGTAGGGAATTGTTGTCAGTTCAGTTCCTCTTGGGGGGGTGAATTTTAAAACGGCAATATCATTTTCAGGATCAGTGCCCACAAGAGAGCCTTCATACTGGCTGCCGTCCGCAAGGTTTATAAAGATTCTATGCGCATTTTCTATTACATGGTTGTTTGTAAGAACATAGCCCCGCGTGTCAATGATTGAGCCGGAGCCGGAACTGCCTTCCTGCGGAACAGGTTCAAGAAACCAGTTAATCGCCATTGTTTCTGTCGTAATATTGACGACAGCGGAATTGAGACGCTCATATATGGAAATATTTTCCCGTTCGCTTTCCGAATATTGAACCAGATCCGCCGTATTTAATACCGCGCGTTCGGATTGAAGAAGATTAAATTCCGTCTCCTGTTTGTCGGACGCTTGTACATTTGACTGTTCCGGCGCAGAAGACATTAACGGCTTTAAAAAACCCAGACCGACTGCAAAAAGCAGGACAATTATACCGCTCAATATTGAGAAAAATAAAACCTGGCTACGGCTGTACAATTTCATGGATTTCCTCCGTACTATTGTAATTGTAACCGATAAAAGCCGATAATAGAAGCGATATGCCTGTGTTTTTACTGGTTTTTCTGACATTTTTCATTATCCCGCAGGTTAACAGTCTGGACCTGCCTATAACTCGAATACCGGACGATTCACTTTTAAGAATCAAGCTGAAGGATACATGGTTTACCGATACTCCGGGCAGCGTGCTTGCGCGGCGAGGCGCAACAGAAACTCTGGAAAGCGGAGAGAGAGTACAAGTCGGCGCGATAGAAGGCAAGGATGAATTCATGGTGATTTTATCGCGCGAACTTTTCAGCGGACGAATCGCGGTTGATAATTCGCCCGCTGTCCCTCGCAGGGGAACAGGACAGTTTCCCGGCTGGGCGCAGGGGTCATGGATGCTGACCCGCCGTAAAGACACAGGAGCCGGAACCCTTATCAGGATATTCCTGCGAAGCGACCAATACGCTTATATCCAGTTTCGCCCGCTTAACGCGGAAAAATGCCAAATGGATGTAGTACTCTACGGAAGCTATGCCGTCCGTTCCCTGCCGCTTGCCGTTTCGTTTAACCGTCTCTATACAATGCCCTTAAATGACATCCTAAAACTTGCGGGAGATAAATTCCCGCGCCGGTATTTTGATATTGATCCTCAGTATTACAGGGACAACCGCAGGCTTGTCGCTCAGATTCGCGGGAACATAAAGGGGCTAAAGTTTGCAGATGACGGCGCGATTGATGAAAACGGGAATTATGTTTTTATTGAAACTTTAAAGCCCCAAAAGCCCGCTTCTGCGGGACTTAACTGTTCCGGTTTTGTTAAGTGGCTTATAGACGGTATTCTACGTCCTGTTACCGGAGCAAGGCTTCCCATAACGCCTTTAAAAGCCCCGTTCGGAGAACGCGGCTCCTCATTCACGGAACTTTGGGAAGAAAGACGCGATCCTTACTTCGGCCTTGACTGGATCAGGAATCTTGCAGCCGAAGCAAACGGAACGCTGCGCTCGTCTTCTTACCGCGCTCTTAAAGAATTTGAAGTCCGAAGCGATAATTTTTCTCTTGTACTGGTAAACGAAAACAGGACATTTGTTACCAATAACTACCCGGGCTTTTTAGAAGAAGCAGGATACGGCATTGATGGAATTCATCCCTTGCTCTACACTTTGGCTATTGATGAGCCGTACTCTTTTTACCTTGCCGCAGTAAACAATGAAATAGCCGCTCCCGTAACGCGCACTAATATGAGGGGAACTCCCCAATTACGTCAGTATTTCCATGTAGCGGCGCTTTTCCCCTATTTTGATGAATACGGAGTCTTCCATATAGCGGTATTTGAAAGCGCAGAAGAAACTTCGTTTGCTTCGTTTAAATCCCGTTACCCGGGCCATTGTGTTAATTTAGTCCAAATACCTGTAGTATCCGCCTTTGACCCTTAAGAAAAAACTGATATACTGATTTCATGCGGGACGGCATAGAAGGTATAGCGTTTGACCTGGACGGTACGCTGTACCCTAATTACAGGCTGAATATTCAACTCATTCCGTTCATATTAAAGGAAGGGCGGCTTCTCCTTGCTTTCGGAAACGCAAGAAAAATCATCAGAAGGGAACAGGAAAAAACTTCCTGTGTGCATGAAAATTTTTACGAGTATCAAGCTGAGGTAATTGCCAAATTACTCGCCGTTAAGCCTGAGTCCGTGAAAGAAAAAATAGACGCCTTGATTTACAGGGGCTGGGAACCGCTTTTTAAAAATGTCAAGTTGTATAAGAATGTTGTTGAAACACTTACAGCCCTGCGAAAATCAGGTTATAAATTGGCGCTTTTATCGGATTTTCCGCCCGAAAAAAAACTTGAGTATCTGGGTATTTCCGGTATCTGGGACGCTGTGCTATGTTCGGAACGATACGGCACTATCAAACCTCATCTTCTGTCGTTTGCTAAGCTTACTGCGGCAATGGAATTGCCATACGAAAAAATCCTCTATGTGGGAAACAGCCGTCCTTATGATGTCGCCGGCGCAAAAAGAGCGGGAATGAAAACGGCATGGATAAAAAGCGCCTTTTTCCCCGGCAGCGGCTTTAAAAAGCCCAAACCGGATTTCGTATTCAGTAACTATCGCCAATTATATAATTATATGATAAATTATTAACATATGAGGGAATCATTCTGATTTCCTTATAATTCCATTAGGTCTGTTCGGGGAGGGGCATAACTAATGATTTTTACCGCCGGAAATTTAATAACCATAGGTATAGTCGCGCTGACCCTTATCATCTACAGGCTGGCGGATAAAAATAACCGTCCTCTTGAAAAAGTAAAAAAATACGCGGAAAAATGCAGGGAAGAAATCGCCGCTTATGCTGAAGAAAAAAGCATGGCAGTCAAAAATTACGGCATTGCGCTTGATGTTGAAAACAAGGCTGCCTTGCAGTTAATGAAAAATATCCAAAAACTTACGGAAGAAGAACTTGCGAAAAAGTCCGAAAGTATCGCGCGTATAGACGAACAAATTCATGCTTTTGAGTCTTCTCTTGACGAATTGAACGGAATGACAAACAGGGTTCAGGAAAATCTAAGTTTAATAAGGGACGAATCTGTTTTTGTGGAAAGCACCGGAAAAAAGATAAGCGAAGCCAAAGAGAAATTTGAACAGGTGGAGAAGGCGATTATTGCCGCCGGGAAAAACCTTGAGGAAACCGAAAAACGCCTTGAAAAGAAAAATGCCGAAATTCTTGAACAGACTGCAAATGATGTAATATCCAACGCGAAGTCGATAATTTCCGATTTTGAAACAACCGCGCAGGTTATTGAGCGCAAGGTGGAAGAACACCGGGAGGCGATAACAAAAGCGGAGCGCGAGCGGGAAACAAACATTAACCGCGATATGGAAATCGTTAAAAAAACTTTCAAAGACGTGCTTGAAAACGCCGGAAAACGCGCAGCAAAAATGGAAGAAGCGGCTCTTGTAAGTTTACGAGAACAGGCTAATGAACGCGTCGCGCATATCAAAACTTTTTTTGAAGAAAAAATAAAGACTGTTCAGGAAACATTAAAAACCGAACAGGTAAATGTTAACGAAAAATTAAAAACTATTCACGATAAATGCAACGCGGAAATTCTTGACATCAACACAAAGCAGAAAAATTTTCATCAGGAATGGGTTAAAGGATCGGCTGAACTTGAAAACGCGGCAAAAAAACAGAAAGAAGAGATCATTACTTCCCTGTCAAAGCAGAATGAAGAAGTCAATGCCTCTCTGGTACGTGAACGCGATACAATAAATTCATCCCTGGTGTCGCTTCAAAACGACTGGAAGCAGAATTTACTTGAATTCAAGAAATCAGCGGAAAAACAGCGCAAAGAACTTGATACTTCCATTAATTCTTCCAAAGGCGAACTGTCCCAGTTCATAACAGACTTGCAGGCAAAATCAACGGCGGCGTTTAAAAAACAGCAGGACGAACTTGATATTGCAATTAAACGGAACCAAAAAGAATTTGACGCGGCGATCACGGAACATAAAGCGAAATCAGACTCCGCCATAAAAACACAGTTGCAGGAAATTAATACTACGCTGGATGAGTTCAGGTTAAAATCTGATACGGCGGTTAAATTACAGCAGCAGGATATTGATACAACGTTAGGCGAGTTTAAGGAAAAATCTGTCTCGGCGATCAATTTACAGCAACAAGATATTATTTCAACGCTTGGTGAGTTTAAAGAAAAGTCTGACGCGGCGATTAAATTACAACAGCAGGATATTGATACAACGTTAGGCGAATTTATAGAAAAATCAGTCTCGGCAATCAACTTGCAGCAACAGGATATTATTTCAACGCTGGGTGAGTTTAAAGAAAAGTCTGATGCGGCGATTAAATTACAGCAACAGGACATTATTTCAACGCTGGGTGAGTTTAAAGAAAAGTCTGACGCGGCGATTAAGTTACAGCAACAGGATATTATTTCAACGCTTGGTGAATTTAAAGAAAAATCTGACGCAACGATCAAATTACAACAGCAGGATATTGATACAACGTTAGGCGAGTTTACGGAAAAATCAGTCTCGGCAATCAAATTACAGCAAAAGGATATTAAAACGACACTCGAAGAATTTAAGGAAAAATCCGTCTCGGCGATAAATTTACAGCAACAGGATATTAATACAACACTCGGCGAGTTCAAAGAAAAATCTGATGCGGCTATCGACTTGCAGCAACAGGATATTAAAACAACGCTCGAAAAATTTAAAGAAAGATCAGTTTCGGTAATCAATTTGCAGCAACAGGACATTATTTCAACGCTTGGTGAGTTTAGGCAAAAATCAGATGCGGCTATCAAATTGCAGCAGCAGGAAATTAATACAACACTCGGCGAGTTCAAAGAAAAATCCGATGCGGTAATTAACTTGCAGCAGCAGGATATTGACACAACACTAAGCGAGTTTAAGGAAAAATCGTTTTCTGCTATCAATTTGCAGCAGCAGGATATTAATGCAACACTCGGCGAGTTCAAAGAAAAATCCGATGCGGCGATCAAATTACAGCAGAAGGAAACAAATGACATACTTTCAGAACTTAACGCTTCGCTTGTAGAATTACAGACACACGTAACAAGCCAGTTAAGGCAGCAGCGGAACGAAATAGATGCGTCAATTTCGGAGCATAAGGAAAAATCAGATTCGGCGATTAATTTGCAGCTTCAGGAAATTAATACGATAATTAAAAACTTCAGGGAGAAGTCAGAAGCGGAAATCAGATCGCAGCAGAAGGAAACAAGTGACGCGCTTTCCGAACTCAACGCTTCGATTTTAGATTTGCAGACGAATGTGGCAGACCGGTTAAGACGGCAGCAGGACGAAATTGACGCCTCAATCTCGGAACATAAGATAAAATCAGATTCTGCAATAAAATTGCAAAAGGATGAAATTGACGCAACAATCGGCGACTTTATGGAAAAAACCAATACGTCTGTAAAATCGCAGCTTAACGAAATTAATACGGTAATCGGCGAGTTCAAGGTAAAGTCGGAAGCGGAAATAAAATCTCAGCAGCAGGAAACAAACGGCGTAATTTCCAAACTTAACGCTTTGCTTGCCGAGCTGCAAACGCATATAACAAGCCGGTTAAAACAGCAGCGTAATGAATTTGACGCGTCAATTTCGGAGCATAAGAAATATTCAGACTCAGCGATTAACTTGCAGCAGCAGGAAATTGACGCGAAACTCGGAGAGTTTATGGATAAAGCTGACGCGGTAGTCAAATCGCAGCAGCAGGAAATCAATACGAAAATAGGCGGTTTTATTGAAAAAACCGATGTGTCTGTCAAATCGCAGCTTCACGAAATTAATGCGGCAATCAGCGAGTTTAAAGAAAAGTCGGAAGCGGATATTAAATTGCGGCAGCAGGAAACAAACGGCGTAATTTCCGAACTCAACGCTTCGGTTGCCGAACTGCAGACGCATATAACAAGCCAGTTGGAAAAACAGCGGAATGAATTTGACGCGTCAATTTCGGAGCATAAGAAAAATTCGGACTCTGAAATTAATTTGCAGCTGCAGGGAATTAATACAAAGATCGGCGAGCTTATGGAAAAAACCAATACGTCTGTTAGATCGCAGCTTCAGGATATAAAAACGGCAATCAGCGAGTTTAAAGAAAAGTCGGAAGCGGATATTAAATCGCAGCGGCAGGAAACAAATGGCGCTCTTTCTGAACTTAACGCTTCGCTTGTCGAGATGCAGACGCATGTAACAAGTCAGTTAAAGCAGCAGCAGGATGAAATTGACGCGTCAATCTCGGAGCACAAGGAAAGGTCAAACGCGGCGATTAAATTACAGCAGCAGGAAATTAATTCAACGATCGGCGAATTTATGGAAAAATCTGACGTTTCCGTAAGATCGCAGCTTCAGGAAATAAACGCGGCAATAGGCGAGTTTAAGGAAAAGTCGGAAGCGGATATTAAATTGCGGCAGCAGGAAACAAACGACGCAATTTCCGAACTCAGCGCTTCTCTTGTCAATTTACAGACATATGTAACAAGCCAGTTGAAACAGCAGCAGGGTGAAATTGACGCGTCAATCTCGGAGCACAAGGAAAGATCAGACGAGGCAATAAGATTGCAGCTACAGGAAATAAACGCCGCAATTAATGATTTTAAAGGAAAATCCGATACGGCAATTAAATTGCAGCAGAAGGAAACAAACGACGTAATTTCAGGACTCAACGCCTCGCTTGTAGAATTGCAGACGCGTGTAACAAGCCAGTTAAAACAGCAGCGAAATGAAATTGACACATCAATTTCAGAGCACAGGGAAAAGTCAGACTCGGCGATTAAATTGCAGCTTCAGGAAATTAATACGGCAATCGGCGGATTCAGGAAAAAATCCGCCGCGGAAATTAAAACGCTGCAGCAGGAAGCAGACGATGTAATTTCCAAACTAAACGTTTCATTAGCCGGTCTTCAGACAGACACAACAAGCCGGTTAAAGCAGCAGCAGGATGAAATTAATTCCTCGCTTAAAGAACAAATGGATTCATGGAAATTGCTATGCAGGGATACGGAGCAGAATATTATCACTGCAAACGAAAAACGGATAGAGGATTACAGCAAAGTTCAGTCTGAATCCATAAAGCAGCTTACAAGCCTCGCGGACGACGCAGGAAGGTTAGAAAAAGAACTGCGCCTTTCAATGGAGGATGCAATTTCAAAAGTTAAAAACGATTTCTCGTTATTTGAAAAAGAATCCGGCGTTTCCATGCAGACAACCGCTTCGGTATTTGACGCGCAGGTGCAGGCGTTCAAAAAAGAAATTGAGGAAATGGAAAGCGAACTTAACGGCATCAGAAAGCAGGCTTATGACAATGTATCTGAAAAACTTGTAATTTTTGAAAAAGATTTTACTGCCGAACTTGGAAAACGCGCTGCGGAAATCGGGCGGCAGATTGCCGACTGGCAGACAGGCCTGCAGGAACGGTTTGACAACAGCGCGGTTAAAATTACCAATGACTGGCAGAAGGCTGAAGAAAACATTTCCGCCGACCAGCGGAAAAATATCGCCGCGCTCGGCGAACGCCTTACCGCTGATTTGGAAATGCTCAAACAGGAAGCGGCGGCTTTTGAGAAAGGCATAAGGGAAGAAATGCAGAATGTCGATGATACCCGTTCATCATTTGCGGCGCAGATAAAACAGGACCTTGCGGAAATTCGCGTAACAGCGGAAGACGAGGTAAAGACGCAGGTCGGCGAACATCAAATTTCCATGCAGGAAATTCTGCGGCAAAAACAGCGTGAACTTGAAACGGAAATTAAAGAAATTACCGCATCTTGCAAAGAAGCGTATTCTTCACTTGACGAAGCGGCCGCCAATATGCGCCAGACTTTTGATAAATGGCAGAGTTCGTATAACGCAAGAATGCGCGAAATGGACAACTCGCTGGAAGAACTGCGCAGGCACAGCAGGGAAACAACCGAAGAAAATGAAGAACGCATTTTGGTGTACCGTCAGAGCCTTGAAGATATACGCAAAGAACTCGGTATTCAGAAAAAAATCTTTGATCAGACAGGCGTACTCAAGCAGGAAATGGAACACAGCATGGAAGAAATCAACGGAAATCTGGACCGCCTTGACCAAAGAAAAAATGAAATTACCCAGCTTGAAAATAAATTCACGCATATCAAGAGGCTTGAAGAAGAAATACAAAGCAAGATGAGCAGTTTCCTTTCGGAAAGCCACCGAATGGAAGTTATGGAAAAGAACTTTGAACGTATATTAAAAACCGAGCAATCGGTAGCGGAAAAACTTGCGCATATAACCACATCGGACGACATAATTCAGGCAGTGCAGGTTAAGATACGAAAATTGGAAGACTCTTTAAAGGAAACCGAAGAAAAATACCAGCGCATAGAACGCAAGAATACGGTGCTTGAGGAAACCAACGAAGGCATTGACCAGAATTTCCAGGCTTTGCAGAAAACAGAGAGTGAAATCAGGAATGCGGAAAAAGATATTACGGCGCTTTCCAACCAACTGGAAGAACTTAGAACGTCCATTGAAACTTTATCGGCGGAAAACATAAAAGCGAATGACGCCGCGGAAAAAATCGCCTCTCTTGACGAATCGCTCGGACAAATTGAAAAACGTATCGCCGATATGAACAAGGCCCGCGAATGGCTCGCGCGCGCGGAAACAGACTTAAAAACGCTGGACAAGGAGATAAAAAATTCTCTTAAACTTGCAAAAGGATTATTCGATGGGGAAAACGCCAAGACGGCTTCCGCAAGCAAGGGCGCGCCGCCTCCGCAAGTTCACGATAATGTTATAAGACTTAAAAACAAAGGCTGGACTGTTGAACAGATTTCAAATGCGCTGAACATAGGCAGGGGAGAGGTCGAGTTGATTTTGGAAATCGGCTCAAGAGGCTGATGTCCTTGAATCGAAGTACATGGAATAAATTTGTAAAAGCAAGAGGACACTTTCGTCGTATAACGGAGGAGACAGAGCGGTCTGTACCGCAATTAAAAAAAATACAGCAAAAATTTGCGGACAGCCGCGCCGGCAAAAATTCTTCTTATACTGTTGAAACTCCTGTGGTGTACAACAGCGCTCTTGATGAAATAACCGCGGATGATGAAATTAAATTAATCCTTGTAGCGGATAACCCAGGCCGCTGCGAACAAGCTGCGGAAAACAGGCGTTATCTTGTCGGGCCGTCCGGTAAAATAGCGCAAAAGTTTTTCCTCGGCAATCCGCAGCTTGGAATTGATTTTACAAAAAATGTAATTATTCTGAATAAAACTCCGATTCATTCGCCGCGCACCGCTGAACTTAAGCAGCTTTGCCTGACGGAAGACGGATCAAACTCAATTGCCGCGTCTCTTGAAGAATCGCAGAACAAAATGGCGCTGCTTCTTCTGGAATTCCAAGAAGCCCTTTGTGTTCCGGTATATATAATAGGATACTCGGAGATGAAAAAAGGCGGCATTTTTGAAACATATACTGAAACGCTTAATAAACTTTATACAGGTAAAAAACATTTATATGATCAGGTTTTTTTATTCCGCCATTTTTCTATGAACCAGTTTACAATTGATTTGAAAAAGCGGGCGTTAAAAGGAGAAACTGTCGAAAAAAGCCTTGCGCGAATCGGTATAGCTTATAGGGATAGAGTTTTTAAAATCTTCTGTAACAAAAGTCTGCAAATCAATACTTGAAAGTTTTTTTATTAGCCAGCCTGTTAGCTTGGCGTTTTATACTTTTTTCAAAAAAGTTCCTAACCGTCCGGGCATTTGCATAGGATTCACCTTCTTGAGAATAAAAACTTTCAAAGATTCCTGTCAGCGTCCAGCTTCTTAATCCTTTGGCTCCATGTTCCGTTTTATGTTCTTTTACGAGTTTTTCAAAACGAGATCTCGAAATCAGATCTAGCATTTGTCCCAGAATCGTGTTATATTTATTCATAGCTAACTCCTTTTGCAGTAATAATTTAGAGTGGTTTCTTTTTCATTCTACTTTGGGAGTTGCTTCTTTTCAACTTTTATTTTGGACACTAATGAAATAATAACTATTTTTCATTCATTATATATTTTTGGTAGAAATACTATTAGATACCTAATTATTCCAGAAAATAAATGTTATTTATATTAGAGTAAGTTGTAATAAGTTAAAATATGGAATATTTTCTATTGTGTTATTATTGGAATGAAGATATAATTATTAATGTGAAAATATTTATTAAAATTTGTATAATAATGACTTTATTATGTACATGCTCAAATAAACGGGAAATTAGCGCTAATGTAAATGAAGCAGCAAAAAATAATACTGCTATTGCTACAGAGAAGGAATCGAACATTTTGTATGTTAACGCAAAAGAAGGTTTACGGGTAAGAGATGAACCTAATTTAACCGGAAACATAATATATTTATTATCCCATAAAGAACCTGTTATTGTTATTGAAAAAAGCATGAATGAGGTAGAAATAGATGGTATTATTGATTTCTGGTATTTGGTACAAAATAAAGAAACAAATGGTTGGGTATTCGGCGGATACTTATATGAGTCACTGGAGAAATTGGAAGAAGATGAATTTGAAGATACAATTTCTGGTAGGTATAATTATTATTCAATAGATATGAAAAAGGACGAAAATATTTATAAAGGGAAATATTTCGGAGCAAATGAAGATAAAAATGTATATAAGGAGAGATTTTTCGGTAAAATTGATGAATTATTTTGCGAAATAGAACATATTAACTATAATAATTTTTTACTTAAGTATCGTAGTCCTCGGAGATATGCTGATGATGAAATTCGCGGACAACAAAAAGAACCATTCAAGTTTCCGCCGGAAAATACTGAATATTGGTATCCGTCATTTATATCAAGGTACAATGGCATACCATTTTGTATTATCGGGGGTGAAAAAGGCGGTGGCGGAACATATCTTTATTTTTATTATGATGAAGGACAAATAATAATGGATTATAAATATTACAGTAATTTGAACGCATATTTGGAAGAAGGAGAATCAGAAATGCCGATTGAATGGCTTGAATATACTATAGTATTTAATAAAGAATAATTCAGTCATAATGTTATTCTGTAATAGATTGAAGTTAGACACAAGTTTGCTCGAAAATTTTGTTAATAAAACATAATAAATATTGACATGATTTAAAATAATAATAGACTTGTTTAATAACGCAAGTAAAAATATAATTCAAGAATGGGCAGGGGAAAAATAAATTATAACGATAAAGCGCATATTTTTAAACGGTTGTACGGGATGAAGCCAGCTACATTTAACAAAATGCTGTCAATTCTGCGAAAAGAATTCAATAAGATGCATAAAAATGGCGGAAAACCGCCCAAACTGTTACCCGAAGACAAGTTGTATGTTACATTAAAGTACTTGAGGGAATACCGGACAATGGACAGTATTGCGGCGGATTACGGTGTATGCAAAGGTACAGTCTGCCTTGCAATCCAATGGGTGGAAGATACCTTAGTAAAAGACGGCGAATTCGCGTTGCCAGGAAAAAAAGTACTTAAAAGAAAGTCAGCTGCAATTGAGTATATCGTGGTCGATGTAACAGAAAGTCCCATTAACCGGCCAAAGAAGAACCAAAAGGACTATTATTCCGGTAAAAAAAACGCCATACGTTAAAAACACAAGTTATAATAGAGCGTAACAGTAAACAAATTATTGGCGCGCAAGAAGCAAAAGGCAGTGAACATGATTTTAAGGTTTACAAAGATACCATTGGAAAATCAGTGAGTAATTCTATTCCGCTTGACGCTAATCTTGGATACTTGGGAATAAAAGAATATCATTTAAATAGTTTTATTTCGGTAAAATCAAGAAAAATGCATAAGCTGACTGCAAGGGAAAAAACGTATAATAAGCGGCTTGCGAGACGGCGTGTTGTCATTGAGCATATCAACGGAAAGATAAAAGTATTCAAATGTATGTCATATCCTTACCGTGGTCACTACTGCAATAGGCATTCATTGAGGATGAAATTAATTTGTGGTATTTTAATTATGATCGGATTGCTTAACTGGTTATTAAACAAGTTAAATATATAAACAGAGCAGTTAACTATAAATAAGAAGGACATACTCTTTTGAACAATTGCGCGAAGCATTCGGAATTCCGTCGGCAACATATCACGACTGGGAAGAAAAGCTGGGTAATGGATATTATGATAAAAAGATAAAACGTGAACGCCGCCGGAAAATAGATAAAGAAGAGCTTAAAAGGACGGTAGCTGAAAGACCTGACGTATTTCTTAAGGAATACGCGGAACAATTCAATTGCACGTCAACAGCGATACACTACGCGCTTGAAAACTTCAAAATAACACGTAAAAAAAGACTTTTACTTATTCTGAAAAATCAGCACAGAAACGGACAGAGTACATCTCAAAGATAAAACGTGTCTACATTGAAGGTTTTGTGAACCCCTAAAAATTTTTGTGTAAAACGCAAAATATCATAACGGGACTCTATCCCCGTAAATGGAACCTAAACTCAAAAGGCAATGAAATTTAACTTTAATTTTTAAAACACAACCTTAACCGAAAATGTTTTCAAGCCTTGACTAAGAGTATTTTTAAATATAAATTATTTATTTTAATAATCTCAAAAAATCATCTAATTCTATTCCTGCTTGAAGTAATATACTTTTTAGTGTTCCTCTCGCCACAGTGTCATGTATTGGAATAATTACTATTCGATGTTCATTGGTATATTTTGCATGGCTCCCTTTCTGACTTTTGTACACAAACCCTTTTTTCATTAATGCTGAAATAATATCTTTAGGTTTCAGAATTGGGTATTTACTGGCCATTATATTGCCATTTCCAATCTTGTTATAAGAACCTGTTCATTCTGAAGAAAATCTAATTCTTCTTTGTTTGCTTCATCTTCATAATACAGAGTTATTGCTTCCTTTAGATTATTAATTGCCTCATCTATTGTTTTACCCTGCGAGGCAATATTATTTTCAAGACAAGTTGCAACAACCCAATCTTCTTCTTGTCTTATCTTTATTGTACCTTTAAAAGTCATTTCTCCTCCAAAAAATCTATGTTAAAATAATATTATACTTTTTTTAGTGAGTCAACCGCCGCTTTATAGATTATTAATAATAAATAGCAATTTATTTTTTCGCGTGTTTATACATTATTCCTCAATTATATGCACCTAACGTAATTATATACGGTATTTTGTTATCTCGAATGATAAAATGTACTCTTTCGAAGACCGCAAAGCGGCTTGATAACAAAGCAGCGGTCTGTTTTCAAAACGCACTTTTCTTTTTTCTTGAATATTGTTATATTTAAAGACAATGTATTCATTGAATCAAATAATATGAAATAATATGCTTAACAAAACCAGTGGGATTTCATCATTGGAATAATATGAACAAAGTAGTTATCGGCATAATCCCTTAATTAAAACTGTGCAAGCCGCTGTGCAACTTCGCCTATTTCCGAAATGATAACTTTTTCCCTTATCCATGCCATTAATTCAGCGTCTTCCTCGTAGTCGTATTTATCCAATTCCAGCATTACCTCATCTATACCGGCCATGTCGTAACTATCGCAGCATTGCCTCAGCCGCGCCAGAAGCTCGCGGTCGGGAGCTTTTTGGCGCGGTTTCTTGGCGTCATTTTGATCCAGCCACTCTTGTACGTTATTTACAATTATTTCCGTGTCGGCAATGAGTTTATCGTTTCG
>Ga0268262_10004186_pt1 | contig 15051 bp, 16 predicted proteins | sample TergutNc150P3_FD_190354 | JGI IMG/M metagenome (GOLD analysis project Ga0268262, IMG submission 190354) | Nasutitermes corniger P3 segment gut microbial community from laboratory colony in Florida, USA - Nc150 P3 (SPAdes) (version 2) | ecosystem: Host-associated > Arthropoda: Insects >... | reverse complement strand
GTCGGACATGCACCTCGATATGCTCTGAAGCACGTCGATGGCGGGGTAGTGGTTCCTATGCGCGAGGCGGCGCGACAGAACCAGGTGGCCGTCTAAAATCGAACGCACGGCGTCCGCTATCGGCTCGTCCATGTCGTCGCCGTCCACCAGCACCGTGAACAAACCGGTGATCGTCCCCACGTCCGACGTTCCGGCGCGCTCCAGAAACTGCGGCAGCGTCGCGAAGACCGACGGCGTGTACCCCTTGGAGGCCGGAGGCTCGCCTATGGCGAGACCCACCTCCCGTTGCGCCATAGCGAGGCGCGTCACCGAGTCGGCCAGAAACAAGACGTCCTTCCCCTGATCCCTGAAGTACTCCGCTATCGACGCCGCGACAAGCGCCCCCTTTATGCGTATAAGCGCCGGCTGGTCGCTCGTCGCCACAACTAGCACCGACCGCCGCAGACCCTCCTCGCCGAGGTCGCGCTCTATAAACTCCAGCACCTCGCGCCCGCGCTCGCCGATCAGCGCTATCACGTTCACGTCGGAACGGCAATTCCTAGCCAGCATGCCCATGAGCACGCTCTTCCCGACGCCGCTGCCCGCGAAAATCCCGAGCCGCTGACCCTTGCCCACCGTCACCAGACCGTCTATCGCCCGCACCCCGGTCTCAAAAACTTGATTGATGCGCTGCCGCGTCATAGGATTGGGTATAGACGAAAAAGCCGACCGCCTGGTAGTGGCCCGTATAGGCCCCTTGCCGTCCATCGGATTTCCCAATCCGTCCAAAACGCGGCCCAAAAGGGCGTCCCCGATATGCACCGAAAGCGGGTGCCCGGTACCGGCGACCGCCATGCCCGGATGTATCCCCTCTATCGGCCCGAGCGGCATCAAAAGCGTCCGATCCCTGCGGAAACCTACGACCTCGGCGCGGCAGATCAGACGCCCGCCCTTCTCTATGCGGCAAACGTCGCCCACGGAGGCGGAAGGGCCGCTGCTCTCTATAAGGATACCGATAACCTCGGTCACCTTGCCGTAGACGCGTATGGAGTCGGTTGACCGGATAAAGTCTAAATACGAGTCGAAGTGGCGGGAAATTGTGTCGGTATCGAATATCATTTTTTTGTTACCCCATATCTGACGACTCCCACGCCTTCTCAACCAATTCCTCCACCTCGTCCAGCTGCACCCCGAGCCTCGCGTCGACTAAACCGGAATTTGATTCCACTATGCACCCGCCTTTTGGAATTCTGGCGTCTACCTCTATCCTTACGTTCTCTAAACGTTCCGTTACCGAGCTTAAAAAATCTTTGTTTCCGCTGGCCGCTTCCATGTCTCCCGGCGATACGCGGATCAGCAGATTATCCCTGTCGGCTATCATCGCCAGCGCCCTTTTTATCGTCGCGGCTATCATATCCGTGTTTGTGGTAAGCTCGCACGACACTATCTTCTTCGTCAGCTCCACGCAAAAACGAAGCAAGATGTGCTCAAGGCCGTTGATCATCGTCTTCTTGGTGTCTTCCAATTGTTTTAAGAACTTCGACGTCTGATCCTTGAGCTTCGCGATCTCCGCGTCGAAGGCCGCCTTCGCCTTGTCGTACCCGGCCTTTTCCCCGGCGGCGAATCCCTCCGCCTTGCCTTTCTCAAAAGTATCGGCTACGTTGCGTTTGCCGGCTAACCGCTCCTGGGTCAATGTGCGCTCAACCTCCCGAACGCGCTTTTCCAGCTCTAAGTAGGAGCGCTCCTGCTCTGTGAAAATGTGCGACTCCTTACCCCGTTTCCCGCCCGGCCCGGGGATCTCAAACGATTCCATTGATACCGTCTGTAAAGGGAAAGCGTTGGCCTCGTCTACTTTGTGGCGCAATATGCGGCGTATGCCGATGGTCGCCGGGTCCTCCGCCTTTAGAAGCTGGTCCAACAGTACGGAGACGTTCTCGTTGACTATTGTTTCCTGCGACTGTTTTGCTTGTTGCGGTTTAGGCGGCGTGTTGGGCATATTTTTTATTCTCTCGTTTTAAAGTCAAAACCCTAGATTGCTTCGTCGCTTCGCTCCTCGCAATGACCGTCATTGGCTTCGCCGCGATAAACACGGTGCGAGCGAAGCGAAGCAATCCAGAGGTTTTTAAAAGCACTCATATACCGACAGACACTCAGCGTCAATACCTACACAACGACATTGTCGTCGCCGCCGCGCCCGCTGATTATTATCTCCCCGTCCTCCTCCAAACGGCGGATGACGTCCACGACGCGCTGCTGGACCTCTTCCACGTCCTTCAAACGTATCGGACCCATGAACTGCATATCCTCTTTTATCATCTCGGAGGCGCGTGACGACATGTTGCGGAAGAACTTCTCCTGCAGCTCCTCCGTGGCGCTCTTGAGGGCCATGCCGAGTTCCTTTGTGTCGATCTCCTTGAGCAGGCGCTGCATCGAGCGGTCGTCGAGAAGCATGGCGTCCTCGAAGACGAACATGAGCTTCTTTATCTCCGTGGCCAGCTCCGGGTTCTCCCTCTCCAGGTTGCCGATGATGTTCTTCTCCGTGCCGCGGTCCACGTTGTTCAGGATCTCCGCCACGGCCTTCACGCCGCCGATCTCCGAAACGTCGCCGCCGAAGAGCGACTTTATCTGCGTCACCAGCACCTCTTCGATCTGCGACAGCGTGTCCGGCGATATGCTCTCCATTGTGGCGATACGCGTCGCCACGTCGATCTGCACCATCTGCGGCAGCGCCGAGACTATGCCCGCCGCGTGCGCCGCGTCCATGTGCGCCAGCAGGATAGCTATCGTCTGCGGGTGCTCCTTCTGTATGTAGTTCACAAGCTGCTTGGGGTCTATGTTCTCCAGCAGGTTGAAACCCGTCGTCCTGATCTTAGCCTGCACCTTCTCTAAAATCTCGTTGGCCTTGTCCGGCCCTAGAGCCGCTATCAAGACCTGGCGGGCGTAGTCCAAACCGCCCTGCGATATGTACTGGTGCGCGAGCGCCAAGGAGTGGAACTCCTCGAGAACCGCCTCGCGGACATCCTGCGAAATGTTCTCCAACCGCGCTATTTCCGTGGAAAGACGCTCTATGTCCACATCGTCGAGCAGCTTGAACACCTTGCTGGAGGCGTCCGTGCCGAGCGCCACCATAACGATGGCCGCCTTGACAGGCCCCGGAATACCGCTGATGTTAACGGTCTTCTTCGTCTTCTGCAGCGCGGCAAGCTGGGCGGAGGTTATAGCGGCATCGCTCCCGCCGCCGCCCTTATCCTTTTTCGATTTTTTTGCCATACCGTAGGTCTCTCTGTTAATGAAATCCCTATCCTAATAATCCTAATCCTATTTCTTATTCTTCTCCTGCACGTCCTCAACAAGCCACTGCTTGATAATCGCCGCTATATTCACCGGCGCCTGGCTTGTCAGCAACTCGACCTTCGCCAATATCTCCGACGCCTTCTTGTCGGCCTCAGACGGCTCCTCTTCCTCAACTAAGTCTTCCAGACCTAACTGCTCCAGCACCGGGACGGGCGGGTTCATAGCTTCCGTCACGGCTTTGGCTATGGAGCGGATCAGCAGCAAAAAGGCTATCCCGGCCACCAGCGCCAGGGCTAATTTTACGTAGAGCGCGATTTTGGCCTCCCTCTCCTCTTTCTCAATGCGCTCTTGCTCTATGCGCACGTACTCGTTATCGAACTGGATGGGGCTTACGGTGATCTGGTCGCCGCGCGCCAGATCGTAGCCCACGGCGTTCTTCACCAAGTCTTCTATTACCTGCATCTCGGCTTGCGGGCGCTCGACGAAAGTCCGCTTGCCGTCGGCGCCGGTCTCGTACTTTCCGTCCACCGCCACCGAGATCGAGAGCCGGCGTATGCCGCCCATCTCTTGTATAACGTGCTGGACGACCTTGCTTATCTCGTAGTTGGTCATCACCCGCTCATTGTTGCGGTCGCCGTCCGGGGCGTTCTTTACGCTCTCCTCCTGGGTCTCCTCCGAGCGTTTCGCCGTGTTCTCGTTGTCGAAGGTCTCTATCGTCTTCTCAACTTTGTCAAAATCCAAATTAGCGGTGATCTGCACCACCGTCTTGGAGTATCCCAGAACCCTGGAGAGCATATCGCTCGCCTTCTTCACCAGCTCCCGCTCGACGTTTTGCTGTATCTCTTGGTTTCGCGACGTGGCCCCTCCCGCCTCGTCTTGGAACGGGTTCGACAGCAGCTTCTGGTCGGCGGCGTTGATGATGGAGACGTGCGCCGGTTTAAGCCCCGGCACGCTCGACGAAACGAGGTGCGTGATCCCCCTGATCTGATCCTTCGTCAGCTCGTGCCCCAGCACGAAGCGTATCATCACCGAAGCCTTAGACTCCTCCTGCTGGCCCAGGAAGACGGAGGGTTCCGGGATCACAAGATGGACGCGCGCCGTCTTAACCTCGTCCATGTCCTCTATGGTTCTCTGCAGCTCTCCCTCAAGCGCCCGCCGTATATTCTGCTTTTGAACCCCTTCCGTCATCCCCAGATTCGTCTTGTCGAACAGCTCGTTTCCTATACCGCGCCGGCGCGGCAGCCCTTCCCGCGCCATCGCCATACGGATCTCGTAAACCTGCTTCTGATTTACAAACACCCTCTTCCCGTTGTTCTCAATCTTGTATTTATAACCGGCCTTGTTAAGCTGGTCGGTGATCGTCGCCATCTCCTCTTCGGCGAGGTCGTAGTCGTAAAGCGCCCGCATCCCGCCCGCCGACCCGCCGCCGCCCTTGCCGCCGCCGCCCCCGCCGCTGTGGGCGAAGAACAGCAGCCCGATAAGCCCCACAAGCGTAATACCCACAAGCGACGCCGTGATGAGCTTCTGCTGAAACGACAGCTTCTGCCACAGAGCCGAAAGCTGCACGATAACCTGCCGGAAAAACTCGGCGGTTCCACCGCCGTCCTTGACCTCATTAGGTTCGTTCATTTTCCGCCTCTAAACCCCGTTATAGATGTTTATAATATAATAAGTATACAATTATGTATGCAATATTGACAATAATTAACGGTATTTTTTTGCTTTTGCCGGAGGCGCTGATGAGGGTGTTCGGTATTGCGATGCGGGCGTTTTGTACGGCGGGGGCGCGTTTAACGGCGCCCCCGCGTTAGATTATCACAACCTGATCCGCAAAACCTCTTGGTAGGCGTCCATCACCTTATTTCGAATCTCCATCATCATGTTGAACGCCACCTTAGCCTCCTCCGACGCCGTCATGACCTGATGCACGTCGGTGATCTCCCCGGACGCAAGCCTCTTTATCGACTCGTCGGCCCGCTGCTGCAGGCCGTTCACGTCGTTCAGAAACCCGTTCATCACATCCTTGAACGACACCCCGCCGTTCCCCTGCTGCTGGAACGCCGGCCCCGCCTTCCTAGGCATCGCTCCGCCCTGAAGCGGTCCTACCGCATTGATACCATCCATGGTACGCCTCCTGTTTTTATAATACGTTTCCGGGTCGCCCCGTTATAGCCTTGATCGCTTCTTTACCGCCGCCCGCCGCCCGCGTCAGGCGTACGAATCGAACATCTTCCCCTTGGCCGGCACATCCTTCGCCCGCACCGCCGACAGCGTATCCTTAAGCGCCCGCATGTTAGGGTCTAAATATACATTGCCGCCGCCCTTGGCTGAAAGAATTTCGCTGAATTTAGCCCCCCCCGCGCCGGACGTACCGGACGCGCCCCCGGCGCTCTGGCTGAAATTACGCTTTTGCGCCGCCTCCTTAAGGCTTACAAACTGACCCCATGAGCCTACCGAACCCCTATTCAGTTCGTTGATCGACATGGCCCCTCCTTATTTTTTAAATCCTATAATCTGTTTTGTAATCCTATTTTCTGGATTGGCTTCGCCGCGATAAACACGGTGCTTCGTCGCTTCGCTCCTCGCAATGACTGTCATTGCGAGCGAAGCGAAGCAATCCAGAATCTTTTAATCCTATAATCTCTTTCTTAATCCTACCAATCCTAATTTTTACTATGCCTTAACGGTCTCCATCAACATCCCTTTAATGGCGTCAAACGCCGTAACATTCGCCTCGTAGGCCCTTGTCGCCGCTATCATGTCCGTCATCTCTTCTATAACGTTAATGTTCGGCATAGCCACATAACCCTCCTCATTGGCGTCCGGATGACCCGGATCGTACTCCAGACGGGCCGGACGGGTGTCGGAACGGATCTCCGGGACGTTCACTCCGCGGCCGAAAAAACGCTCGTCTCTCGGGAAGTTCGACGGCGGGATCGGGATGTGGTTCTCATGGGTCGTGGCGCCGTAGAGCGAGACGTTCTCGTTCAGTATCCGCGTGTCGCGCCTGTCGGACTGCGCCTCAAAAACCACAAACTGCCGACGATACGGCCCGCCCTCGGCCGTCCGCGTCGTCTCCGCGTTGGCCAAATTGGACGATATGGTGTTCTGCCGGATGCGCTGCGCCCGCATACCGGAAGCGCTTATCTCAAGCCCGCCGAAAATTCCGCCAACTGAAGACATTTTTTACTCCTTAATTAAGGTCAATATCAACGTTAAATGTATTCCTGGATTGCTTCGTCGCTTCGCTCCTCGCAATGACCGTCATTGCGAGCGTAGCGAAGCAACTTGTTTATCTCGGCGCAAGCCAATCCAGAAAGTTACAACATTAATATAACACTATTGCTGTATCGGCCGAGCCTGTATAGCCGCGTTCAACTTGTTAAAAACCCCCTGGTTAAACGCGTTCATGTACTTGAACATTATCTGCGTCTCCGCCATTTTAGCCATCTCGGTGTCAATATCCACATTATTCACGCCGCTGGGCTGGGTGGGGTCGTAAGGCTTGTAGGCCTTGGGAGCCACATCCTGCATGTTCAACCGCCCCAGCTGCAAATGCCCCGCGTCCGTGCGCGTCCCCTGAAGCCGCGTCCTGTCTAACGCCTTCCGCATCTCCTCCTCGAAGGAAACGTCCGCACGGGCGAAACCCGGCGTGTTGACATTGGCTATGTTGTTCGCCGTAACCCGCGCCCTAAGCATCGCCGCGTTCATCGCCCCGGCTATAACAGGAACGTTGGTCTTGTTAACGATAGCGTTGCTGAACATATTCATAAAAACCTCCAAACCGAAAGGGAACAACGATTTTTATTAATATGTAACTGCAAATCACGTGCCAAATGGTCAATAAATAACGGCCTGAAATTGGCCGGGAAGAAGATTTACGGATAGAGCGCGATATTTTGTTAATATTTATCAATAATTGCCGATATAGGCGGACATCAACCCGCACCGCCCAGGGGAGAGCAAAAATTGCCCGACAGAGGGGCCTAGGTAGGAAAAAATTGCATAGGGCGGAAAAATTTGCCGGTAGCGCCTGAAATTGCCGCGGTCACCGAGCGACCTCTACCTCAAACCACATGTTCTCAACGTATCTGCCGGGAACGCTCGCTTCGATCACGTCGGGGGCGTAGAGGACGCCCCATATTTCCATCTCGTAGGACGGCTGAACGTCCTCGCGCCAAAAGACCAGCTCGACGGTGCTCATGCCGCGATAGCGGCGGCGGGCGCCTTCGTCGTAAAACGCCTCATACTCGGGTTGGCCTCTATGCGGCTTCTTCTTGCCGAAACGGCCGTAGCTGCCGCCGGACGTCGAACCTAAAACAGAACGGCGGCGCATTGACGGGGGGCCGCCGAAATAGCCGTCTTTGGGGAACTCTTTTACGATTGGGCGGTGTACGGAATTTTTGTAACGAAGCTCCAAATCTACCAGACGGATCGTAGGAGAATTGTCGCCGCGGCGCGTGTGGACGAATTTGCCGCCGTTGTCGTAGGATACCCAGAGATAGAAGGGGACTGTGTCCGGGTTTAAGAGTTTGAAGGTGCCTAATAGACGCAATTCGCCGTTTTCAGTCCTGCCTTTGACGGGAGATTGCTCAACGTTTTCCTCGCCCGCTACATCGGTTATGTACGGGACGGTCTGCGGGTGCGCCGCGGTAGCGAAAAACACTAGGGCGGCTATAGACAGAACCGCCGTTATTTTAGTCCGGCACATAGATAAACTTCACCTCCTTGGAGGTCAGCGGTCTCATGTATTTGAAAGTGAAACGGCGTTTCTGGCCCGGCATTACGGAGTTCTTTGTGCCGGTCAAACCTTTTATAATATCCGTGTCTGTTTTTATGGCAAGCCCTCTGGCCGAAACGCGGCCGCTGCTTCTGTTCTCTACTATCAACTCCACCATGTTGTTTTCTATCATCTTGGATGAGACAAAGGTCAATTTGCCCTCTTTGCCGGTTTCAAGGCTTATGACGGTGTAGTAACTCACGATCATCGGTATGTTTACCGCGACTCCCTCAACCCCCTCTTCTTCAATCGGCATTAGCACTTCCGTGGAAAAAAGGGTGTACGTTTTGTCCGCGGCAATTCTTTCTTTTCCCTTATACATTAACTGTACGCTTGCTTTTTTTCCCGAATAGAGAATAATCTCCGACGGGTATATCGTAAAATCTTTGCTCGGAACCGGTTTCGATTTGGTTAACTCGCCGTCTAAATCCAATTCCCGCTCAAAGACGGTTAAAGCCACGGCAATTGGGGTTTTGCCGGTGTTTACAACATCCGCCAAAACAACTTTCTCACCCGCAGCCATATTCATTCTCACCAACGCAGGCTCTATCGTGAATGCCGCGCGGGCAACAATTACGGCGCAAAATAACGTCAAAAAACAGACTATATGTTTACGATTACGCAAAATGAGAAACCTCCGCGTTTCTTTTTTTTCTTTTTTCTTTATTCTTTATTCAAACAGACGGCGTCGGACGCGAACGGCCGACGCCTTGAAGAACAAGTGTTTTTGAGCACTTATTTTTTTACAAAATCAGAACTGCGACCGTAACGTGAATTTGACCGTATCCGTATACGCAGCCCCTGTGCTATCCGCTTTTACAGCGGTTGTCAGACCCATTCCGGCCCTTACATCAAATGTAATTGTATTAGCAGGCGTAGTAGTTGCAGCTGGAGATGTAAATCCTACATCTTTAATGCTTGTTCCTGCCGGTAGGGCAAAGTGTTTGCCACCAAGTTCATCACGTATTCCCATAGTATCATTAGCCGCAGTTTTTTTCGCTCCAAAAGCTTGAGCGAATGATATCGGGGCTGTTCTTGAGTTTTTTATCCAGTTTGTATCAATGGGCGCTTTTGCATAAACATTGCCACCTTTAAGAACTCCTAGCTGAAGCTGAAGTCTTGCATATGGATATGATATAACCGGCGCCGTCGCGGTACCCCCAGTTGCTCTTTTTTTCAAAGTATCATTTTTACTAGCAGGATCTGTGCTTGTCGTTCTAAACACTAGAAAACCATCACTCGCTGTCCCAAGTTCAACATCCCAGCTAGTACCACCATCACTTTTGACAGCAACAGTTCCTATACTGAAAGCGTTTGCCGTTACTGTGTCAGTAATAGCGGCATATCTCATGAACTTGGCAGTATCGGCCGAGGCCCATGCCCCTTTCGGTGTCACAGTAAGGGTCCCTGTCGCACCGCCCTTATTTTCATACCCAACCGGCACAACATAACTACCGCCACCTGCCCATCCTGTACTCGGCCCCCCCGCCACCGGGCTAGCCGGCGCCTGCGCCCAAACCACCCCCACAACTCCGGCGACCGCCAAAGCGACCGCCGCCAATCCTGCCACTGTCCTCTTAATACTCATGTTTCCCTCCTTTAAAGGGTGTAAAACCGAAAAGGTTATAAATGAAAAAATTGTAAAATTAATTCCGACGTATAATATAGGCAACCGCCCATATTCCCGTTCCCCCACGATCCCCGTAGTATATCCCGGGGTTTCGACATCGTTCAAATCATCAAAAGGCTTTGCCCGTTGAGGGCGCGGCGGCCTCTAGCCGCCCATGTCCTTCTATCCGCACCCTGTCCCTCCTTCCGCAATTTTCCCAGATCTATTCCAAGCGCACCATATTCTCTCTAGTACCCCACCCCAAACCTATGGATCGCCCCCGTAGCGGTTTGGGTCTATTCATACTCGTTTTATGGTTATTTGCCCGCAACGTTTTGTGTAGTTTCATCGTTTGCTTGCAATTTCAAAACACCTTCCATAATTTCTTCGTCCGTTATCGTTTTGTTGGATTCATGCCGAGCCTTCACGCAATCGCGTCCGGTTCCGAATCCGCTCCACATTCTCAAAAACGTCTTTGTACCCTCCTGGCCCAACGCCGTATCCAACGCATCCAACCCAATTTTGCGCACGGTCCAAATGTCCTCAGCGTCAGTAATATCAATGGTTACTTTTTCCATAGATACACCTTTCGCAAAAAGGTTAACGGATTTATTACCAATACCTTGCTTAGATTCTTCCTTTCAACGATACGTATGAATTCTTTGTCCACAGTCAGCAACACCTCTGCGTCCGCCGCCTCCGCCGCCGCTAAATGGTAACTGTCCCAGCGCCCTACGCCCTCGGCCTGTAACGTCATAGCCCGCATTGCAATATCGGCGGTAATAATTACGTTAACGTCAATAGTTTTCTGATACTGTTTATTAATGTCCCCTTTTAATTCGGCATCAGCTATCTTGCTATGTTCAAATAACACCACTTTGCTTCCCAGAATTGGGTATTTACGGGCTTTACATAGCTTTGTAACTAACTCAATATCGGCGATGTCTCTGGCTATAGCCGGATCACTTTCGTCATCATAAGGTCGCCCATGAATACACGTATCATAATATACTGACACACACCCCACCATCCTTTTACCGGCCCCGTCCCCGCCAAAGCCGTAAAATAGTCCGCCCAAATCCTACTTACTTATTATCGTTAATCCCACCCCTTCGCTTTAGCGTTTTCGGTCGCCTCCGTGAACTTTTTTTCCGCTTTTCCGGCATTTTTTGGCCGCCGAGCGCAGCCGAAGGCCGTGTCAGTTTCGTCATTTTGACAATTTTCGACCCTTTTTTCGGCCCGTTTTGGCCGTTTCGGCTGTTTTTCGGGCATCCCCAACCTGCGTAGTATATAATATACTATATAGTACGTGATTTTTCAAATAAAAAATATTTTTTTTTCGGCTTTCGGGCGCGGTTTGCCCGCAATTCCGCCTACGGGTCGCCCCGCGGCCCGCGCCGCCCATCCAGATATTTACATTGCAAATCGCGTGCCAAGCCGGGTTTGGGGGGGGTGTTTGGGGGTGCGGGTTGTCAAAAATAAGGGGCGTAGAGGACATTTACGCCAATTTCATCTTCTTTTTAACGTCCGCCAGCGAGTACCCTTTTTCGAGTAGTTCTATAGCCTCAAGAGCGCCTTCCAGACGGCTTTCCTGCCTTTCTTTCTCCAATAGACTACTGTCCGAAAGGCCTAGCGATTTTAAAACTTCCATGTAAGCTTTCTCGCGTTTCGTCATTTTGCCCATCCTTTAGTGTATCTGTGCCAATTTCATCTTTTTCTTAGCGTCTGTCAGCGAGTACCCTTTTTCGAGTAGCTCTATAACCTCAAGAGCGCCTTCCTGCCGTCCTTCCTGCCATCCTTCCTGCCGTCCTTCCTGCCGTCCTTCCTGCCTTTCTTTCACCAATAGACTACTGTCCGAAAGGCCTAGCGATTTTAAAACTTCCATGTAAGCTCTCTCACGTTTCGTCATTTTGCCCATCCTTTTAATTATATTTTCTAGATTTTCCGGCGCAATCGCCTTAATCCAATAACCTAATATATTTATATTTTCTTTATCTGTAGCCGTAATGCACTCAGCCACCTTGTTTGCCGTGACTTCGTCCAACGGTCTGTTGTCTAGGGCTTGCAGGAGCAGCTCGCTCTTCTGCACCATTATCTGGATGGCCAGCCTTTTTCCGGCGGCCACCCCTCTTTCCTTAATATAATAAATTCCGTCATCTTTTTGCAAGATTTCGTAATCAAAATCGTCCCGCAGTATTTTTAGCAGTTTTTTGGGTGTTCTGGCGCAGATGATCGTCGCCGTCACGTCGCTGATTTGCACATCCTCTTGAGCGGCGTAAATCATAGCGTAGCCTATCAATTTATAGAAAACAGCGAGCGTAGGCGCCTTATCAACGGGGCTTTTGTACTCCAAGAGGTTGTGCGCGCGGAAGATTTTGGCCCAAACCGGCTCCAACTCAATATCGCGGTTCTTTTTGATGACTACTATATCGATTCTTAAAGGTTCTTTGGATAACCGGTGTTCATCAACAAGCGTGACGTCGCCGTTTTCTTCGTATTTATGCAAGCAATAAGAAAACACGCTGAACGCGGCGCCGTGGTACAGGGTCCGCTCTTGACGCTTGGCGCTTGCTTTGGCTTCGACTCCGTTCCGGTCACTGAGCGGAGCCGAAGGGCGGTCCCTGAGCGGAGCCGAAGGGCGGTCCCTGAGCGGAGTCGAAAGGCCCGCGTTTTTCGGTTTTTTGATATTAGACATGATTCCCCGCGTTTCCGGTAAAAACGGTACGGCCGCAGGGAGGACAGAACATCCGCCCTTTCATTTATAATATACCTCATCTTGGTTAAGAAATCAAGAGAATTTTTCTCTGCATTTATGCCATAAAATCGGAAACGCTAAGAAATTTACGCTCAAATACGGTAATTATGTATGAATAAAGACAGCCCGACAATTGGTGATATTATAGTGACTGTATGTGAATAATCGTAAATGTGAATGTGGGCAAACATAGTCTAACAAACTGCGGTTGCGAATGAATTGTGTCTGCGGATAGGTGAAAGGATCGGGCGGAAAAACGGCGGATGGCGACGGGTTTTGAGGGTGTGGATACCTGGGTGAATTCGTCGGATATTGACGGCGGAAGCGGATACCGGGAGGGTGCCGAAAAAGTGTCTAATTTAAACGTCGGTTTTAATTAGACACTTTTTACTTATTCATTTATAACTTTTTCGGTTTTACACCCTTTAAAGGAGGGACACATGAGTATTAAAAGGACTGTGGTGGGGTTGGCGGCGGCGGTGACGCTGGTGGTTGCGGGGACGGCTTTGGGGCAGAGCGCTAATACAAATACTCCGGTTACGGACAAAGACGCGAGTAGCGGTGTAAAATATGGGCTTTTTGCCAAGGCCGGAGCTGCGACTAACAAATTTACCGTGACGTATACTGCTGCGGCTCCTGCGGCGCCGACAATTACTACCACGGCGACCGCTACCGGTAGTATTGTAAAACCCGTTTTGAGCTATAACGTGGCGACTGCAATAGCGTCTACGAATGCTGGGGATAAAGATCCGGCAAATTTGGGAACAGTGAAAATTGTTTGTAAACACGACCGGTACGACGTTTTGTTGTGGACGAAGAATGGAGGAACATTGGTGAAGCCTGCTAGCGGGACCGGTGGTTCGGCTGTTGCGGCGGCCACACTGCAAAAAGCGACGCCTGCTGCCCCTGCAACTAGGAGCAACGCAACATTAGCGTTGCAATTATCGATTAAAAAGGGGGCCGCGACAACAAGTACTGAAACAGATTATGGATATTATACCATGCCGACAATCCCGGCAACTGCAATAACCGAGGCAACCGGAATTGCTTTTTCACAGGCCTTTTTTGGCACGGATAATACATTAGACGTACCTTTAACTGGTTTTGAAACAGCTCTTGGCGGATCTACTGTGAAACTTTGCGATGCGGATCCTGCTAGTGTGAAAAGCGCCGGTTTTGTAAAACCTACAACAACTGATAACTCTATAACTTTTGGAGTAAGCGCAGGTTTGGGTATTGATGGAACAACAAATATTCTGTCAGGAAATGGTGCGGGAGCGTATACCGAAGAAATTACCTTTTTAGTATATGCCGGAAGTTATTAAGTTTAAATTTGTGTTATGTATGAAATCTTGCTTTCGCCAAGCGCCGATCGATAATGATCGGCGCTTTCACCGCTTACCTTAATTTCGGAGGTTTTCGACTTGAATTCGCGTGGTTACGTACTTCTTTTTTGTTCACTGTTTTGCGCGGCGGTCTCGGTTCATGCCAATTTCAAGGTAGAACCGGCGGTCTTAGTCCTTAACGTGTCGGTGGGTGAGATGAACGGTTTTGTGGAGATTGAGAATCTCAGTAAAGAACCAAGAGCCGTGGAGTTTGCCATGTTTGATCGTGCGTTAGACTTAGACGGCGAGCTAGACAGAAATGCTAAGGTTAAGAGCAACGATTTTATTATATATCCATCGGAAATTATTATAAAACCGAACGAGAAAGCAACTGTCCAGTTGAAATACGCAAAAAAGGAGAGATTAAGGGTTGACAAAGCGTACCTACTCTTCTCAAAAGAAGTCTTGATCCCTGTCGGAGAGGATGACGAGGAAGAAATCAACATAAAAATACCGGTCACCGTGAGCTATTACTCCATAGTGGCATTAGAAACCGGCAAAGAAGGCAAAATCTCTTTCGTCTCCTCCAAAGCGCTAGGGAATAATATGGTAGAGGTGATAGCAGAGAACACTGGTAGCGGACGCTATTTGGTCGACAACCTCGCCATCCAAACGTCAACCGACATCATAAGAAACTTATCCGGCAAAAAGAACTCCATAATGCCCGGCCAACGCCGCCGTTTCACTTTCAAATACATGAGACCGCTGACCTCCAAGGAGGTGAAGTTTATCTATGTGCCGGACTAAAATAACTGCAATTCTGTCTATAGCCGTCCTGGTGTTTTTCGCTACCGCAGCGCACCCGCAGACCGTCCCGTACATAACTGACGTTATGGACGATATAGGCATAGAGCAATCTCCGGTTAGGGGCAAAACTGATAACGGTCAGCTGCGTCTATTAGGCACCTTCAAACTCTTCAACCCCGACACCGTCCCCTTCTATCTCTGGGTATCCTACGACAACGGCGGCAAGCTAACCCACACGCGCCGCGGCGACAATTCTTCTACGATCCGTCTGGTGGATTTGGAGCTTCGTTACAAAAATTCCGTACACCGCACCATCGTAAAAGAGTTCCCCAAAGACGGCTATTTCGGCGGCCCCCCGTCAATGCGCCGCCGTTCTGTTTTAGGTTCGACGTCCGGCGGCAGTTACGGCCGTTTCGGCAAGAAGAAGCCGCATAGAGGCCAACCCGAGTATGAGGCGTTTTACGACGAAGGCGCCCGCCGCCGCTATCGCGGCATGAGCACC
>Ga0268262_10004185_pt1 | contig 15055 bp, 12 predicted proteins | sample TergutNc150P3_FD_190354 | JGI IMG/M metagenome (GOLD analysis project Ga0268262, IMG submission 190354) | Nasutitermes corniger P3 segment gut microbial community from laboratory colony in Florida, USA - Nc150 P3 (SPAdes) (version 2) | ecosystem: Host-associated > Arthropoda: Insects >... | reverse complement strand
ACAAGTTTTTTATTTTTTTACGATGCTAAACCGGACAGCAGTGCGTTAAAATAGCACATTTGTATAAAAAGGAGTTTCCAGTATGATCAACAAATCCAAAGCCCTTATCATCACCCTAGCGACGATACTCTTCTTTTCGGTGGCGGCCTGTAAAGCTTCGGCACAAACCCTCAACAGTCCCGAAGCGCTAAAGGAATACCTCGACAAACAGCCAGCCAATAGCCCTAACAAACCAATAAGGGTTTCAATGGGAGCTAATGACCTTATGCTTCCAAAAATCGTGGCTGTTCTAATGGATGCAGGCAAATATGTGAGCCTTAGCCTTACTGGCAATGCTTTAACTACCATTCCGGATAATGCTTTCTATGATCGACGCACAGAAAAAGGATGTGCCGCGCTTAGCGCAATAACCATACCGAACAGCGCTACCAGCATTGGGGAGGGTGCTTTTTACAAATGTACCAGCCTTGCCAGTGTAACGTTTGAAGGGAAGATTTCCTCAGCCAATTTCGCCGTCACTAACGAATACTCAGACACATTCCCCGGCGATTTACGAGCCAAGTACCTTGCGGGAGGTATAGGAACCTATACAAGGCCAAACGGCTCAAGCAACACATGGACGAAGCAGTAGCAGTGGTAACGAAGCAAGGAAAAACTTTCGGTTTTTGTTGTTTTATTGGGTTTAAGTATATTTTCTGATGAATAACAAGCAATTTTTATAATATGCCTCCATCTCTCTCTTACTAGTACGCTGGGTGGAAATGGTAAAATAGTATTTTTATACCGTTTATTAGATGCAGTGCCTGCAACAACCAATTATAATTTAAAATTGTTATCTCCACTAAATAAATTGTATCCTTCCTTCTCAAAATTTTTAATTAACTTATCTGGGTTAATTTCAGAAGCAAATAAGGAAATTATAGGAAGGCTAAAATATTCTTCATATAAAAATTTTTTCTTTCTTTTATTTTTATATATTCTTTCTTGCAAGAATGCAATAAAATTATAAGCCATAGAAAACAGATCAAAACACTCTTCTTCTTTAGGATTAAAATCGCCATGAATTATTCTATTTCTGTTTTTATAAACAAACTTATACCAAAGAGCGACTTCTTTATTGTCATTTAATGACCAGTTCCCGCCCAATAGCTTTGGCATTTTTTCTTTGATAATCTGTATAAATGCAATCTCTTCAAGAATTTGTATAATTTCATCTTCTGATTTTCCTCCGTTTGATAAACATAATTTGTATATTGTTCTAATGAAAGATTCAACTGTCATTTGCATAAAAATCACTGCCTCAGAGTAGTGACCACTGGTAATAAAATATTTTGTCCTGCTAAAGAGTAGTCTAACACTTTTGAATGCATTCTCGCCATAAAATAATTTTTTTGCAACCTCACTAACTACCATAAAATGCTCATCATCCATTGGAAGCATAAAACACTTGAAATTTGAATGAATGGGAAGTGGAAATGAATCTATGATATCGAAATTGGGCAAGGCAATTATTTGATAAAATGCTACACTGTAAAGGTCTGTTGCAGATATAGTATATATTCTTTGATCATCAATTACCATTAACAGTGAATTAATAAAAGTATTTATTGTTTCTAAAACTTCACCAAAGAGGTTCGATGCTTTTTCAAAATCATCTTTTCCTATTTCTTCTTTCGAAAAGATTATACATTCAATTCTCGTTCTATTATATTCCATTCTACTTGGCGTAGCTTCCTTGTTTTTGTTTGGAATCAATGAATAATTCTCAGAATCATGAAAAGTATCAAAAATAATTATTTTCGATGAATCACAAAAATTTACATCAAATATTTGCTTGTCTTTTATAGGCAACATGAATGGCAGACTAATAATGAAATTTATCGCACTTTTTGGTTCAAATAAAAAATTCTTTTTAACAAGGTTATATATATCTTTATCAAAATGGAATTCGCTCATTTTATTCACCGCCTGGGAATTTACTCTTCAAGACAATATTCCTAATTGTACTATAAATTGACGAATTTGATCCAGTTTAATAGCCAGCGGCTTGTCGTGAATGTGGACGATATTTTATTTTTAGGATTGTTTGTTTCTTTCGATCCCTTAACCGTTAATGCAACAAATAACCGTTCTAATACCTCGCTTTTTTACCTTTTGATAAAATAGACATAGATAACATGCCAATGCCCATAGGACTGTGTGAGATAGTTCCTTTGTGAAGCTCTGTGCCTTTGTGAGAGATCTTTGGAAAAATTACCCTACATCGCTTCCAAAAATGGTATACACACGAGGTTCAACGCATCCCTCAGCACTACCAGCACTGCCTTGCAAAGGGCCAGCCTTGCTCCGGCAAGATCCGGCTCTTCGGCGCCCAAAATCGGGCAGTCGTGGTAAAAGCGGCTAAACGCTTTTGCGAGCTCGTAAAGATAAGCCGCCACGAGAGAGGGATCCATGTTTTCAGCGGCATTGGCCACGGCGTCGTTGTACGCTGCCAGGGTTTTAACCAGCTCCCATTCGGCGTCGCCTGTCAGGAGCTCGAGCAGCGGCAGGGCGGCGTTGGCGCCTGCCCTTTCTTCGGCCTTGCGCAAAAGAGACGAAATGCGGGCGCCCATGTACTGCAAATACGGCCCTGTGTTTCCGTTAAAAGAAAGGGATTCTTTGGGGTCAAAGAGTATATCTCTGGTTGGGGACACTTGCAGGAGAAAGTAATGAAGCGCTCCAAGGGCGATCTTTTCCGCTGTTTTTTCAGGGTCGCTTAACGCCTCTTCCCTTTCCTTGCTGCGTATTTCTTCCAAGGCCATGTCTCTTAAACTGTCGATTAAATCGTCCGCGTCAACAACAGTGCCTTCACGGCTTTTCATCTTGCCTTCCGGCAGGTTCACCATGCCGTAGGAAAGGTGATAAAGGTTTTTGGCCCATTCATAGCCCAGCTTTTCCAAAAGAACGAAGAGTACTTTAAAATGGTACTGCTGCTCAGAACCGACCACGTAGACCAGCTTGTCAAAGGGCCAGTCCTTGTGGCGGTTGATGGCGGTTCCGAAGTCCTGCGTTATGTAAATCGAAGTGCCGTCGCTTCGCAGCAGGATTTTCTTGTCCAGCTTTTCCGCCGTAAGATCCACCGCGACAGCGCCGTCTTCCTGGCGATAAAAGAAACCCTTTTCAAGGCCTTTTAAAATTTCATCCTTGCCAAGCAGGTAAGTTTGGCTTTCGTAATAATATTTGTCGAAGAAGACGCCGGTGCGTTTGTAAGTCTCCTTCCAGCCGTCGATGGCCCAGGCGTTCATCTTTTTCCAGAGTTCCACAGTTTCGCTGTCTCCGGCTTCCCATTGGCGGAGCAGTTCCTGCGCCCTAAGCAGCATTGGGGCCTGGGCTTCGGCTTCTTTTTTGCTTAGCCCTTTTTCCCTTTCAAGCGCTTCGCTTTCTTCTTTCAGGTCCTGGCTGAACCTTACATACCAATCCCCCACGAAGCGGTCGCTTTTTGTTCCCTCGGATTGCGGGGTTTTGCCCTCGCCGTGTTCTTTGTAGGCCAGCATGGACTTGCAGATGTGAATGCCCCTGTCGTTGATAATGCAGACCCTGCGGACTTCAGCGCCGCAGGCGGAGAGGATTCGGGAGATGCTTTCGCCCAACACATCGTTGCGGAGGTGTCCAAGGTGGAGGGGCTTATTGGTGTTGGGGCTGGAAAACTCAACCATGACCCGCTTGCCCGCAAGGGTAGGTGGTCTGCCCACCAGTGCTTCGCCTTGATCGTTAGCACCGCCAAGCAACTGCGAAAGAATCTCCCTTGCAAGCTCGTTCCGGTTCAAGCGTATGTTTACATAGGGCCCGTCCGCGGTGGAACCTGGCAATTTCGCCGCGACCATCTGCGCTATTTGGGCAGGCCCCTTTCTAAAGAGTTTCGCAAAGCCAAACATCGGGAAACCCAAGTCGCCCATCTCGCTTTTTGGTGGGATTTCAGCAATAACCTGGGCAGGATCGATGGAATCATTAAAACCTGATAGAATTTCAATGATCTTTTGTTTCCATGCTTCTTTATAATCGTACATGTGTTTCTATCTTCCGCTTTCCATGGCCTCTATGTCTTCCATGATCTTTAACACAAATTGAAACTTCTGAATAACGTCGCTCATTCCCGTAATGAACTGGGTGTTTTTTCCCACAACTCTTGAAAGATTTGTCAGAGGAAAATATTTTCCTTTTGAATCCCGCCCAAGGATACCATTTAGAATATTTATCATGGACTGCGCGGCGCTTTGGGTCTGTTCCAGAATCCTGTTCACATCATCTTCGGCTTCGCCTATTGCAATCTGTATTTTTCGCCGCTTAACAGGAAGTGAAGACATATCCTGCCGTGCCTGAACGTAGCCCTTATAGTAATCACCATCAGTAGAAATATTATATTCTAATTTTTTTATTTCATCCTCAAGTTTTATAAGGTTATTGTATCCTTCGGCAAATTCAACACGGTTTTCTTTTCTTTGAAAATCCCCCTCAATAAGAATGGGCCGCAGAACCCAGTTAATGTCAGGCATGAAAACAATAGGGTAAAAAGTGTAAAGGAAAGAAAGGCCAAAGGCGCCTTTAATCGGCATTCCTTCTGGATTCGAATCTGATTGAACATTCTCAATTGCCTTTAGTTCCTTGCCTTTTAAAAACATACGGAATGTTTCCACCAGTTCTTTTTGACGGTGCTCTTTTAGAAATTCGGCGAAAACCGATTCAATGCGCTTTTTCCAATAATCTCTGTATACAATATACCAGTCTTCGCCGCCGCTTAATTCATGGGGTGTAAGCGACATATTCCGTGTACTGCAACGGAGTACCCATGTAAGAGGAACATGGGTGTTAAACTCATGGATTACGGCCAAAGAATCTTCCGCTTTTGATAAAAGTATGCGGATCTCCCGGTTTATTTCAAATCCATGTTCTCCAACCTTCTCCTGCAGTATGAAAATAAAAAGTGACTCCAAGAGTGTCATTGGCGGAACTGCTTTCAGGGATAACAGTATGTTATTTAAGGTTATAAGGAGATCCCTTACAATACCGGCGGAACAGGTCTCCCCGCCCACTGCCGAGTTGTTTTCAAAGGCCATTAGCACCCTGTCGTACAAAAAGGAAGAGAGTTCTTTAAGGCTGTACAGGGAACGGGCGTCAGAATACAAGGCGTTTCTTTTTTCATCCGTTATCATCGCCAAAGCGTCATCCATTGCTTTAAGAGCCATCTGGCGAAGCTCGGTTTCCGGCATACCCGGATGCTTTTCGGCAATATTTACGGGATTCGTCTCGTTCTGTAAAACTCTGTGAACATCGGGCATTTCAAGCGAGGCAAGAAAGGCAAAAAAAGCCCCCCTGTCGCGGTTCACGCTTGAATCCAGGGCAGAGTAAAAAAAATGAGCCGCTTCTTTTAACTTTGTCAGCTGCCGATAAAAAAGCGGCATAAGCATTCCTTTCTGATAGTCGTATAAACCTGGGGCTCTCTCTTCTATTTTGCTTCCCAATACCGATACCTTACTGTCTTCAAATATTTTTATGGGGGCCCTGGATTTAAAAAAGCTTAGGAAATAATACCAAAGGTGGTAAAACCAGGGAAGTTTGGAATACTCGGTTTCTATGTCATCGTCAGAAACTTTTTCGGTTTCTTCCTCGTAGAGTATTTTCCCAGTGAAATTTGACTGGGCTTTTAATCTCTCAAGAAGATTATGCCGCTCTTCAATGGGCAGGGCAGAGACTAACTTGTTAAAACTACCGCTTTCCGCCATTAATTTACTATAAGACGCCTTTTAATGCTGGTCAATGAGGCATGAAAATCCTAATTTATCGCTGTGGTTAATAAACACATTAACCAGAATATAACCCATTGAAGGTGCGGGCAAGCGACACAGCCAAAACACGTGTTGAATCCGGCTACGAAGCCGTCGCGAACCGAAGGTTCGATACCGCTTGGCATTTTGGGAACATATATATTACTGAAACAAAACCAAGCGGTCAGACATCTGTCCCACTTTAGGCTAACCTTTTTTCACCCGTCTTCTGCGCCGGAGAATTCCACATTGTTTTGTCTGCGTCGCTTGCCCGCACCTTCCTGTGTAAAATTTGTAAAAAAGCATTATTAAGCATGGCAAATTGGGTTTAACTAAGCGCATTGCAGAACCTGGCGCTTAATTCAGCAGCTAAATGTGGCAATGAGGCCGGACAAAACCCAAATGGAAGCCTCTGGAATTCTCCGGCTTCGGAGACGAAAGAGTAAAGGTTAGCCGTAAAGTGCATTGATTGCCTGCCATTGAATAGTAACTGTCGTGGAAATTCACTGACACAAAAGCTTAAAAAAAATCATCGGGCAGGCGGCTCCGAAGCCGGATTCTACAGGCAGCTTTCATTTGGTGTTTTGCCCGGCCTCTTTATCTGGTTTAGCTTATTGTAAGCGCCAGATTCTGCGCTAAATTATAGTTTCTCGCTTTTCCAGACCGCTTTGCCTTCTACCCGCCCTTCAAAGAGTACCGTTTCCGTATACCCTGCCTCCAGCATGGTTTTGCGGGCATATTCGTAGTGGCCGTCAAGATCTACCGCCCTGTGGGCGTCAGCGTTGATAACTATGGGGACATTTTGCTTGCGGAAATGCTTTAGAAAATCCAGGGATGGGTAGCATTCGCTTAATTTGTCCCTGTTAAGCCCCCCCGTGTTAAGCTCGGAAGGAACGCCGGCTTCAGCCAGCAGCGCAGCCAAGGCGGCGGTTTTTTTTGAGTAGAAATCACTTTGGGGGTTAAAGAGTTTATTGGCTTTATTGTGAAGTTTTATAAGATCAGGATGCCCCAGCACATCAAAGCCCCCTGCGCGGATCATGGCTTCTTCGGAATCCAGGTAAGATTCCACCATTCCCATCGGGTTTCCGCCAAATCCCTCTTTTATGCCCTGCTCAACTTCTTCAAGCGGGCCATCAACAGTAAAGGGCTCTCCCTTTGGCGGAAGGACGTAATGGACAGAAGCGATAATGTAATCCAGACCCATTTCCCGGTAATTCTTATCGGATGGCCCCGTTATGCCCGGAATAAAATCTACTTCCAGGCCGAGGTATACCGGGAGCCTTCCCTCCCAGCGTTTTTTTGCCGAGCGGACGCTGTCCATGTATTCACCAAGCCGTTCATCGGGAAGATGCCAGTTAGTGCGAATACCGGTTTTTGCGAAAATAGGAGCGTGGGCGCTAAAGCCCAGAGATACCAGCCCCTTTTCATACGCGGTACGGCAAAAAGTTTCTATGTCGTCTTTACCATCACAAAAAACGGTATGCGTATGAATGCAGGCCAGGCTCATCGGGATTTCCTCATTGTGATTTTCTTAATACGGTTTTATACCTTGAATAAATTTTTCCGCTTCTTTTCTGTACCTTGTAAAAATTTCAACCACACGGGGGTAAGCGGTTTCAGCTTCTTCAGCGGAGGCGTTTATGCAGGCCTTTTCCAAAGCATCGGCCGCTTTGCCAAGTTCCGCACCGCCCATGGTACCTGCCGCTCCTTTTATTGTATGAGCGTTGCGGCGGGCGGTTGCCCAGTCACCGGCTGCTTTTAAGGCCGGGAAATATTCTAACTGAGTGTTGGTACGTTCAATGAAACGGTGAAGTAACGGCAAAACAATTTCGGTTTCATTCATAAAGGCATGAAGCATTTCTTCGGGATTAAATGCCGCCGGCCCTGAAACGGTACCTGCCGCCGGGGCCGCAGGCATCAGGTCGAAAACATGCGATTCCTTTCCGGAGACAAGCCACTTTTCAAGCATCATTTTTATTTCTGCATACTTGATTGGCTTGGTGAGTACATCGTTGATGCCTGATTTTTTGCATTTTTCCTCATCTTCAGAAAGAAAAGTTGCCGTAACCGCTATAATGGGTTTTTTAAAGCCAATACTTCGCAAATTACCGGCGGCTTCAAACCCGTTCATTTTCGGCATCATAATATCAAAAAAGGCTAAAACCGGCTCAGCGGTTTTTGCTTTTTCCATGGCATCTTCGCCGTTACTGGCTAATACAAAACTGTACCCCAGTTTTTCCAGAATCAATGAGAGAATTCTTTGGTTTACCGCTTCGTCGTCGGCAATTAGTATTACCGGCCTTGTTTCGTTTTCCAGTGTGTGCTCCTTAGCCTTAGAAGTTCGCTTTTAAAATTTCGATGGCTTTTGTGAATATATTCTCGGCGCGCAAGGGTTTAATCAGGTAACTCTTAACGCCCATTTGGATGGCTTTGATCATGGTTTCCCGTTGATTTACGGAGGACAAAACAATAATAGGATACAAAATGTTTCTGGACTGCAGGGCCTCCAACACCCCAAACCCGTCTACATTGGGCATGTTCAAGTCCAGAAAAGCAAGATCGTACTCTGATGAGTCAACAGATTTCAAAAATTCATTTCCGTCCGGAAAAGTGAAAACCGATGAGTCTGTCCTTTTAAAAGTGGTTTTTATCAGATCCTGGATCACATAGTCATCGTCGACCACGGCTATACGCAGATTTTTTACAGTGTCCTTAAATATTTCATTGCTGATTTTTCTTTCTTCGGCGTCAAATTTCAGTGCCAGATGCTCTTCGTCTTCTTCCTGGTTTTCGGCTGCCAGTATCTTTTCTCCAATAAAATCAGCATGTGTCCCATCGTATTGATTATCCTTGTCGACCAGATGTATGAGGTCATCAATGGCATCTTGTAGATTTGAAACTACTTTTATTCCGGAATAATCCTTCTGTTCGTTTACAAACTTGCGGACAAATTCGTCCTTGGTTAACACCCGGATGTTATCCTGTTTTGCTTTGGATGCCCTTGAAACAACACTGAACAATTTTTGCAAATTGGGAGCATCCGACAGGGCAAGCTTTGTATCGCTTAGCATTATTATTATTTTGGGGAGCCGGATTTTGTAAAGTTCAATGAGTTCAGACAGTTTAAAGCGCAGAAGATCAAGCTTGTCCCTGTTCAGCCCCTGGGCAATTTCTATAAAAATGATGTCTTCGTTGACATGTACTTCCAGAATTCCGGGGCTTTCATCAATGTTGAAAGGAACTCCCAAAAGTCCTGAAATGGTGGCAAAAAGCGCGTCTATTTTTACAGGCTTGTTAAATACTTTTTTGACATTGTAGGGAACCATTTCCAGAAGCTGTTTTTGTTCTAGTTTATGGGCCAGTACAATGACCGGAGTGTTTACGTTATTAACATCGGCTTTCTTCTGCTTTAAGAGTTCCATAAATGCCTTGTTGTCTTCCTGGTAATCCAGGATCATTAGATCGGGCGCTATGTTTCTCATTTTGGCAGGGCAGTCATTGATGCTATGTGCGACAGTTACATCAATGCCATTCTCTTCCATTTTTTCGTGGAGGTATTCGCGAAACTGCTGTGAATCTATGAGAATAAGAACTTGCTTCATTTTTCTTCCAGCCTTATTGTAGGAAATGGAAGGGTCTGTGGCAAGGGCCTTTAGCAGTATCATGATGAGTGTCATAATAAATGGAGGTGGTTTTATGCCAAAGAGGGTTCTTGTGTTTTTAGCCGAAGGGTTTGAGGAAGTGGAGGCAGTCACACCCATTGATTATCTGCGCCGCTGTGGAATTGAGGTGACAGTCACCGCGGTTGGGAAAAGCCTGGCTGTTAAGGGTTCGCATGGCATTCAGATAGCGGCGGATACCTTGCTGGAAAGCCTTTTGGCAGAGGGAAAGCTCGTGTCTTCTGCCTGGGATGGGGTAGTTGTTCCGGGAGGGCTTCCCGGCGCCGATAATCTGGCGGCCTCAAAGGAAACCGGCGGTTTTATTAAGGAAATGGCTGTCGGAGGCAAATTGATCTGTGCCATCTGTGCGGCTCCCGCCAGGGTGCTTTCTCCTCTGGGGCTTTTAAAAGGCAGGAATTTTACCTGCTTTCCCGGAGAAGAAGAGAAAGTTATTTCCCCGTCTTCAGCAAGTTACGGGGCGCAGTGGAAAGAGAACAGGGTAATCGTTGACGGTCCCTTTATTACAAGCCGCGGCGCCGGTACCGCCGGGGAATTCGCCTGCGCCATTGTCGAAAAACTCACCGGGGAAGGGGAAAAACTGGCGGACAGGGTTTTGTTACTAAAAGCGCCTTGAAGGGTTTTTAATTAAAGACTATTATTAAGAAGCCTTCAAAGGAGCCCGACGGGCTCAAAGGAGCCTGTAAGGCTCCCAGGCTACCGGGGTTTATGTTCCGGAATTTTACTTACCAATGGATGATAAAGATGCAAAAGATTAACAGGATTTTCCTTGTGCTCGCAGCGATGGTTATTTTGCTGTCCCTGACTACACTTTCGGCCTGCAAAGAAAAAGGAAATGAAAAGACCGGTGAAGTACTGGATAAAGACACCAGTTATGCCTTTGGGATGTTGATGGCAAACCAGCTGATCGGGGATTTTGGCATGGTTGGTCTGCGTTTTGATTACAAGGCTTTTGCGGATGGTTTTAAGGATTATAACGAAGCAGATGAAACCCGTATCACCCAGGATAGAGCTATTGAATTAATAAGCGCGCTTTTCGACAAACTGCAGGCCCAGGAGGAAGAAAAGTACTACCTTGAAGGATCGAAAAACCGTGAGGAAGGAGAAGCCTACCAGGCGGGGAACGCAGCCAGAAGCGGGGTAAAGACAACTGAAAGCGGGCTTCAGTATGAGGTTGTAAAGCAGGGAAGCGGGCCAAAGCCCGGCCCGTACGATTCAGTAATGGTGAATTACGAGGGGTCTTTAGTTGACGGAACGATATTTGACAGCTCTTACAGAAGCGGTATGCCGGTAGAATTTACCGTGGACGCTGTAATTCCCGGCTGGCAAGAGGGGGTTCAGCTCATGAACGAGGGAAGCACTTACCGCTTTGTCATTCCACCCGATCTTGCTTACGGAGCTTACGGTTCAGGGCCAATTCCCCCCGAATCGACACTCATCTTTACAGTTGAGCTGCTTTCCGTAATGCCGGAAGAATAGGTAAACAAATGAAAAGACATTATTTTGCGGTTTTTTTATTAATCTGGCCTTTGCTTTTTTGTGCTGCCCAGGTAATGAATGAAAAACAAAAAACAAGTTACGCCTTTGGAATGCTTATTGCAATGGATATGGAGCTTTCAGAAACCGGACTTGAATTTGACTACGATCAGTTTACCCAGGGATTCCGCGACATAATGGAAAATAATGAAACCAGCATTACATTTGAAGAAGCCTGGAATGCTATTGACGCCGCTTTTCAGCAGATTAATGCCAGGCAAATGGAACAGAGGCGCATTGAGGGAGAAAAGAACCGCGCCGACGGGGAGGCTTTCCTTGCAAAAAACGCTGAAAGGCCGGGTGTAGAAGTTACGCCCAGCGGGCTTCAGTACGAGATTCTTTCCGAGGGGACTGGTGAAAAACCAGGCCCCGGCGATACGGTGCTGGTTCATTACGAGGGTTACTTAATTGACGGTACGGTCTTTGACAGCTCATATGCAAGCGGCGAGCCTATGGAGATTCCTTTATACGCAGTTATTGCCGGCTGGTCCGAAGGCCTGCGTATGACACGTGTGGGTGGCAAGGTAAAACTCTACATACCCTCCAATCTGGCATACGGAGAAAACGGAGCGGGAAGTGCCATAGGCCCGAATGAGGTAATAATATTTGAAGTGGAATTACTTGCCATTGTAAATAATTCTGGCGATGCTGAGGACTGGTACTACTGGTAAAAAGGCGTTAATTCTTTGACTTTTCCATGTACTCTTCGATAATGGGAATGAGGTGATTTTCTTCAATCTTCACAATATTCTTTTCTCTTTCGTAACTTTCCACAGAGTCGGAGGCGTGGGCTGTGTTCACCATCATACTGCTGCCAAATTCCCTGCGAACTGTTCCTCCCGGCGCTTTAAGCGGGTCGGTGGGGCCAAGCACATCCCTGATTTTTTTTACGGCGTTTTCACCTTCGTAGACAAGGATCATGCACTTAACATTGCCAGGAGAGTCTTCTTCGCCGGCAGGGCAGGTATCAGGCCTTCGTCCTGACATAAAAGCCACAATTTTGTAAAACTGTTCCTGGGCATATTCCTTGCCGAAACTTTCGCCCAGTATCTTGCCCATATTTTCGCTTAAGGGGAATTCAAAATTTCTTTCCAGGACCTCCTTGGCCTTTTGCCCATATACCGGGGCAAGTCTTTCCTTAAGGGTAAATTCAACAGGGCCGTAAAAATCCAGCGCCTGGTTCAGGGAAAAACTGAATATCTTGATTCCGACTACCCTGAGCCCGGTGCGCGAAAACATATCAATAATGGTACCGGGCCTGCTTGATGCGAAGCTCCAGTTGTCCGGCTTCAGGATCACCAGGGTCTTCTCTTTTTTTGAAGAGTCCGAGTAAGACATATTGTCGACGACGTTTTTGCTGTCCTTAAAATACTTGACAAACAAGGCCAGGGTTTCATCCGCCAGTTCCTGATGGCGGGGGGTCAAAATAGCCGGTTCAAAGTGGATTACTTTCTTTGGATCGTCACGATCAACGATATAATCCGCGTAAGTGTCCCTAATGGTTTCACCGGAGAGGGCTTCTATGCTGTGTTTTTCGGGGAAAAGAACGCCGCAGATATCCGAAAGCTTGCGGCAGGAGTTCTCTCCGCGAAAGATAAGCAAAAGGGAACGGTGCCGCCTTCCGCCTGATGGACACATGTTCCGCTCAATATAATTTGCCAAAAGGTCTCCGGCTGTGTTAAGGTTCCGCCTTGCCTGATTTCTAAGTGTACCGGCGTATTCTTTTACAAAATCTTCGCCGGGGGTGATTATTTGTGCCGCTACGAGCTCCAAATCCACACGGGATAGCAGCCGGGCAATGACCCCTCCGGTCCTGCTCTTTGCTATTGTGTAAGGGGTTACCATCACATATGACAATGTCTGTTTCATAAATAATAATGGTAACCTACAGTTGGTTAATTGTCAAAATGTAAAATTGCAAGTAAAATTAAGCCGCTATGCTAAAGACCATGCGGAATATCGGCATCATGGCCCACATCGACGCCGGAAAAACAACTACAACAGAAAGGATTCTTTATTATACCGGAAAGAGCCACCGCATTGGAGAGGTTGACGACGGTGAAGCTACAATGGACTGGATGGAGCAGGAGCAGGAACGGGGCATCACGATCCAGAGCGCGGCCACTACCACGTATTGGCAAAAGACCGAGAACGGAGTTAAGGGAGAACGCTGCCAGATAAATATCATTGACACGCCGGGGCATGTTGACTTTACCGCCGAGGTTGAGCGTTCCTTAAGGGTTTTGGACGGGGCTATCGCTATTTTTGACGCGCTTCGCGGCGTTGAACCACAGACGGAAACGGTCTGGCGGCAGGCTGCGCGTTACAAGGTTCCATGCATAGGCTATGTAAACAAAATGGATCGTGTAGGCGCGGATTTCTTTTCGGCTTTGGAAAGCATTAAAACCCGCCTCGGCGCCAAGGCGGCTGCCCTTCAAATTCCCATCGGGCAGGAAAGCGATTTTGAAGGGGTCATCGATCTTATCGAGCTAAAGGAAATACGCTGGGACGCCGCAAGCGACGGAGAAAAGATGGAAATTTCTCCCATCGCGCCGGAGCGCAAAGAGCAGGCGCTCAAGTGGCGGGAAAAACTAATCGATGCTCTTTCGTCAGTTTCTGACATTATTACCGAGAAGTACCTTGCCGGAGAGGAACTGCCCGCCGCCCTCATCCGCCAGGAACTGCGAAAAGCGGTGCTGCGCAGGGCCATCCTCCCAATTTTTGCCGGCGCTTCCAGGCGGAACATGGGCGTGCAGCCCTTAATTGACGCGGTGCTTGACTACCTTCCCGCGCCGGACGAAGTTGAGCCTGCACAGGCGCACCATCAAAAAAAAGATGAGTTAATTCCCGTCCCCTGCAAAGCCGATGCCCCGCCTTTGGCCCTGGTTTTCAAGATACAGTACGAAAGAGAAGCCGGAAGCCTTTGCTATGTGCGTATGTATTCCGGCTCTTTTAATGTTGGTTCTGCGGTTTACAATATTGGCAAAAAAAAGCGGGAACGCGCCAACAGGATTCTGCGAATGCATTCCAACAGGCACGAGCCTATGGACACGCTTTCAGCCGGGGATATTGGCGTTATTATCGGCCTTAAACTTGCCCAGACAGGCGACACTCTTGGCAGCGAAGGCTGGCCGCTGCTTCTGGAAAAAATGCAGTTCCCCGAGCCTGTGATCTCCGTTTCCATGGAACCCAGGAACCTTTCGGAACAGGAAAAACTAAAAGAGGTTCTTGCCCTGCTTTCCAAAGAAGATCCCACTTTTATAGCGAAGGAAGATGACGAAACAGGCCAATTAATTATCTCCGGTATGGGAGAACTTCACCTTGACGTGCTTGTTACCCGTATCCTGAAAGAGTACAACTTGGGGGCCAAAGTGGGCGCTCCGCAGGTTACCTACCGTGAATCCATCAGCGTTTCTATTGAAAGGACGGAGAGCTTTTCAAAGGTAGTCGCCGGAAAGGAAAACGCCGCGTCCTTAACCATGAAGGTCGAGCCCCTGGCGCGGGGTTCGGGAAACAAGTACGTCTGGGCGGCCAAATCCAGAGACATTCCAGAAGATATCCAGGACGCGGTGGAACGCGGAGTAAACGCCTCGTTCCAGTCCGGCATAGCCCTTGGTTACCCCTGCATCGACATTGGCGTTACCATTACAGGCGTTGAATATTCTGAGCTAACCGGCACCGAAATGGCCTTTGAAGCCTGCGCGTCTTTGGGCTTTGACGAAGCCTGTAAAAACGCCTCTCCGGTGCTTTTGGAGCCAATTATGGCTGTAAGCATGGTGTCCCCCAAGGAATCGGTAGGCGACGTAATCAGCCTTATGACCCAGCGGGGCGGGCAGGTGTTAAGCATGGAATCCAAACCCGGCGGGGACGAGGTGAAAGCCCAGGCTCCCATGGCAAAGATGTTCGGCTTTATGACGGCCCTCCGCAGCGTAAGCCAGGGCCGAGCGGTCTTTTCAATGGAATTTTCACATTTCGAGAGAAAGGCGTAAGCCTCTATTCCCTACTCCCCACTCCCTATTCTAAACAGCCGCTTACAGAACC